>ENA-OZAF01000850-OZAF01000850.1-human-gut-metagenome-genome-assembly--contig:-NODE-850-length-10863-cov-4.832809_pt1 | contig 10863 bp, 9 predicted proteins | sample MGYA00244207_ERZ653498 | MGnify/ENA primary metagenome ERZ653498 (study PRJEB26926, sample SAMN06165156) | human gut metagenome | biome: ENVO:00009003; feature: ENVO:2100002; material: ENVO:00002003... | reverse complement strand
ATCAGCGGCAGCGAGAAGCGGGCAATCAGCCGCACCGGGCTGCCCGCCAGCATGTCGATGTACTGCCTGTCCCGAGAGAACAGATTCATGCGCTACCTCCCCGCGGCCGCACCGCCCTCCTCCTGTGCCCGTGCCATGCCGTCCTGGGCCCCTGCCTCGCCGCTTTTCTCCTGTGCCGCGCGGCTTTCCTCTTTTCCCGTGCCGCCCGCCAGCGATGCGCAGCCGTCCGCCGTACCTGCCGCGCCGCACTTTTCCGGCTGCGGCAGACGGTTCTGCCGGTCGCCCAGGCTCGCGCATACGATCGCGGCGAGGATGGCCGCGCATCCGGCCAGCGTGGCGGGCGTCACGTCGTCGCGGAACACGACGGCGCTGAGCGTCACGCTCGTAACCGGCTCGAGCAGGCTCAAAAACGCGGTCATCGTGCTGCCGATGCGCGAAAGGCCCAGCAACAGCAGCAGCGCCGCGCCGGCCGTGATCATCGCGTCCGCGCCCAGCGCCGCGACGGTCCCCGCCTCCAGCGGGATCGACCCGCCCAGCACCGCCACGCCGGCGAGCGACACGGCGATCCAGCCGCCCGCCACATAGACCATGCGCACAAACGGGTCGAGCCTGCCCGCGCCGGAGCGCTCCATCGCCAGCACGTAGAAGGCGAACGTCACGCCCGAGAGCGCCGAGAGCACCACGCCGGTGAACGTCGTCCCGGCCGCGCCCCAGCCCACGAGCGTGAGCCCCGCCAACGAGAGCGCCACGCCCAGCACGTGCGCTGCGCGCAGGCGCGTGCGGTACAGCACGGCCGAGGCGAGGCACACGATCGTCGGATACAGGAAATGGATGACCGTGGACATGCCCACCGGCATGTACTGGTACGAGAGCACCAGCAGCAGCGAGCACAGCCCGCTGCCCACCGCGCCGATGAACACGAGCAGCAGCGCCGGCCGCAGCCCGACGCGCAGCGACCGCCTGCGCGCGGCGCAGTAGAGCAGCATGTACAGCAGCGTGAACGCGCTGCTGATGAGCTGCACCTGCGCGGGCGTGGCGCCGTCCTGCGTCACGATGAGCTGCCGCACGGTCGGCTGCACCCCGTACAGCATGGAGGAAAGCGCGACAAACAGCACGCCCAGCAGCGTCATGCGCGCGCCTCCTTCCGCCGCGCCGCGCGCAGGTCCGCCGCGCACACGCACAGCATGGACGTGCCGATGAGCGCGCACCCGACGATCATGACGGCCGTAAAATCATACCGGAACACGACGGTGCTCAGCACAACGCTCGTCACCGGCTCCAGCAGGCAGAAAAACGCCGCCGTCGTGCTGCTGAGCCGCCGCAGCCCGGCCAGCAGCATCCCGGCCGCGGCCATGCTGAGCAGCCCCGCCAGCGCCAGCGCACCGGCCGCGCCGGCGGGCGGCAGCTCCACCGGTCCGAAAAACGGCAGCAGCGCCAGCGTAATGGCCGCGCCGCCCACAAACACATAGAACATGCGCACCGGCAGCGGAACCCCGCCGCACGGGCGGCGGCCCAGCGCGAGCAGATAGAACGCATAGGCAAGCGCCGAGAGCACCGCCAGCACGATGCCGGTGGCCGACGCCTCAAACGAGGTCAGGCTGATGCACGCCAGTCCCGCGATCGACAGCACCACGGCCAGCAGATGAAACCCGCTCAGCCGCTCGTGCAGGATCAGCGCCGACGCCGCGCACACGACCGTCGGATAGAGAAAATGCAGCACCGTCGCGCAGCCCACGGGCATATACTGGTAGGCCAGCACGAGCAGGATGGCCGGCACGCCGCTGCCGAGCGCCCCCACGCCCAGCAAAAACAGCGTATCCCGCCGGCCGATGCGCAGCGAGCTGCGCGTGAGCAGGCAGTACAGCAGCGTATACGCCAGCAAAAACGCGTAGCTCACCGCCTGCGACGTGACCGGCGCCACGCCGCCGCCGGAAACGGCCAGCTGGCGCACGGTGGGCTCCACCCCGTAGAGGAACGAGGAGAGCAGCACGAGAAAAACACCTGTCATGATTTTACTTGCTTGCGGCGCGTGCGCCGCAGGGGGCTGCCCCGCCATGCGGCGGGGCGATAAAACGCAAGCCGCAACCGGAAGGTGGAAACACTTCTGATCGCGGCCTGCACTTCCTTACGGATGGTTCAGCAGAAACGGATCACTTCTTCCACTTGAGCGCTTCCTTCTGCACGAGCTCGTCGAGCTTCTTGTCAAACTCGGCGCGCGGCAGATTCAGCAGGCTGATCTCGCCGTACTCGGTGAGGTCCTCGAGCGTGGAATACTCCACCCAGGTGTAGAAGACTTCCTTGTCCGGCTTGGCGACCAGCTTGTGGTCCTTGCCGGCGAGGATGAACGAGAAGTCGCCCGGGCGCTGCTCGTCGGTGTCGCCCTCGACGTCGAGGGTGAAGTCCGCGTTGCCCAGGATGTAGTTCCACTGGTGGACGAACGGATGGCCCTTCTCGTCCGTGCCGGAGCCGACGGCGCGCACCACGCCGATGGTCACATGGCCCAGCTGCTCGCCCTGGAGGATCGACCAGGAGCGCGTGCCCGGCTTCTTGCAGTCGACCTGGTCGTACTCGACGCCGTCGGAATAGAGCTTGAAGAAGGGCAGCGTCTTGTGCCACTTGAGGTAATGGCTCTTATCGTAGGCGTTCATGCCGAACACGCCCATGATGAACTCCACATCCTCCGCGGCGCCGACGGTGTACGCGGTCTTGTCAAAGTCCGGGATGAAGAACGCCGGCTCGGTCACATGGTAGGACTCGCACCCGCAGGTGACGAACGCGCGCTTGCCGTTGAAGATCAGCAGCACGATCGAATCGTTGTACAGCGGGGGATGGACGGTCGCGCCGGCCTTGAGGTTGTAGCGGTAAAAATGGATATTGTTCCTCTGGATCTCGGGAAAATCGGCGTCCAGCGGCAGCTCCATGACGGAGACGCCGTTCGCGTCGTACTTCTTCTGGACATCCGCCTTGCACACATACTGATACTGCATGATTCGACAGCCCCCTTATTTGCCTCTCTTGTTGACGTTGAACTCCACCCACACATAGTGGACCTTCTCGCCGACGCCCGCGTAGAGCGTGTGATCCGGCCCGGCGGGGATGAAATCGAAATCGCCGGCCTTGCGCTTGTAGGTGACGGCCTCGGCGCCGGATCCGACGGTCATGTGGTAATTGGCGTCGTTGAGGCAGTAGTTCCACTGGTGCACCTCGGCATGGCCCTTTTCAATGGTGCCCGCACAGTCGGACGCCTCGCAGATGCCCGCGGTCAGACGGCCCAGGCGGTCAAACTCGCCAAAGAGCACCGTGCGCGAGATCGTGCGCGGGGTCTTGCAGTCCTGATCGTAGCGGTCGCACTGCGCCTCGGTACGGAACCACGGCAGGTGCAGGCACGCGCCGCCGCGCTTTTCCATATCGTCGGAGTCCATGTTGGCGCGCACCATGACAAACTCGGCGTCGGTGACGGCCTGGATGGTGTAGTTGGTGCGGTCGTAATCCGGCGCATAGAAGGCGACGGTGTTGACCACGCGGGTCTTCTCATCGTCGGTGAGGATGACCTCGCCCTTGCCGCCAAACAGGTAGAGCACGCTCTCGGTCGCATACTTCTCGGGCTTGAGGATGGTGCCGGCCTTGAGGAAATACTTGAACGAGCGGACCTCGTCATGGGAGCCGGGGAACAGCTCGATGACGTCTACGCCGTCCTTATAGTTGCGGATGTGGCTGTCGTCATAATATACGTACGTCATATGTGCCTTTCCTTTCTCAAAATGCGGCCTGGCCCGCCATGTCCGCCGCGCCAGGCCGCTGTCGTTCAGCTTAGAGGCGCGGCTCAGCCGTACAGGCCCGCAGCGTAATCCTTGAAGATCTGTTCGTAGCGCTCGGTGAACTGATCGCGATCATATTCGCCGGCGACGAACATCGCCCACGCCTGCTCCAGGTCGGGATGCATGTTGACCGGCATCCACTCGAACATGGACTCGGCGCCGCGGCCTTCCTTCATGACGTTGACCACGTCGACGGCCAGCTTGGGCATGTTATCGGAGGCCTCGAGCGTTGTGATGGAGGTCGGGTTGCCCATCAGCTCCTGGTGCCACACGCGCGCTTCCTCGGAGGAGACGATGTAGCTCAGGAAGTCCTTCGCGGCCGCGACGCGCACCGGGTCGCCGCTGTCGGTGACGGAGGCGCTGATGGTCTGCAGCTGCATCATGTTCTTGTCCGCCTCGTTGTAGATCGGCAGCAGGTCCTGCTTCACATAGTCGAGCAGGTCGGGGTTCATTTCGGCGATGTTCGGCGTCTCCCAGGAACCCTCGCCCACCAGCATGGCGCACTCCTCAAGGAAGAACGCGTTGCGGGCGGTCCACTTGTCGGTCGCGATGGCGCCCTCCTGCGCGTACGGGATCAGGATCTGCTCGTACGTATCGAGGAACGCGTTCCAGTCCTCATCCTCGGAGAGGTTCATGTCCTCGCCCGCGAGCATGGCGTTCAGGAAGTCGAGGCCCTGGTTCTCCTTGGCCGCCAGCCAGGTCGGCCCGACCCAGTTGAGCAGGTTCAGGTACGTCTCGGACCACTGATGCATGAACGGCGTGATGCCCGCATCCGTCAGGTCCTTGCAGAGCTGGAGCAGCTCGTCGCGGGTCTGCGGCGTGGTGGTCCAACCGGCCTCCTCCAGCAGGCGCATGTTGTACAGGATGCCGGTGCCCTCCACGTAGATGGGCATGATGATCATGCCATAATCGCCGCAGGTACCGAGCGTCTTCTGCTCCTCGGTGAGCAGGTCATAGGCCGGGCAGCCGCTGCTCAGATCCACGCAGTACTGCCACCACTGCTCCATGCCGTAGCCATACGCCATGCCGATGATGTCCGGCAGCTCGCCGGCGTTCAGGGCCGCCAGCAGCAGCTCCTCGCCCACGTCGCTGGAGGGGAAGTTCGCCTCGATGGCCGCGATCTCGGGATGCTCCGCCATGTAGGACTCGATCAGGGTGTCAAAGTTGTCGGTCCACTGGCCGAGGGACATCTGCACGCGCAGCGTGATGGAGCCCGCCGGCTGTGCGGAGAGATCGATCTCTTCCGAGCCGTCGGCGCCGTCCGTCGCGCCCGGCTCATCCGTTGCCGGCGTCGTGGTACAGGCGACCATGCCGATCGCCAGCACCGCCGCCAGAATGAGGGCAAGCAGTTTTTTCATGTTCCGTTTCTCCTTCTTTTTTGTTTTCGGGCGCAAGCGCCCAAACTGATATTCCTTGCTTCGCGTCCCGCCGCGTCAGCCCTTGACCGAACCGGCGGTCACGCCCTCGAGCACCTGCTTTTGCGCGATCAGGAAGAAGATGAACAGCGGCAGGATGGACAGCGCGACGGCGGCCACGGCCGTATCCCAGGCAAAGAACGCTTCGTTGAAGAGCGACTGCATGGCGATCTGGATCGTGCGCGAGGACGGCTTGGTCAGGATGAACTGCGTCATCAGGTAGTCGTTCCAGAAGTAGATGACCTCCAGCGAGACGACCGTGAACAGCGTGCCCTTGATCAGCGGCGCCACGATGCGCCAGAACGTGGCGAACGCGGAGCAGCCGTCGATATGGGCCGCCTCCTCGATCTCCAGCGGCACCGATTTGACCGCGCCGCTGACGAGGAACACCGACATGGGCATGGAGAACACCCAGAAGCTGAGGATGACGCCGAACAGGTGGCCGCTCAGGCCGAGCTTGCCGATCATCTGCGCGTAGGCGATCATGAAGCCCTGGAACGGCACGCACATGCAGCTGAGGATGAGCACGTTGAAGAGCTTTGTGACCCTGCTGCGCCGCCGCTCGATCCAGTAGCCCGTCATGCCGGTGAACACGACCAGGCCGATCGACGAGAAGATCGTGATGATCAGCGTATTCTTGAGCGCGTTGGGGAAGTTCAGCCGCCGCCACGCCTCGGCGTAGTTCTCCAGCGTCGGCTCGATGGGCCAGGCGCCGATGTCCGCGGCGATCTCCGGGTAGGGCTTGAAGGAGTTGAGGATCACCAGGTACAGCGGGACGAAGATGATCACGCAGGTGATGGTGATCAGGATCAGCCGGATGGCCGTATCGATGCGGTCGCGCGTTTTCATTACAGCTGCACCTCCTTACGGGAAGTGAGGCGGATCTGCGCAAACGCGATGGCCACGAGGATGACCACGAAGATCATGGACTTGGCCGAGCCGTAGCCGATCTGCTTGCTGCGGAACGCCGTCTGGTAGATGTTCATCGTCACGCCCTCGGAGCTGCGGAACGGGTTGCCGCTGGTGAGGGAGATGTTCGTATCATACAGGCACATGGCCCAGTTGATCGCGATGAACAGGCAGCGCGTGATGGTCGCGCGCATCATGGGCAGCGTCACATCCTTGAGCTGGCGCAGCTTGGACGCGCCGTCGATGGTCGCCGCCTCGTAATACCCGCGGTCGATGGAGGAGAGGCCCGCGCTGTAGATGAGCATCAGGTAGCCCGACAGCGTCCACGTCATGACGATGACCAGCGCCCAGAACGAGGACTCCGGCGTGGTGAACCAATCCTGCGCGAACCAGGCAAGCCCCGTCGCGTTGCCGAACTGCACGAACGCCTCCTGGAAGATGAAGCGCCACAGATAGCCCAGGATAACGCCGCCGATGATGCGCGGCACGTAGATGGCCGCGCGGAAGAAGTTGCGAAACGGTATGTCCTTGGACAGGATGTAGGCCCAGAAGAAGGCCAGCACGTTGGACGCCACCACCACGCACACGGAGAACTTCACCGTGAACCACATGGACGTCCAGAACGTCCCGTCCTGGAAGGCGCGCCGGTAATTGGCGAACCAGAGGATGTCGAACGTCGGGTCGACGCCGTTCCAGTTCGTGAACGAATACAGGAATTCGCTCACGACCGGGATGAGGAACAGCAGCACGAACATGACGCAGGACGGCCCGATGAACACCGCCCCGTCGATGAAGCGCTGCTGCCGGATCGTCAGGACAAGCCGCTTGTTCCTGCGCGAAGAAGCATCTGTTTTACAATCGCTTTTTTCCATTTTCCCGTTTTCCGTTTATCTGTTCGATCTTGATGCCGCCGTCCGGCGGGGTGTGCCTGCAATATGCGGGTCGTTTTGAAACCTCAACTGTAATTTCATTTTACCGTCCCCTCCCCCGCTTGCAAACCCAAAATCCCGACCTATGCGGGGGGAAAATATTGACCTTTTGTCAAGATCGTTCACACCCCCGGCAAAATGTTTGTAAAATCGTTTCGCAAGCGCATGAAAAAAACCGGCGCCGCAGCGCCGGGGCGGGACGCCTGCGCGGCCTACCGGCCGTTGCGGGCGCGGTATTCGGCGGGGGTCATGCCCGTCTTCTGCTTGAACTGGCGCGCAAAATACTTGCTGTCGGATATGCCGACCGCCTCGGCGATCTGCTGGTAGTGCAGCGCCGTGCCGGAGAGCAGCTCCTGCGCCTTGCTGATGCGGATGCCGGCCAGGTACGTCATCATGCTCACGCCGTACTCCTGCTTGAAGCGGCGGCACAGGTAATCCTTGTTCAGATAAAACAGGTCCGCCAGGTCCTGCTGGGTGATCTTCTGGCTGTAGTTGCTCTCGAGGAAGGCGGCCACCAGCTGCATCGTGTCCGGCCGGCTGCCGGGCTGCTGCTTGTTGAGCTCCTGCAGCGCCAGGATGCGCTCGATGAAGAACGACGCAAGGTTGTGCACCGTCTGCGCCCAGCTGCCCGCCAGGAACGACGCGAGCGCGGCGCTGCGGTCGGCCGCCTCCTGCACGGCGGAAGCCTCCTGCGCCGGGCAGTAAAACTTGAGCTTCTGGTAAAAGCCCAGATAGACGCGCCGCAGCATGTGCAGCGCGCCGGCCGTCTGCGGCAGCGCGGCGGCCACGGCGGCCGTCCAGGCGCTCGCCGCCTCATTGAGCTGCAATGCACTGCCGACGAGGAAGGCCGAGAGCATCTGGTTCTCCAGCCGGTAATCGGACGGGTAGGGCAGCGGCTCCATGTCCTCGCGGTAGGGCACGATCACCGCATGCTCGCCAAAGCCGGCCGCCCCGGCCGCCAGCTCCGCCTGCCGGGCCGCGGCGTCGATCGCGCCGGGAAAGGCGCAGCGCGCGCTGCACCCGAGCGTGAGCGGCGGGCCGGACGCGGCAAGCTGCTCGAGCGCGCCGCGCACCAGCGCCACGCCCTGCTCGAGCGAGGCGTACAGCAGCACGATCACATCCGGCGCGGGCGAGCTGTGCTGGAAGAGCGTGCCGCAGTTGGCCGCCTCCAGGCGCGCCTGCAATTCGTTCAAAAACGCGCTCAGCCGCAGCGGATAGCCGCTCACATGCAACGGCAGCAGCATCCCGTCGCCGTGGAGGATGACGCACTCGCTCGCCGAAGCTATGTTGCGGCTGACGCGGCACAGCTCCTCATAGGCCACGGCGCGCAGCTTTTCCGAGAAGAGCTTGCGCAGCAGGCCGTGCACGCGGTCGGGGAAGAGCTGCTTGCCCATCTGGTCGATGCCGAACGCGCCCTCTGTGCGCGGCTGCTCCGAGCGCACCAGCGCGATGGCCTTTTGCAGCGAACGCAGCACGTCCTCCGGCTCCAGCGGCTTGAGCAGATAGTCGATGCTGCCCAGCAGGAACATCGCGCGCACGTATTGATAGTCATCGTGCCCCGAGACGGAGATGACCTTGGTGCCGTAGCGGCGGGCGTTGATGTGGCTGAGGATCTCGCTGCCGTCGCGGTCGCCGATGACCACGTCCACAAACGCGATCTCCGGGCGCTTCTCGTCGAGCAGGCGGACGGCCTGCGCGACGTCCTGCGCCGTATCGACCTCCGTCACGCCGTACTCCTCCCAGGGGATCAGCAGGCGGATGGCCTCCGCCACATGCTTTTCGTCGTCTACGATCAGGACCTTCATGGCTGCTGTGCGGCGTCCTCCTCGCCTTGGCCGTCTGCGCGGCGCGTGTTCATCAGGATCGGGATGGAGAAGCGGACGGTCGTGCCGTCCAGCTCGTTCGGCGCGATGGTAAAATCGCACTCGCCAAAGAACAGCATCAGCCGCGTGAACACATTGCGCACGCCGATGCTGGCGTATTCCCCGCCGCCGCCCGCCGCCGGATCGGCCTGGTAATGCCGGTCGCTCCGGAAGCGCTCGCGCAGCTCGTCCATCATGGCCGTCAGCTCCTCCACCCGCGCCTGCGGGATGGGCGCGCCGCTGTCCTCCACCGCGACGAAGAGCCATTCCGCCTCCACGCGGGCCGAAAGGCGCAGCAGCGCCCGTTCCTTCTGGAACAGCCGGCCGTGCACGACCGCGTTCTCCACAAGCGGCTGGATGGTCAGCTTGGGGATCATCACATGCGCCGCATCCGGCGCCACGTCGATGTGCAGCTCGATCTCGCGGTCAAAGCGCATCGATTGCAGCGACAGGTAGCGCTGCACATACTCGACCTCCCTGTCGAGCGGCATCATCGGCGGGTCGGTGATCATCGAATAGTGCAGCATCTTGCCAAAGCTCGTCAGCAGCTGGTACTGGCGCAGGTCCTCGCGCCGCAGCGCGTTGGTGGCAAAGCACTGGATGGTGTTATAGATGAAATGCGGGTTGATCTGCGCCTGGAGCATCTTGAGCGTGGACTCCGTGTTGGCCAGCTCCAGCTCGTACTGGCGCACGGTGAAGCCGTGCATCTGCTGGAGCATCGTCTCAAACACCTGCACGAGCGTGCCGATCTCGTCGTTGCGCGAATAGCGGATGTAGTCGGACAGGCGCAGGCGGCTGCTCCACTCGCCCGAGGCAAGCTGCGCCTGCATAAAGCGCGTGAGCTGCACCAGCGGGCGCGTGTAGCGCGAGATCTGGAACACGTTGAACGCCAGCAGCCCGCCAAGGCCCAGCGCAAACACCAGCACCAGCACGAGCGTCTGGCTCCAGGAGAGGCTGTAGACATTGGGCAGGGGCGTGGCGCGCACCACGCTCCAGTCCGCAAAGTGCTCCGACTGCAGTTCCGCCATGGCGTAGATGCTGCTGCCGCTGACGATGGACGTCTCCTCGTCGAGGATGCCCGGCGGCAGGTCGAGCGCGTCGGCGTTCTGCATGACCGCCTCCGGCAGGTTGGAGGCGATGATGAAGCCGCTGCTGTCCACGATGTAGACCAGCTCGCCGTTCTCCTCGTCGATCTGGCAATTGTTCATGATGAACTCGAGCGGGATGTCGATGGCCACGTACGCCTCCGACGCGAGCGACCACGGGATGTTGGAGATCGGCAGCCAGATGGTGAACACGAGCGTCTTTTCCGTGGGCGTGGAAAAGGAGACGATGTGCCCGTAGGTATCCATCTCGTGCGTGGGCTGCAGATACGTATCGTACAGCGTGAGCATGCGGATGGGCTCCTCGAGCGAGTACGGCTCATCCGCGTTGAACGAGAGGCGCAGCGTGGACGGGATGTACAGCACGGAGACGCCCTGGCGCGGGATGGCCAGATAGATCTGCTCGGCGTAGGGCATGGTCAGGCTGATGGTGTGCAGGTAGGTGAACAGGTCGCGCCGCACCTCGGTGGTCTGGTAGCCGGCCGTATCCGCCATGACGCGCTGGAGCAGCTGCTGGTCAAAATAGATGGATTTTGTGGCGGAAACGGTGTTGCCCAGATAATAGTCGATGTTTGTGGCGGTGACCTCCGCGTCGGCGCGCGTGCGCCGCTCGTACTGGCGGAACGCGTCCGCGCGCGTGGAGAGCAGGTAATACAGCGCAAAAAACAGCATGCACAGGCACCACGAGAAGATCAGCGCGTTCAAAAGCTTGCCGTGTATGCTCCTGTAGCCGTTCTGTTTGCGGTGCATCGCCGTTCCGTCCGAACCGCCGCCTGCGCGGGGGAGATACGCTGTCTCTTATACACATCTGACGCTGCCGACGATCT
>ENA-OZAF01000848-OZAF01000848.1-human-gut-metagenome-genome-assembly--contig:-NODE-848-length-10887-cov-4.940639_pt1 | contig 10887 bp, 9 predicted proteins | sample MGYA00244207_ERZ653498 | MGnify/ENA primary metagenome ERZ653498 (study PRJEB26926, sample SAMN06165156) | human gut metagenome | biome: ENVO:00009003; feature: ENVO:2100002; material: ENVO:00002003... | reverse complement strand
GTCTCGTGGGCTCGGAGATGTGTATAAGAGACAGCAGCATGCGCTCTGCACGTTCACAGATTTTCTTCACATTCATCGTACGTCTTGCCTCTGAATTTTTAATGTAATGTGCCTCGTCTACAACCAAAAGCGAAAGCTCAAACGATTCCGGCAAATTAAAATGTGCTGTTGTCTCGAAGGTTGTTACAGCTACACCACCAGCGCTTATCCATGAATTCAGTGCTTCTTTTCTGTCCGCACCATGAATTTTTACAACCTGCAATCGGCTCATTTTACGAATTTCTCGGCACCAATTTGTAACGACGCTCGCCGGGCACACAACTGCAAAATGCGATGCCCCTGTGTTTTTCAAAGATACCATCGTGGCGATTGCTTGTACGGTTTTACCAAGTCCCATTTCATCTCCGAGAAGAACGCGCTTTTGGTGCAATACATATTTAACGCCCCATTCCTGGTAACGACGCAGCTCGCACAGCAAACCATCCGGAAAAAAACATTCCTCTTGTACTTCTCTTGCGAGTTCTTCCGGCAGTCCGTATATTGAATCATCGTTACCGAGTGTTCCCGGGACAATATTTTCAAGGGCATTGAAAAACGAAACCGAATGTTCGGAAAATTCTTTCCAAGCATCTATCCCGTTGATCCGCTTTGTGTTTTCAAATATTGTCTTTTGTTCCCGAACTCTTTGACCATAGTTTCCATTTCTATAAGAATCCAAAAATTTATATGCATCCACTGCTTTTTGTTTTTTAGCCGATGATGCAAATATCCACTTCAATCTTTTCTGAGATAATAACAAATCTTCTATCGCATATTCGATTTGTCTTCTATTCTCAGTAATCAAGCCACGACATTCTTTTGTCGTTTCCCTCGCATAAACATATTTAGATAATGCTGTCACTAAAGCTGTCGATTCCCGCGTTTTGTTATCAACACTCAGTTTGATCTTTGCGCCTTCTCGCACCTTGTCTGCCATATTATTCGCTATACGCTTTATGGAATACGCTGCATCTTCGCTGATACCATGCACCGAACTGATCGAATACACATTGGCCGCAACAATATCTGCGATCGAACGAAATCCGTAGTCTCGAAGTGCTTTCACTCTAAATCCGCCTTTTTCACGATTGATCTCTTCTACCGGAATATCTCGAAGCACGTCTAATACGTTTCGGGTCACGACCAGATTTGCTGCTTTTTCAATATCTATCTGCACGTTGTCTTCGTACTGTGCAATCTCATCCAGTTCTTCCAGCATCATGCGATGTTCCTGTATCAACCGCTCTGCATCCGCCGTATCAAAAAGCTTTGCCAACTGTATTCTCTCCTTTTCTGCCGATTTCAGCTTATTTTAAGTATGACGTAACAGTTCTTATTTGTCAATATTTCTCTATGCAAACCTCAAAACTTCTCATTAAACATTAAATACATATTTTTCCGAATATTGCAAATGATTTTCTATCCTCACCCCCGCCTGTCGCTTTTCCGCTCACCTTACCTATTCTTCAAATTAAATATATTTACATTGTACTTTTCCCGTGCTATGATGGTCTTAACAAAGACGAAAAGGTGATTTTATGGCGAAAAAGCTGGCACACATAAGTGAAGATCATTCCCGCGAGCAAACCGTATACGAACACCTCACCGGCACGGCAGAGCTTGCAAAGCAGTTTGCCGCCGCATTCGGCGCGGAGGAAGACGGCTATCTGCTCGGTTTACTGCACGACATCGGCAAGTACAGCGATGCCTTTCAGCATCGATTAGACGGCGGCGTGCGCGTAGACCACTCCACGGCCGGCGCAAAAGAAGCTTGCGCGCACGGTGTCGGGTATCTGGCGCTCGCCATCGCAGGCCATCACGGCGGCATACCGAATTTTGGCTCCCGCGCCGATACCAAAAACGACGCTACCCTCTCGGGCCGCTTAAAACGCGACCTCGAACCGTATGACGATTGGAAAACCGAAGTCACTCTGCCGCCGGTCAAGCCCTTTAACATGCGAGAATTCAACACCGGGTTTCGGCTCTCGTTTTATATCCGTATGCTGTTTTCTTGCCTTGTTGATGCCGATTTCATCGACACCGAAACCTTTATGGACGGCGCACTTGCCCCGCGCGGCAACTACGATGCGCTCCCTGCGCTGCTCGACCGCTTGGAAACGTACATCACACCGTGGTATCCGCCCAAAGCCGAGCTCAACCGAAAGCGCTGCGCCATTTTGGATGCGTGCAAGGCCTCCGGCAGCACCGCCGCACCGGGTGTTTATACGCTTACCGTGCCGACGGGTGGCGGAAAAACGACCGCTGCCATGGCATTTGCGCTGACCGCTGCCGTGCAAAACTGCATGAGCCGCGTCATCTACGCCGCGCCGTACACGTCTATCATCGACCAAAACGCCGATACGTTTGAAAAAATCTTCGGCACGGAAAACGTCATCGAGCACCACAGCAGCGCGGAATATCTCTTTTCCGAAAGCCCGAACCCCGCAGAATACCGCAAAATGCTGGCCGCAGAAAACTGGGACGCCCCCGTCATCGCCACGACCACCGTGCAGCTGTTTGAGTCCCTGTTTGCGAGCAAACCCGCCCGCTGCCGCAAGCTGCACAACCTCGCCAACAGCGTGCTCATCTTAGACGAAGTGCAGACGCTGCCCATGCCGTATCTAAAGCCGTTCACGGCGGCGCTTGCCGAGCTTGCCCGAAAGTACGGCGTCATTGTCGTCCTGTGCACCGCCACGCAGCCCGCGTTAGACGGTGTTTTTGCCGATTTGAAAATCGACCTGCCGATCAAAGAGATCTGTTCCAATGTCCCTGAAAATTTCGAGACCTTCCGCCGCACGAAAATCGCGCAGCACACATTTGACAGCACAGAATCGCTCACCGCCGAGTTCACCGCGCTGCCGCAGGTGCTTTGCATCGTTAACCGCATTGCAGACGCACAGAAAATCTATCAAGCACTGCCAAAAGACAGCGCGTACTGTCTCACCACGCACCTGTGCCCCGCCCACCGCAAAGCGCGCATTAAGGAAATTCGCGAACGCCTAAAAATCGGCCTGCCCTGCCGCGTCGTTTCCACCTCGCTCATCGAAGCCGGTGTCGATGTGGATTTCCCGCGCGTCTACCGCGAAGAAGCCGGGCTCGATTCCGTCCTGCAAGCCGCCGGCCGCTGCAATCGCGAGGGCAAGCGCCCGTTAGATGAAAGCCTCGTGACCGTCTTCACCGTCCAGAACACCACCCCGCCGCCCTACATGCGCCAGCCCGCCGCAGCCATGAAGAACATTTCAAAACGCATGGAGGACATCACTTCGTTAGCTGCAATCCGCGCGTATTTTGAGTTCTATCGCGATTTGTACGGCAAAGAAGATCTCGACCGTGAGAAGATTCTCATAGCGTTCGAAAACGAGATGCTCCCGTTCGCCTCCGTTGCGGAAAAGGTACGGGTCATTGAAAACTGCACCACGCCCGTGTATATCCCGATCGACCAAGGCGAAGCCCTCGTTGAGCGGCTGTATCGCGGTGAACGCAGCCGCACCCTGTTCAGAAAGCTCGGGCAGTACAGCGTGAACGTCTACCCGCAGCAGCTCGCTGCCCTGCGCGAAGCCGGCGCCGTGCAGAGCATCGACGGCGGTGCGCTCTATGTTCTCGCCGATCCCCGCCGCTACGACAGTGCCCTCGGCCTCACCCTCGACCAAACCGAAACCGCTCTGTTTATATAAAATAGAAAAGCCGGTAAGGCAAACCTTACCGACCTCTCTATACAAATCAACAACAATTATTTCTACCCACACTGCCTGTAAAAACAGACAGCGACCTTAACTTGATTTTATCCCATATGCAGTTGGGCTTTCAGCGCGTCCTGAAGGACCTGCGAAAAGTTGATGTTCTGCTCCAAGGCGGCGGTGTTCAGCCACGCGGGAATGGTCAGCGTCTTTTTGACGGCTTTTTCAAAGTGCGTTTTGGCGTATTCTTCCACGTCCACGGTGATGATGTTCACGAACGCGCCGTCCATCGACACTTCCAGCTCGGCGGCGACATCTGCAAGGCGGATCGCGTCCACGGACGAGGGCGCCGGGGCGGCTTCACCGTCTTTTTTCAGCCAGTACAGATACCCGGCAAGGCAATCGACCGCCATGCGCAGCGATTCATCGAGCGTTTCGCCGCAGGTAGACAGATCGTTCAGATCGGGGAAAACAACAGAATAACCGCTTTCTTCCTTAAAAAAACAAGCGGGATAAGCTGACAGCATAAAATCGACCTCCTGATATAGTCTAAGCGGAAGCGGGAGAGATTATTTCAAACCTGCCTGCTTCAAAATGGAATTTTCCGTGCCTTTCGGAATGTCCTTGCAATGAAACGGAATGGTGACCTTGCCGGGCTTCGTCGGGTGCGTATAATGGCGGTGCGAACCCGTCTGCATCTTGAACACCCAGCCGTCTTCTAAAATGATCCGTTCCAGTTCTTTTGGCTTCTTCGGCATTTCAATTCCCCTCCTGATTCAAATCTATTATACCATATGATACGTATTAAAGCAATACGTATTCAAATTATGCTTTATAAGTTCCGCAAAAAATAGACTAAATTCAAATTTTATCTTGACAAGTTCAAATAATCGTTATATAGTTGGATTATTAAAACAACATCAATTGAATTTTGAAAGGAGTTGATCTTATTGATTCAGTTGGAAGTCTGGGGTCCGTATGCGTTATTCACACGCGGAGAGATGAAAGTCGAGCGTGTAAGCTACGATGTCCCCACCCCGTCCGCCGCGCGCGGTATAGTTGAAAGTCTGTATTATCACCCCGGAATACGCTGGCATATCCGCCGCATCTACGTTTTGAACCCCATCGAGTTTACCACCATTCGGCGCAACGAGGTAAAAAGCAAAATTCTCGGGGGCACCGCCATGCGCATCGCGCAGGGCAAGGAAGATGAGCCGTACCTCGTCACGACGAAACAAATTGTCCAGCGCGCCTCCATGGTGCTGACAAATGTCCACTATGTCATCGAAGCGGAGTTCGAAATGCTGCCGGAAAAAGCCGCACCCGGCGATAACCCCGGCAAGTTTCAGGACATCGTCACGCGCCGCATGAGAAAGGGCCAGTGCTTTTCCACCCCGTACTTCGGCTGCCGCGAGTTTCCCGCACACTTCAAGCAGTGGGAGGGTGGCCCGATCCCGACGATTGACGAGACGCGCGACCTCGGCTTTATGCTGTACGATTTCGATTATTCCGACCCACAAAATATCACGCCCCTCTATTTCCGTGCCAAAATGGAGCACGGTGTCATTCAGGTGGCCGGCTGCGAGGTGTTCAGATGATCCTGCAAGCCTTAGTTCAGTATTACGAAACGCTCCTTGCCCGCGGTGAGATTGACCGCCCGGGCTGGAGCAAAGTCAATGTCAGCTGGCGTCTGGACCTAAACCCAGACGGCTCCCTTTTCGATGTTTCTCCCCTCCAAAAGCCCTCTCCAAACGGTAAAAAGATGCCGCCGCAGCGGCTCGCTGTGCCCGCACAGGTCAAGCGCTCTTCCGGTGTTGCGGCAAATTTTCTGTGTGATACGTCTTCCTACCTGCTCGGCGTGGACGACAAGGGTAAGCCCGAGCGCACCAAAGCTTGCTTTGAAGCTAGCCGAGAAAAGCATCTGGAAATTTTGAAAGATACCCCCGGTGAAACCGCCGCAGCCGTCCGTGCGTTTTTCGACACATGGAATTCCTCCTCTGCCGTCGAGCACCCTGCTTTGCAGCCCTATCTTTCGGAAATTTATAAGGGCGGCAATCTGATCTTTTATTATAACAATAAGCCCGCGGCAAACGACTCTGACATCGCCGCCGCGTGGCAGCAGGCCTATGATTCTGCTTCAGATTCCGACACGCCCACTCGGTGCAGTGTCACCGGCAAGCTTGCCCCCGCCGCGCGTCTGCACGGCAACATTCAGGGCGTGCGCGGCGCACAAAGCTCCGGCGCATCGCTCGTTTCGTTCAACGCCGATGCCTTCTGCTCCTACGGGCACGAGCAGGGCGAGAACGCTCCCGTCAGCACCTACGCCATGACCGCCTACACGCAGGCGCTAAACTACCTGCTGCGCAGTGATAATGTCCGCCGCATCGGCGATGTCACCGTCGTATATTGGGTGGAAAATGCCGATCCTGCCATCGCCGCATTTGCAGGAGCTATGCTTTTCGGTCCGCAGGAACAGTCCGATTGGAGTGAAAACGACATTTTAGGCGCAATTTCAAAACTTGTATCCGGCAGAACAGCCGACCTACAGGACATGCACCTCAGCCCCGATACACACTTTTACATTCTGGGGCTCGCGCCGAACGCCGCGCGTCTTTCCGTTCGCTTTTTCTGGCAGGATACCTTCACAAAGCTCGCCAAAAACGTGAACGCCCATTACGAGCGTTTGGAGATCACCCGCCCGGCCTACGAAAAATTCGACACGCTTTGGCCCTACACCCTCGCGCGCTCTGCCGTCCGCTTTTCCAAAGACTGGAAAAAAGCCGATGAAGAGTTGCAAAAATCCTTCCCGCGCCTTTCCGGCGACCTGCTCACTTCCATCTTAAACGATACGCGCTACCCCGCCACTTTACTAAACGGCACCGTGCAGCGCATCCGCGCCGAGCACGATGTCACCTGGGCGCGCGCGTCCGTCATAAAAGCTTATTATTCTAAAAACGAAGACCCGCTTTGTCCAAAGGAGGTTTTGACCGTGTCCGTAAACAAAGAAAGCACCAATATCCCCTACAATCTCGGCCGTCTGTTCGCCGTTCTGGAGCGCACGCAGGAAGCCGCAAATCCCAACATCAACACCACCATCAAAGACCGCTTTTTTAACTCCGCTTCCGCTACGCCGAGCCTTGTGTTCCCCTCGCTCATCAATTTAGCGCAGAAGCACCTCGCAAAGCTCAACGAGGGTCAGCGGATTGCACTGGATAAATCCATCGGCGAACTTTCGGACAAGCTCGGCGAAACCTTCCCAAAGCAGCTTATGCTCGCAGAACAGGGCGCGTTCCAGCTCGGCTACTACCAGCAGCGTCAGGAATATTTTAAGAAAAAGACAGACACCACCGAACAGAAAGAGGAGGCATAACCATGCGTGAACCCATTCAAAACCGCTACGATTTCGTGATCTTATTCGATGTGGAAAACGGCAATCCCAACGGCGACCCCGATGCCGGCAACATGCCGCGCGTAGACCCGGAAACCGGCAACGGCATCATAACCGATGTGTGCCTAAAGCGCAAGATCCGCAACTACGTGCAGGACGTCAAAGAAGATGCGTCCGGCTGGCGCATTTACATTAAGGATCAGGTGCCGCTCAACCGCAGCGACCTCGAAGCCGGAGAAGCGCTCGGCATCGGCGAAGAGCTTGCCGAGATCCAAAAAGGCAAGGACGCCAAAAAGATTGTGACAAAGCTCCGCAGCAATGACCCGGATATCGACCTCAAGCTCCGTGACTTTATGTGCAGCGAGTTTTTCGACATCCGCACATTCGGCGCAGTCATGACAACATTCGTAAAGGGTGCTTTAAATTGCGGTCAGGTGCGCGGCCCGGTGCAGCTCGGCTTTGCACGCTCCATCGACCCCATCGTGCCGCAGGAGGTCACCATTACCCGCACTGCCATCACCACCGAATCCGACGCTCAGAACAAAACCACCGAAATGGGCCGCAAATACGTCGTGCCCTACGGTCTTTACCGCGCAGAGGGCTTCGTTTCCGCCAACCTCGCCCGCCGCGTGACCGGCTTCTCCGAAGAAGACCTTCAAATGCTCTGGCAGGCCATTCTCAATATGTTTGAAAACGACCACAGCGCCGCCCGCGGCAAAATGGCCGTGCGCGAGCTCATCATCTTCAAGCACGCATCCGAGCTTGGCAACGCCGCTTCCTATAAGCTGTTCGATGCCGTAACGGTTAAAAAAGTCGACGGCGTAACCGTCCCGCGCAAATTCTCCGATTACACCGTCACCGTTTCCGAAGATCTGCCCGAAGGCGTCACCTGCGAACGTCTTTCCTAAATGGACGCGCATGAAGACGGACTTTTAATGTCCGGCATCCAGCACTTCGCGTTCTGCCGCCGCCAGTGGGCGCTCATCCACATCGAGCAGCAGTGGCAGGAAAATGCCCGCACCGCACAGGGGCAGCTCGACCACGTCCGCTGCCACGATGAAACGTTGTCCGAAAAGCGCGACAACGTTTTCACCGTGCGCGGCATGCGCGTGTTCAGCCGTAAATTGAACCTCTCCGGCGCGTGCGACGTCGTAGAGTTTCATAAAGACAAAAACGGCATTTCTTTAGAGGGGCAGCCCGGATTTTGGCTGCCCTACCCCATCGAGTACAAGCACGGCCGCGAAAAAGAGACCGATGCCGACCGCTTGCAGCTCTGCGCCGAAGCCATGGCACTTGAAGAAATGCTCGTGTGCGATATTCCCGCGGGCGCGCTCTACTACATAGAAACGCGCCGCCGCGAGGTCGTCCCGTTCACGGAAGAACTCCGCCGCAAAACGGAAGACACCGCTGCCGAAATGAACCGCTATTTCGCCCGCGGCTACACACCAAAAGTCAAACCCGGCAAGCACTGCAACGCCTGCTCGTTAAAATCGATTTGCCTGCCGGTGCTGTGCAGCCGTGCAGACCCCGTCTCGTACCTGCGCGCCCACATTTTTGAAAGCGAGGAGGATACCCCGTGAGACAACTGCTCAACACCCTGTTCGTGCTCAGCGAAGACGCGTATCTCTCCGTAAACGGCGAAAACGTCGTCATCAGCCGCGAGCAAAAGGAAGTCGCGCGCTTCCCGCTGCACACGCTCGAGGGCATTCTCTGTTTCTCCTACGCCGGCGCAAGTCCCGCCTTGATGGGTGCCTGCGTGCAGCGCGGTGTGGACATCGCGTTTTTCTCCCCGCGCGGGCAGTTTTTGGCACGCATCGTCGGCGAAGAGCGTGGCAACGTCCTCCTGCGGCAAACGCAGAATCGCGTGTCCGATGACCCCTATCAAAGCTGCCGCTACGCCCGCGGGTTCATCCTCGGCAAGGTCTATAACGCCCGCTGGGTCTTGGAGCGCGCCACGCGTGACCACCCCCAGCGCGTACCCGTGGAAGCGCTTAAAACAGCCGCCGCACAAATGGCACAGTCTTTGCCGCTCATCGCCTCCTGCGAAGACCCCGCGCAGCTGCTCGGCTTAGAGGGCGAAGCCGCAAAGCTGTATTTTGGTGTGTTTAACCACCTCATTTTGCAGCAGAAAAGCGATTTCCGTTTTACCTCGCGCAGCCGCCGACCACCGCTCGATAGCATCAACGCCTTGCTTTCATTCGCCTATACACTCCTCACGCGCGACTGTACCGCCGCGCTCGAAAGTGCCGGGCTCGACCCGTACATCGGCTTCCTGCACCGTCCAAGACCCGGTCGCCGCAGTCTCGCACTCGACCTCATGGAGGAGCTGCGCGCCGTGTATGCCGACCGCTTTGTGCTCTCCTGCGTGAACCGCAAGATCATCACCGCAAAGCACCTGCAAAAGCAGGAAAGCGGTGCCGTGCTTTTAACGGACGACGGTCGCCGCGCATTTCTCGGCGCATGGCAAAGCAAAAAGCAGGAGCAAATCACGCACCCGTTTTTAAAAGAGAAGATTCCGTGGGGGCTCGTGCCCTACGTGCAGGCGCTCCTGCTCGCCCGCACTCTGCGCGGCGATCTGGAAGCGTATCCGCCGTTTTTCTGGAAGTGAGGTCAAAATGCTGGTCTTAATTACCTACGACGTCAACACGGAGACCGCCGCCGGGAAAAAGCGTCTCCGCAAAGTCGCTAAAAAGTGCGTAGACCACGGGCAGCGCGTACAAAACTCCGTTTTCGAGTGCTTGCTGACCGCCGCGCAGTATGTTACACTGAAGGCAGAGCTCACCGCGCTCATCGAGCCCGAAACGGACAGCCTGCGGTTTTACCGTCTCGGCAATCAATATAAGCAAAACGTAGAGCATGTCGGCGTACAGCCCGCCTACGCGCAGGATTCCGTCCTGCTCATCTGATTACCCGCAGTGCGAAGCTAAAGCGCACACGCTTTTCCCGCTTCCTTCGCACCAAATCAAAACCCAAAATTTGTCCTTTTTAAAACGCCACCGGCAAATTTTCTCTTTCCGCGTCTTAAAGAGGCAAATTCTTCTCCCTTTTGCACAAAAACAGACGAAAACTTTGTCCGTTTTTGCTGTCGCCCTCCACCCGGAGGGCGTGGATAGAAATAAAAGCTGCGTTTCTCGCAAAGCGACATCGAGACGGTCGCCCTCCACCCGGAGGGCGTGGATAGAAATTGAGCACCCTGCCACGGCGAACAAAACCATAAGCGGTCGCCCTCCACCCGGAGGGCGTGGATAGAAATTCAACGGCTTTCCGCACGTCGCGGTGGAAGCCTAGTCGCCCTCCACCCGGAGGGCGTGGATAGAAATCACGTCTACGCCGATCTGGCGCAGCTTGTAAAGGTCGCCCTCCACCCGGAGGGCGTGGATAGAAATCCGTCACTGTCCTTGTAGCTACGGGAGACCGCTAGTCGCCCTCCACCCGGAGGGCGTGGATAGAAATTCGCGCTCAAGCTCCTCAATCTCCGCGCAGATGTCGTCGCCCTCCACCCGGAGGGCGTGGATAGAAATTACGCCTCCTCTGTCCCATCTCCATTTTTGCCCGTCGCCCTCCACCCGGAGGGCGTGGATAGAAATCGCACATCTCCATTACGGGCAGCTTTAGCCTTGTGTCGCCCTCCACCCGGAGGGCGTGGATAGAAATTCTCACATCGCCACAAACGCCACCGCCGCGGCGAGGTCGCCCTCCACCCGGAGGGCGTGGATAGAAATCGGCAGCGCGCGGGAACTTTCACGGCCTCTATAGTCGCCCTCCACCCGGAGGGCCTGTCTC
>ENA-OZAF01000847-OZAF01000847.1-human-gut-metagenome-genome-assembly--contig:-NODE-847-length-10910-cov-7.046062_pt1 | contig 10910 bp, 9 predicted proteins | sample MGYA00244207_ERZ653498 | MGnify/ENA primary metagenome ERZ653498 (study PRJEB26926, sample SAMN06165156) | human gut metagenome | biome: ENVO:00009003; feature: ENVO:2100002; material: ENVO:00002003... | reverse complement strand
GATCTACACGCGTAAGATCGTCGGCAGCGTCAGATGTGTATAAGAGACAGCTCTGTGAGGAACCATTAACTCTCCGCACTTAGAACACTTTACTAAGGTTGGAGCGGTCATCTTCCAATTTGCTCTTCTCTTATCTCTTCTACCTTTTGAAGATTTATTCTTTGGACAGATAGACATTATTCACACCTCCTTAAATTGATTGAAGATATCACTAAAAACTGCCATCCTTGGATTCGGAACCGTCTGGTCACAATCGCATGTGCTCTTATTCAGATTGGTTCCACACACCTTACAAATTCCCTTACAGTCCTCTTTACAAAGAACATTCATGGGAAGCCTGGTATATAACTCATCCAAAACGAGCATGTCTACATCCAGAGTACAGTCTTCAATATAACTTATTTCATCTGCTTCCGAAAGCTCATCATCCGTATAAGCTTCTCTTTTTGCCATATTGATTGTCCGTTCAATATGTAAGTCATATTCACAGACAACTTTTTCAAGGCATCTGCTGCAGACCCGTTCCACAGTTACCGGTACATCGAGCTTTACAGCCACCGTATCCTTCTCAGGATGTCTGAGCTCCATGTCAAAGGGCTCTTTGCATCTAATCTTTAACGGCTCTCCCTGAAAGGTCTCCTGTAACTCTTCCATCCGGATATTCACTGTTTTTTCCTGGCCGGCTACAGATAAAATATCATATAAGTTTATTCTCATAGATTTATCTCCTAAACTCACACGTTGGTTATTATACATAGTTTGCATATCTTTGTCAATCTTTTTTTACGATTCTTATTGCACAAAAAACTACATATATTATACCGCTACGAAACCAGCGCCACGGTCTCTCTTGCAATGGCAAGCTCCTCATTTGTAGGGATGACATACACCTCTGTCCGGGAGTCTTCTGCAGAAATTCTGATTTCCTCTCCTCTGACTGCATTTGCCTGTTCATCCAGAACCACTCCCAGATATCCAAGATACTCACATATCATCTTGCGCATCTTTGAGTTGTTTTCACCGATTCCTGCGGTAAACGCAATGGCATCCACACCATTCATAGCCGCAGCATAGGAGCCAATATACTGTGCTGCACGATAGGCAAACATATCCAGTGCAATCGATGCCCGCTCATTTCCCTCCATGCTGGCACTGTCCAAATCCCGGAAGTCACTAGACACACCGGAAATGCCTTCCACGCCAGACTTTTTATTCAGAATCTCAATGGCTTCGTCCAAAGAACAGTCAAGCTTCCCTGCCAGATACTGGATAACCGCCGGGTCGATGCTGCCGCTTCTGGTTCCCATAATCAAGCCGTCCAGAGGGGTAAATCCCATACTGGTATCAAAGGATTTGCCATCCTTAACTGCAGTGATAGAGGAACCGTTTCCTAAATGACAGATAATAACCTTAGATTCCTGATTCTCCTTTCCGATAATGGAAAGCAGCCTTTTTGATACAAAGCTGTGGGAGGTTCCGTGAAACCCATATTTCCGAATCTTATAATCTGTATAATATTCATACGGCAGACCATATAAATACGCCTTTACCGGCATAGTCTGATGAAATGCCGTATCAAACACAGCAACCATCGGTACATCCGGCATCAATGCCTTACAGGCAGAAATGCCAATCAGATTCGCCGGATTATGCAGGGGTGCCAAATCATTACACTCCTCGATTGCCCGGATAACTTCATCGGTTATAACAACAGAGCCCGCAAATTTTTCACCACCGTGGACAACGCGATGCCCCACTGCATCAATAGCGGATAAATCCTTAATAACACCGCTGGCAGGGTCTGTCAATGCCTCCAGCACATAGGAAACTGCGCTCTTATGATTCGGCATTGCCGTTTCCTTCACAAGGTCTTCCTTACCCGGAACCTTATGGGTCAGTCTCCCGTCAATTCCAATTCTCTCACATAGTCCCTTTGCAATCACCTCTTCCGTATCAGAATCAATCAGCTGATACTTAAGAGACGAGCTTCCGCAATTTACAACAAATACATTCATTTTTTGTCCTCCATACTGCTTTATAATTATTATACATTTGTATGCCCTATTCTCTGTGAATACTTCCGTCATCCACATTAATCTGATGTCTCCCGTGCTCCTTGGCATAATACATACACCAGTCTGCCCGCTTCAGCAAATCCTCCGGGTCCGCACATACTTCCGGATAAGTGGTTAAGCCCACACTGACACTCATATGAATTTCATATTCATTATACTGCACCACCTGCCGGCAAAGCTCCTCAAACAGCTCCTCTATAATCGGCTGCGCAATCTCTAACTTCTTTCCCGGAAGAACTACCACAAACTCTTCACCACCATACCGGCAGATGAAACCATCATACTGCTCGATACACGCCTCTGTAACTGATGCAATCCGCTTTATAACCTCATCACCTGCAAGATGTCCATAGGTGTCATTTACGCTCTTAAATTTATCTATATCAAACAATGCAACACTCATGCATCCGTTTTCCGCCTGCACCTGTGCCACCGTTTCTTTAAACAGCTGGGTAAAGTAAATACGGTTATTGATTCCTGTCAGCCCGTCCTTTCTCGCCATCTGCTGCATCTCATTATAAATTTTTGCATTACTGATTGCAATATCATACTGGGCGATAATCGCATCATAAAATGACATGTTATCAGCAAACAGGTTGTTCCTGCTGTCACCAATCATAAACAGACCATAGGTGTCATTATCCAGTCCTAAAACCTTAATGTAAACAGAATTAATATTAACCTCCTTCAGGAAAGGAAAGATTTCTTTGATACTCTCATGAAATACAGACTCCTTCTCCTCCCTTGCTGTCATATCAACGTACAATCCAGCTATATTTTCCCGGATTTTACTCTGTAACAATCCAATATCTGTCCGGATAACATAATTTGCATGCTTATTTAAATATACATTTTCCCTGATATAAACCGCACAAAAGCCTAACTTCTTCACCTGCATAATGGCGTCCGTAATCTGGTTCGATATTTTGGATACATCAAATGACATTGCAATATAATGTAAAATTTCTGCCTGGGCAACCATCTCCTGATTCGCCATCTTAATCTGTCTGTTGGCATTCTGCAAATCAATCTTTTGAAGCGTCAGTTCATCATTGGTATTTTTGAGTTTTTCCTGCATCTGCAGAATATTTTCATTCTGTTCTGCAATACTTTCCAGCTCATGGCGCTGGTTAAATATCATACTGTCTATATTATCCATATAATTTACAAATGCCAGTGCTTCAAAAAACAGCACCAGAAACAAAATTACAATATCAAAAAGCAGAAACAGCCATTGGTTGCTGGTGGAAACAGAAATCTTGCTGATAAGAATTACTAAAATCGGGATTCCTACAGAAATCATATATGTTATCAGATTTTCCTTATCCATAACTCCCATTGTAAGGAAAAAATCTATCAAAAACATAATGACCAGTGCAATCACAGATATACCGGAATACCCGTTGCCCTGAATAAAGCACAGCATTCCGGAAGCCAGAACACATTGGATATACCGGGTGCACCGTAAAATAAAAATTCTGTCAAAGTAACCGAAATGATAAAACACCTCTTCCAAAACCGCACACAATACCAGAAACACCAGAATAAATATGGTATTTTCAGATTGAATACTCTTGTCCAGAATCTGCATCAATACTCTTGACAAAAAGAAAATTATATATACCAGACGGTGCAGCAATATTCCTTTTTTTTGTAATTCAATAAGCGATTTGGTATCCATTCATTATTCCTTCCAATATAATTCAACCACAGCTCCATTATGAAGGGGACTGAAATGCTCTGCAGGCTGTCCGTCAATTTTCTGTACGAGAGCAGTTCCCTTAATAGTCTTTAAATCAAAGTCATATTTATCAAAAATATCCACAAATACATAGCCGGACTTGCCTGTTAATGTAACCGGCTCCCCATTTACCACCACATTCATCTGGATGGCTTCCTCATTCTTTTCTCTCTCTTCAATCCATTGATTAACCAAATCATTTTCGACAGGATTGCTAACAGCTTGTTTTTCTTTTGCAGCCGTTTTCTCTTCTGCAACAGTCTCCTCTTCCTCTGTCACAAAAGGCTCTGTTTTGTATATATCCTCCTTGTCAATCCATGCCACATTAAAGTTTTCATATATCTTAGTATCCGCACCGGCTCTTGCGCCATTGACAAATACCTCATGGGGTGTCTCAATGTCCATAAACTGCATCAGCTGGCTGAGTGTATAATAATTGAGTACTTCTATCTTATCCCCATCATTAATATGATAAAATTCCGATTCCAGACGTCCGTTGACACTGGCATATCTTGGACAATTTACCACAACCTCATTGACAACAAAGGATATGGTGGAGGTGACATCCGTTACTTCGTTCAAAACAGCCGATGCGTCCTCTCCTCTTGTAGATTCCACTATTTTAATCTGGTCACCTGCTTTAACGCCATGATTCATACCAGTCTCTTTGCCATTTAATAAAATGGTAGCCGCCTCACCGGCGCTGCCCCGTATAAATTTCTTCTTTCCATTCAATGTATAATTCAAATCCGCCCCGCGTTTTGGGAATATGGAATCATTTGACAGACCGTATGCCAGTGCAGCATCAAACACGGTCAGCTTGTCATTATCATATAATTTAATCCGTTCATCATTTACCAACAGATAGACAAACCGATTCTTCTGGTCGTAAAAATTCAGACAGATACCGATTGGTGTCACCAGTAACGGGTCCTTTTTCACTCCCTCAACAAAAATATTGACAAAGCCCAGCACTTCCTCTCCCCGGAGAGCAACCCGTTCCGGAGGTAAATCCAGATGTCCTGCAAGCTTTTGGGTAAATCCCGGGAGCTTGCCGCCACCCCCTACCACAAAAGCAGCTGATACCGGCTTATCCCCGTTCAATTCCACAATTTTTGCCGCAATCTGACCGGTAATGTCATCTATAATGGTATCTAATTTATCATATACCTCCTGGGGAGTAATCTTATGGCTGATTCCCATAATATCCTTGTAAGTAAGACTCTTTTTCCTTGGGCCAATCATCTTAATCTTCTCTGCTGTGGCAAAATCTACCAGATACTCCTTAACCAGCGCCTCGCTGAGCTCATCTCCCGCTTTGGGAAGCATCCCATAACCGATAATACTTCCATCCCTGGTTACACAGATATCCGATGTGCCTGCGCCCACGTCAACCAGTGCAATATTCAGCAACCGGTAATTTTCCGGGATGGCAACCTGAATTGCCGCAATCGGCTCCAGAGTCATATTTGATATTTCCAGATTTGCCTGGGAAACTGCAGCATACAAGCCATCCACCACTTCCTCCGGCAGAAATGTTGCCAGAACATCTGCGGCTATATTGTGCGCCTTATGCCCCTCTAAATTTCCAATTTCAAAATCATTCAGGTAATATTTGATTACCGTATATCCCACACAGAAAAATTTCACCTCGGAATCATTTTCCTGCAGCATCTGCTCATGTGCCTTTTCAACTCCTAACATCTCCAGGGAATGAATATATTCCTGATTCACAACTGTGGTATCCGGAAATTCATAATATCCTCTGCCAACAGCAGTCTTTAACACACGTCCGGCTGCAGCAATACAGACCTCTTTCAGTTTTCTTCCCGACAGCTGCTGCTCCAGCTTCTCCTTGACATAAAGAATTTCTTCTCCCACCTTGTTAATATCATGAATCTGTCCATCCAGCATAGCTCTGGTATCATGAAATTTAACACACTGCGCCACAATATTAAATTGGTTCCCCTCTTTATATCCTACTGTACCAACAATACTTCTGGTCCCGATATCTAGACCAAATACAAGTGGTTCCGGATATTTTGTCACTGCTGTCATATAACTCTCCATTAATTATCTGATAAAGGTCCTGCATGCCCTCTTAAAGCTATTTCAAAAAACCACATACAGGTATATTTTACCACATTATCTTGTTTAAGACAATAATTCCTTTACTATATTTATGGTATATTCAAAACCTCTTCCATTATCAATCACATAATCACAATTTGTACGATAATAATCATCGGAAGATTGATTCCCGATTACATGCTCCCATTTTTCCCTGCTGCCGCCCCGCCCGGCAATCAGTCTTCTAATCCGCTCTTCCTTCTCTGTATAAATATACCATAATTCATCACAGATTGTCTTATAACCGTCTTCAATTAAAAGTGCTGCCTCAATTACATAATATTTGACATTTCCCTCTTTTTTCCTGGCTTCAATATCCTGTAAAATATGCTGCTTCACCGCCGGATGAATAACAGCATTCAGCTTCCTTAATGCCTCTGCATCCCCAAAAACAATTGTTCCAAGCCTGTTCCTGTCAATTGTACCGTCTGTGCTTAAGATAGCTGTGCCAAAAATATCTGTAATCTGACGATACGCCGCTTCTCCCGGCAGCATCAATTCATGTGCCAGCCTGTCAGCCTCCACAATATAAGCATTATATTCCTGCTTTAAAAAATTTAGAACCGTACTTTTACCGGTTCCAATCCCACCGGTAATTCCAATAATTTTCATGTTTCTCTTCCTTTGTGATTCTTCTACTTTGCCTCATACCAGTTTTTCCCGGAACTCACCCCCACCAAAAGCGGCACGGAGAGCTCCGCTGCATGCATCATTTCCTCTGTCAGAATCTGCTTCACCAGCTCTTCCTCATCCCTGTGGGTTTCTATCAGAAGCTCGTCATGAATCTGAAGAATCAGTGAAGATTTGCAATGCTCCCATTTTAAGCGCTCATGCACGCGAATCATAGCGATTTTGATAATATCCGCAGCCGTTCCCTGAATCGGTGAATTCATGGCAATGCGCTCGCCAAAGCTGCGCTGCATAAAATTAGAGGATGACAATTCCGGAATCTGCCGGATTCTTCCAAACATAGTCCGGGTTAAACCTGTCTTTTTGGCGTTCTCCACTGTTTCATCAAGAAAATGCTTTACTCCGGGATAGGTGGCAAAATAGCTGTCAATATACGCAGAGGCTTCCTTTCTTGAAATCTCCAAATCCTCCGACAGTCCAAATGCACTGATTCCATATACAATTCCAAAATTCACCGCTTTTGCATTTCTGCGCATCAAATCATCCACCTGGTCAATGGGTACGCCAAACACCTGGGATGCCGTCAGCGCATGAATATCCTGGTTTTCATGATAGGCTGCAATCAATTTCTCATCTCCTGAAAAATGCGCCAGCACCCGCAATTCAATCTGGGAGTAATCTGCATCCACAAAAATATAGTCCTCTCTTGGAATAAATACCTTCCTTATGCTTCTTCCAAGCTCCGTACGCATGGGAATATTCTGAAGATTGGGTTCTGTGGAGCTGATTCTCCCTGTGGCAGTGATGGTTTGGTTAAATGTACCATGGATTCTGCCATCTTCCCTTATAAACACAGACAATCCATCTGCATAGGTGGATTTCAGCTTTGCCACCTGCCTGTACTCCAACACATCCCTTACAATCGGATAATCATTTTTTAATTTATTCAGCACGTCTACATTGGTAGAATATCCTGTTTTTGTCTTTTTTGCTCCCGGTAATTTAAGGGTTTCAAATAATACCTCTCCCAGCTGTTTTGGCGAATTGATATTAAAATGAGTTCCGGCTTCCTGATAAATTGCCTCTTCCAGGGCTGCAATTTTCTCTCCCAGCATCTCTCCATATTCTTTCAAGGCATCTCCGTCCACACGGATTCCCTCTTTTTCCATATGCTCTAACACATATACTGTTGGGAGTTCAATTTCTGTATATAACTGATACATCTCCATTTCCTTTAACCGTTCCTGGAGCTTATCCCATGCGAGATATGGAATGCTCGTTTCATAGGAGAGATACGCTTCCACCTTCTCCTCCTGGAGCATAAATGTATTCAGCTTCATTTTATCCAGCAGCTCTTTTCTGGAAGGCACGGTCAGGTTTAGATAATCCCTTGCAATATCATCATAGGCATAGCTATCCTTTATGGGGTTTAACAGATAAGCAGCTACGGAAGTATCCTCTACCCTGTCCTCAGACTCCAACGGCAGTACTTTAAGCAATATCTTTAAATCATTGGTAACAACCTTCATTTCCGGATGCTCCCTGTAAACCGACATAAACCTGTCTGCAATCAGCTCTTCCGTTATAAACATGGAGCAGACAATAAAATCCGTATGGACGCCATCCTTTGTAATTCCCAACCCCAAAAGCTCCCGGTCTTCAAATAATCCAAACAGTCCAATGCGTTCCGCCTCGCCAAACCCGGAAAAATAATCCTCCATGTCGCCCAAATCGGAAATAATATTGGTGTCAAGCTGAATCTGCATTACCTCTTCCGGAACTTCAAAATATTTTAACAGACTCTTCAGTTCCAGGTTTTTAATGTAATCATACGCCTCTTTGGTAAAAAGGGATTCCATTTTCATCTCTGAAAAATCTATGTCAATTGGCACATCCAGCTTAATTGTGGCAAGCACCTTACTCATTAATGCCTGTTCGTAATACTCTCCAAGATTTTCCATTGCCTTTTTTGGCTTAATCTCATCTAAATGGGCATGGGCTTCTTCGATAGAATGATAGGTTGAAATAATCTTGGAAGCTGTCTTTTCTCCAATCCCCGGAACCCCCGGAATATTGTCAGAGGCATCTCCCATCAATCCTTTCATATCAATAAATTCCGTAGGAGTTACCCCATATAAAGCTTCAACCTCTTTCGCATGATAGCTCTCCACCGTTGTGTGTCCACCCTTGGTTTTAGGAATCCGGATTAACACCTTGTCCGTTGCCAGCTGTAATAAATCCCTGTCTCCGGACAATACCGTAACCTGCATATCAGCATTTTCTCCCATCCGTGAAAGTGTCCCTATCACATCATCCGCCTCAAAGCCAGGCCGTTCTATCACCGTGACATTCATAGCCTGCAATACCTCTTTCATGACAGGCACCTGGCTTCTCAGCTCCTCCGGCATCCCTTTGCGGGTACCCTTATACTCCTCAAACATTTCATGGCGGAATGTTTTTTGATGCACATCAAATGCCACTGCAAGATGGGTAGGCTTCTCCTCTTCAATAACCTTCAGTATAATATTAATAAAGCCAAGCACTGCATTGGTGTGTTCTCCTTTGGAATTGGTCAAATCCGGCAGACCATAAAATGCCCTGTTTAATATACTGTGTCCATCCACTAATAAAATCTTGTCCATATATACACTCCTCTATTGCTTTAAATAATTATGCTGTCTTATTTTCTCATAAAAACTGCTTTCTGATTCCTCCTCCGATGATATATTGATATCCTGTACGATTTGCTCCGTCTCCGGCAAAAACAAAATATCATCAAAGGTCTGGCTGTAATAGTATTCCCCCTGCGCTTCCTTTAACGCTGCCTGTTCCTGTTCATGCAGCAGATTCAGGAAATTCACGTAGCCGAATATCAGAAAACCCATTGCTGCCACAATTGCGAGCACTACTGAGGAGCGGAAAAAATCTCTCTTTTTTCTGCTGCTTTTCAGTTCCCTTTCCATCCGGTTATTAAGCTCCTTGGTAAAATCCCTGGATAACGGCATATTCTCATCCAGCTGTCGCATGCCTTCTATCATTGTATAATATATATTAAGCTCCTCTTTGCAGTCATTGCAGCATTGAATATGCTTTAAGAAGTCCTGTTTTTCATCCCGTTCCAAATCATGGTCAATATAAGCAATAATCTTTGATTGCGCTTCTAAGCATGTCATACTAAGACTCCCTCTCTAAAAAAATTTTAAATGCCGTGGGCAGGGCATATTTATCGTCAAATTCCTTTTTCTCCACCCATGTGAGTTCACTCTTCTTATTCCGGCAGACAATATAATAAGCAGTCATCCGCCATTCCACATGACTGAAAATGTGGGTATAGGGTATTTCTTTTTCTATCAGAACCGGCTCAAAGCCTTTTTCACTGATAAAATGAACTGCCTCTGCGGCAGTGAGCTTTTCATCTGTATGGTAAAATTCCCACATATTCGCCAACAATCCACTGTCGTCCCGTTTCCGTATGCCGTACCGCTCCCCGTCGTGGAGGATAAACACGGTTTTCTCTTCTATTCTTCTTTTCTTTTTCGCCCTGCGGACAGGAAGCTCCCCATAGCTATTCCTTTTGTATGCGACACACATTTCCTGAAGTGGACAGCTGCCGCATTTGGGCATTCCGTTGGGAATACAAATCACCGCTCCCAATTCCATCAGTGACTGTGTCAGCAAGCCACAGTCACCCTCTCCGTATAATGGCAGAAGGTTCTCCCTCACCCTTTTTTTCGTCTTTATATCATCAATATTATCATGGTTGTCCGTCAGTCGTGCCGCCACTCTCAGCACATTTCCGTCCACTGCAGGAGTAGGCAGGTCAAAGCAAATTGAACAGATTGCCCCGGCGGTATATTCCCCAATCCCCGGAAGCTTAAGTACCTCCTCATAACATGCCGGGAACTCCCCATTATGCTTCTCCATAATACAGACTGCCGCCTTTTGCAGATTTCTGGCACGATTATAATAACCAAGCCCTTCCCAAAGCTTCAAAAGCTCATCCTCTGGTATCTTAGATAAGGTTTCAATATCCGGTATTTCCCGCATAAAGCGGTCATAATATGCCTTGACCGCCTCCACACGGGTCTGCTGAAGCATAATCTCTGAAATCCATACATGATAAGGATTTTTCGTGTCACGCCATCTCAATTTTCTATGGTTTTGCTGATACCATTCCGATAATGGCTTTCTTATATCTTTCCAGTTAAATTCCATAATGCCACCCTGTTATTTATACTCTACTTTACTATATCATTTCTTGTTCTTAAATACAAATATTTTCCCATTTCCTTTTTCCCAAAGGAAGAAAAAAATTTTTTTCACTGTTAAGTATT
>ENA-OZAF01000841-OZAF01000841.1-human-gut-metagenome-genome-assembly--contig:-NODE-841-length-10939-cov-7.737872_pt1 | contig 10939 bp, 10 predicted proteins | sample MGYA00244207_ERZ653498 | MGnify/ENA primary metagenome ERZ653498 (study PRJEB26926, sample SAMN06165156) | human gut metagenome | biome: ENVO:00009003; feature: ENVO:2100002; material: ENVO:00002003... | reverse complement strand
GATGTGTATAAGAGACAGAGATAATAGATGGTAAAAAATTAGCAAAAGAAATAAGAGAAAGCGTTAAAAATAAAGTCCAAGAAAATTTTATAAACAAGGGGAAAGCAGTGCCCTGCCTTGCTTGCATAATAGTTGAAGGAAATAGCGCAAGCGAGATTTATGTTCGCTCTAAAATAAAAGCTTGTGAAGAATGTTTGCTTTCTTCAAAAATAGTTCGTTTAAAAGAAAATATAAGCGAGCAAGAGCTATTAAATGAAATAGAAAAGTTAAACCAAAACAAGGCTGTTTCTGGTATTCTTCTTCAGCTTCCGCTTCCATCTCACCTTGATGAAAACAAGGCCATAAACAAAATTGCGCCTGAAAAAGATGTAGACTGTTTAACAAACCCTAGCCTTGGGGCTTTGTTTTCAAAAACTGGCATCATCGCCCCATGCACGGCAACTGGAATTATAAAAATACTAAAATCTGAAAACTATGAAATATCTGGCAAAAGAGCTGTTGTTATTGGAAGAAGCCTGCTTGTTGGCAAAAGTGTTGCCCTGCTTTTAGAGCAGGAAAACGCAACGGTAACTCTTTGCCACAGCAAAACCCAAAATTTAAAAGAGATAACAAATCAGGCAGATATTTTGGTTGTTGCCATAGGAAAACAAGAGTTTATAACCAATGGCTTTGTAAAGCAAGGCGCCTTTGTCATAGATGTTGGTATAAACAGAACTGAACATGGAATAAAAGGCGATGTGAACTTTGAGAGCGTTAAAAATATTGCTTCATATATCACCCCAGTTCCTGGAGGTGTGGGACCACTAACCGTGGCATGCCTCATGGAAAACACACTAATTTTGCACGAGAAATACAATAAAAATTAAACAAAAGGAGAAAAGTTATGAGTTACGCAGATAAAGTTTTTGTTAAGAACATTAAAGACATTTTAAAGCACGGAGTTTTCGACACCGACCGTCCTGTTCGCCCTAAGTGGAAAGATGGAACTCCTGCTCACACCATAAAAAAGTTTTGCATTGTCAATAGATATGATTTGTCTAAAGAGTTCCCTATTATAACCATTCGAAAAACTGGCTACAAAAACGCCATAGACGAGCTTCTTTGGATATGGCAAAAAAAGAGCAACAATATAAAAGACCTTGCCTCCCACATTTGGGATAGCTGGGCAGATGAAAACGGTAGCATTGGCAAAGCCTATGGCTATCAACTTGGCGTTAAGCATAAGTATAAAGAAGGAATGTTCGACCAGGTAGACAGGGTTTTGTTCGACCTTAAAAACAACCCAACCTCTAGGCGAATAATGACCAATATCTACAACCATGCCGACCTTAACGAGATGAACCTCTACCCTTGCGCATATTCTGTAACCTTTAATGTTACAGGCAATAAACTAAATGCAATTTTAAATCAGCGTTCGCAAGATATGCTAACTGCAAACAACTGGAATGTTTGCCAATATGCAGTGCTTGTGCATATGTTTGCAAGAGCCAGTGGGCTAGAAGTTGGCGAGCTTGTGCATGTTATAGCCGATGCGCATATTTATGATAGGCATATTCCTATTGTTAAAGAAATAATAAAGCATAAACAATATAAAGCTCCTAAATTTATAGTAGATGAAAATGTTAAAGATTTCTACGATTTTAAGGTGGATAGCTTTAAGTTTGAAAACTACAAATACAATGATAAAAAATACAAAATTGAAGTTGCAATCTAGTTTTTTAAGGAGAAATAAATGAACTTAATTGTTGCAGTTAGCGAAAACTATGGCATTGGGAAAAACAATTCTTTGCTTTTTCATCTGCCTGCCGATTTAAAGTATTTTAAAGAAAAAACAACTGGCAGGGTGGTAATTATGGGAGAAAAAACATATTTTTCTCTCCCAAAACGCCCGCTTCCAAACCGCACAACTATAGTTTTAAGTGGCAGCCCTAGCTTTAATGAAGATGGCATAATAATTGTTCGCTCACTAGAGGAGCTTTTAGAAAAGGTTAAAGAGTTTAATAAGGAAGATGTTTTTGTTTGTGGTGGGGCAAGCGTTTATAATCTTCTTTTAGACTACTGCGATAAGGCATATATAACCAAAATCTACAAAACAGCCCCCGCCGACACATTTATTAAAAACATAGAAGCCCTTGAAAACTGGGAAGAAATCTCGTCTAGTGAAGTTAAAGAAGAAAACGGCTTAAAGTTCTGCTTTAAAGTGTTTAAAAATAATAATGTAACATAGAGCAACCTCCGTGTGAACTCAACTATAATTTATATATAAAAAACAAAAAAGTGTTGACAAACACCGCCAAATATAATAAAATGTGAAAGCGTTCAAGTTTATACGGTTGTGGCGGCATAGCTCAGTTGGCTAGAGCGCCTGGTTCATACCCAGTAGGTCGTAGGTTCAAATCCCACTGCCGCTACCAAGAAAATATGGTCCCATGGTCAATCGGTTAAGACATCGCCCTTTCACGGCGAAGTGAGGAGTTCGACTCTCCTTGGGACTACCAAAGAAAAAGCCACCAACATTAAGTTGGTGGTTTTTATAAACTTATTTATTTCACAACATAAACAACTTCGCCGTCTGACTTAATCATACCAAGCTGCTCCCTTGCCTGCTGTTCTACATAGGCATCGGTAGAGCGAATTTCAATTCCTTCTTCTAGGTTTGCCTGGGTTATACTAAGCTCGGCAATTTTAGCGTCAAGCGAAGCACTTTTGCTTGAAAGCGAGTTAATTCTCACATATTGATAGCAAACAATGCAAACTAGCACTAGCAAAAGTATTGTTGCAAAAACTGTAACAATTTTAACAATATTAGATAGTTTTGCTTGCGTCATAACCCTGCCCTCCTATAAAACTCACGCTTGATTTTCAACTTTTCTTAGTTTTGTTTTTCCTTAAAGTGATTTTATTATACACTAGTTTTATAGGGCTGGCAATTAAATTTTTAACAAAAATCTGTTCAAAACATATACCAACCACGAAAGAAAGCACTTCAAAAAACGCAAAAACACCATAATTAAAGGCAAAAATGCAGTGAATAAATATAAAACCAGAAAGCAAACACACGGCAATGTCTTTAAATATAACTGCTATAAGGTTGCCTTTAGCAATAAACTTAATGATAGAGAAAACATCATAAATAATGCCCGCTATAAAGCCACCAAAAACCAGCAAAATCATAACAGAAAAGGTTGCGCTCATTTGCTATTTAAATATCCTTTTTATTAGCGACCTGCCACTTTTTAGCTCGCCATACTTTAATGAATCTATAGTTCCCTCTAATATTAAAACGCCTTCTTCTAAGCTAAGCTTAACCACCCTAAGATCGCCACCAAGCACACTAACCTGCTTGTCGCCAGTTTTTGCCAGCACTGTTTTGTCGGTTGCGCTAACAACTTCTACTATGCCAGTTAGCATCATCTTTTTTCTATTGTCTATAGTAACCACATGGTTTTGTTTTATTTTATCTTTTTCTTGTTCGCTCATAAAATCACCTCAGTAAATTTTATAAGCAAAAATGTAAAATTATTACAAAATTGTGTTGTTTTCTAACAAAAATCTTTTCAAAAGCGTGTTTCTTGTAACCATATAGTTGTTTTTAATCATATGGTAAATATTGCTTTTTTTACCAATTAAAACCACCATCTTTTTAGCCCTTGTAACAGCCGTATAGAGAAGATTTTTATTATAAAGCATAGGGTTTCCGCCAAGTATAGGAATAATAACCGCATCAAACTCACTACCCTGGCTTTTATGAATAGTTATTGCATAGGCATGAACTAAATCTTCAAGCTCAACAATCGAGTAGCCTGCACGCCTACCATCATCAAAATTAACATAAACTTCACCGCTCTTTGTGTTTATCTGGTCTATATAGCCTATATCACCATTAAACACGCCCATTCCGCTAACTAAAACCCCATTCTCTTCTTTTATCCACTCCTGCTCATAGTTGTTTGAGGTTTGCATAACCTTGTCGCCCTCGCGAAAGATTGTTTTGTGTAGTTCTATTTCTGCCTTTTGCTCGCTTTTAGGGTTTAGCCTTTCTCTTAAAATAGCATTTAGATTATTGGTTCCTGCAACCCCCGCTTTCATTGGTGCAATAACTTGAATGTTCTCACTTTTTATGGCTTTATTATAGTTTGGTATTCTAGTGCTACACATATCTACAATTTCCTTCGCCACCTCTTCTGGAACAAAAGAGGAAGAATAGAAAAAGTCATCACTCTTGGCGCCTAGGTCGGGCATTTCGCCGTTGTTTATTTTATGGGCATTAACAATAATATTACTTGTTTCTGCCTGCCTGAAAATTTGAGTTAACTCAATTGTGGTTATTTCCCCCGAACCAATAATATCGGCAAGCACATTTCCTGCGCCAACGCTCATAAGCTGGTCTTTATCTCCAACTAAGATAAGCTTTGTGCCAAGAGGCAACGCCTTTAAAAGTGCAGACGCAACAAAAATATCTATCATACTCACTTCGTCTACTATAACAACATCAGTTTCTAAAGGGTTATTTTCATTTCTGCTAAAAGAAAGCCTGCCTCCATTATAGCCCATTTCAAGCCCCCTATGAATGGTAGACGCCACCCTTTTTGTTTGCTCTTCCATGCGCTTTGCCGCTCTGCCTGTTGGGGCCAAAAGGGTTATTCTTTGACCATGATTTTCTAAAATATTCAAAATTGCTTTAATAATAGTTGTTTTCCCTGTTCCTGGCCCACCAGTTATAACCGACACGCCCTCGCTAGTGGCTGTGATTATAGCTTTTTTCTGGCTCTCGTGAAGTTTTATTTTGTTAACCCTTTCAAACTCTAAAATCTCGGTTTCGAAATCGGCATGAAATTCGCCTGCAGAATTAACAAGCTGTTTCAGTTTAAAGGCAATATATTTTTCCATGTTGTAAAGCTTAGTTATTGCAACTGCCTGCTCGTCTTCTAGCGTGGTGCTTTTAAGTAGCCCCTCTATTTCAAGATTTGTTATTATGCTTAGAATTTCGCCCTCATATTCACTTGGCAAGGAAAGAAGCCCCAGGGTGTTTTCCGCTAGCTTGTTTTTAGCTATAACCGTGCTTCCCTGCTTTTCGGCAAACTCGTTTAAACAATACAAAACTCCAGCGCGTATTCTAAAATTGCTATCTTCTTTTATACCCATCTTAGAGGCGATTCTATCGGCGGTTTTAAAGCCAATGCCCTCAATGTCTTCAACAAGTTTGTAGGGGTTTTTAGTTAATATGCTTTCAGTTCTGTCTTTATAAACCTCGTAAATCTTTACAGCCATGTTAATTGTTATGTCATACTTTTGCAAAAACATAACTGCCCTTTGCATTTTTTTAATGTCTTGATAAGTTTGATATATTTCAAGGGCCTTGCGGTCGCTAACACCCTTAACCTCTGTAAGCCTTTTAGGTTCTTTTTCTATAACCTCAAGCGTGCTCGATTTAAACTTTTTTACAATGTTTGTTGCCGTAACAATTCCAACGCCCGAGATAAGCCCAGAAGATAGATATTTTATAATGCTTTCTTCGCTTGTTGGCTCGCTTATTTTTATGCTGCTTGCCACAAATTGCTTTCCGTATTTGGGGTTAACCTCATAGCTACCCTCAAGTTCCACCTCTTCCCCAACGCCAACCACAGGAAATTTCCCAGTGGCAATAGAAGAAACCATCCCCTGACCTATTTCAAGAATGGTATATCCATTTTCATTATTTCTAAAGATAATATCTTTAACTTCGCCTTTCAAAATCATAAAAACAATATACACCACTTATAAAGCCAGTGTCAAACCATGTATAAAATAATAAAACCAAACAAAAACTAAGAGCATGAGAAAGAATACATTTAAAATTTTATATTCACTTATAATAGTTGCCCTATTTAGCTTGCTTACTCTGTTTCCAATCAAAGACGCAGCTACCGCCAAAAGTGAGAGTCCCTCACCCATGCTTGCAATAATAATAGATGACTTTGGTGGCTACGAGCAAGCCGGCGTTGAAACCATGCTTAAAATAGACGCCCCTTTAACTTGTGCAATAATGCCAAACCTAGAAAACACCGAAAAGAACGCACAAGATGCAATAGCAAGTGGCAAAGAGGTTATAGTTCATATGCCCATGCAAGCGTGCGTAAATCTACCACTAAATTGGTATGGAACCTACTATATCGCCCTTGGCGATAGTAAACAGCAGATTTACGAAAAACTAGATAAAGCCTTTGAAAGCGTTCCTATGGCAAAAGGGTTCAACATCCATATAGGCTCTGGGGTTTGTCAAAACAGCGAGGTTATGGGCTACTTGTTCGACTACTCAATAGAAAACAACCTGTCCTTTGTAGATAGCCGAACCCACCAGGGCACAGTTGGCGATAAGGTTGCCAGCCAAAAGCATATTTTATACCTTGGCAGAGATGAGTTTTTAGAGCCAAAAGGTGCTAAAAGTTACGAGGGCGTTAAAAACCACTTGATGATTGGGGCAAATCTAGCCAAAGACCGAGGTTACGCTATAGTTATAGGCCACGTGGGGGTTCATGGTGGCGAAGTTACCGCCAAAGCCATAGCCGACTCTATTGAAGAAATTAAATCGCTAGGCGTAGAGATAGTTCCGCTAAGCAAACTGCAATCTGCCCTAAACCTTACCTACAAATCAAATGAAGAGCAAAACCATAGCGATAATTTGTAGAAAAAATTTAGCCAAAACGCGGCTATTTAAACTATTTCTTATGTTCAGCCTCGAAAGTTAAGCTAGCCTAGCTTAGAAAATTTCAAAAGTTTCTATTGTTATTTAAAAAGTAAAAATAACATAAAACAAAGGCATTTGTAGAGCAGCAATTCTCCACTGCTGCGTTTTTATTTGCCAAAAAAGCAGAGGTTTTCCCCTGCTTTTTATATATTTTATTCTTATGTTTATCTGTCGAAATATGTCGAATTAGCCTTTAGTGCAGTCATCATAAACACCATAAAATATTTTCTACGCCACCCAAAATTTTCTTTCAAAATTTTACAAAAATAGGTTTTAAAGAGTGTTTTCTACAAATTCTTACAAAACCCGCTTCAATTCTGCTAAATTTTACAATCAAAAAATCCTAACAAGCATAAAAAACACTCGCCTTTCAAGCGAGTGCATCTTTATTTTACCTATATTATTCCTTTCCTGCGTCTAAGTTTGAGCCGCTTTCTATCTCGGCTATAATTTTTCTTTCCTCAATAACCTCACCAATAAGGCTATGAAAATCCCCACTTGGGCGAAAGCTTGTATCAAATTCTTCATCATTTATTCTATACTTTTCCATTTCTTCATCAGTAAGTGAAGCAATGCCTTCACGCCACCACCTCATCCAAGCCTCAAACTCTACGCCAGGGTCTATAAACTCTAGAGAAGGCTTTTCTACCTTAACGCCAAACTCTTTTGTTCTTTGAATTAAATATGCCAAAACAAAATATGTTTTTTCTTCCTCTAATCTAAGTTTAGGCGAGTCTATATCTTTAGGAATATTGTCAAGCTTCATGCAAAGCATATCTATATAGTAAAAAACCTCTAGCTCTTTTAGGTTATTCACTTCTTCAATTTCGTTATCTGGCAAAAACTCTATATATTCGCCGTACTTTAAAAGCTTTTGCAAATCTTCTAGAGTGTAGCCAGGGTATAATATCTCAAGATTTTCGAATTCTTCACCACAAGCATACTCAAGTGCAATATTTTTAAGTTTGCCCACAGGGTCTGAAAGCTCCCACTCGTTAAACAAACACCCATCCGCCTCGTAAGAAACAATAGGAGAAGTGAAAATATGCTCTTTTTTAATACTAGGGTCTATGTACCACATAACTGGCGATACAATTCTTTTAATATTACTAAGCAGTTTTTCACCTTTTTCTCTATATTCTATCCTAACAGCAAGCGACAGCCTTTTTCCTCTTTCATAGTATATTGAAAAGGGTATGCCATTAACAGATGCCACCATTTCATTACCTTCAGTGTTCAAAAGGTAATAATCGAAATAATTAGGATACATTTTTCTAAGACAAGGGAAAATATACTCCTCAAGGTCGTTTATATTTTCAATTTCAAGATGCTTTGTATAGAATACTGCCATAATTAACCCCCTGTAAAAAGTTTAGCACACGCCAAATAGATTTTCAATACCCCACCTAGAATTAAATCATAAAAATGCAAGCCACCAAATATACTTTAACAAGCATATAAGGAGATTTTATGGCAATATATAACGAGCCCGTTGAAAAACTTTATAAAACTTATGGTTCTAGTGAACAGGGACTAAGCACTCAGCAAGCAAAGGCAAACCTTACTAAATTTGGCGAAAATAAATTAGACTCTCAAAAAAAGCCCTCCTACATAAAAAGGTTTTTTGCGCAATTTAAAAACCTAATGGTTATAGTTTTGCTAATTTCTGCAGTGATATCTACCATTGTGTCACTTGTAAAGCACGAATATAGCGACCTTTTTGAAGGCGGACTAATTTTTATTATAGTAATTTTAAACGCAATAATAGGCGTTGTTCAAGAGAAGCGTGCCGACAACGCCATTGCTCTTTTAAACAAGAAAACTGAACCCTTTACAAAGGTATATCGTGATGGTTTTCTAACAAAAATCCCAACAGAAGAATTGGTTGTTGGCGACATAGTAACTTTTAAAGCTGGCGATTATATTCCTGCCGATATTAGGCTTACCGAAACCAACAACTTTAAGTGTGACGAAAGCACACTAACTGGCGAAAGTCATGCCGTTTTTAAAAATGCACTAGCGCATATTAAAGATTCAACCCCACTTGCCGAACAAGAAACTATGTGCTTTGCAGGAACTGCTTGCACCTACGGCACAGCAAAAGGTATAGTAACAAAAGTTGGCAAACAAACCGAGATGGGAAAGATTGCAAAAATGCTGTCATCCTCGGTTAAAGAGAAAACGCCCCTCGAAAAAAATATTGATAAAATTGGCAAAGTTATAACCTTTGGGGTTTTGTTGATTGTTGCCGTTGTGTTTTTAATTGAAATACTTTTTTCAAAAAATATTTCTTTTCTAGACGCATTTTTAATAGCTATAGCTCTTGCCGTTGCAGCCATTCCTGAAAGCCTGCCCGCCGTTATAACTATTGTTATGGCTCTTGGGGTTGAGCGTCTTGCAAAACACAGAGCCATTGTTAAAACACTAAGCTCGGTTGAAACGCTAGGTTGCTGTAATGTGATATGTTCAGACAAAACTGGCACTCTAACGCAAAACAAGATGATAGTAAAGCATATTTTTGTTAACAACTCTTTGTCTTCCTCATTTTCAGTTAAAAACAATGAAACAAAACTGCTCTACAGAGCAATAACGCTTTGCAATAATGCTCAAATCGACTCAAATGGCAACATTATAGGCGATGCTACCGAAACCTCACTTCTAAGGCTAACTCTAGGTAGTTATGATAGTTTTGCTACCGACATAAAAACCTGCACCAGACTGTTTGAATTCCCCTTCGACTCTACAAGAAAAATAATGAGCACAATAAACAAAACAGAAAACGGCAACCAAATGTTTTTAAAGGGCGCTTATGATTATTTAATTAGCAAATGTTCTAGCATTTTAATAAACGGAAAAGAAGAGGCTTTAACAGATAAGCGCAAAGCAGAGCTTGAAAAAGCCATTGAAACACTTGGTAAAAACGCAGAGCGAGTTTTGGCTGTTGCCTATAAAAGCGCAAAAATGCCTCACTATACTGATGAAAAAGAGGAAAATTTAACATTTATAGGGCTTGTTGGAATTATAGATCCCCCTCGCCCTGAAGCAAAAACTGCTATAAAAAAATGCCACAAAGCAGGGCTAAAACCTGTTATGATAACTGGCGACCACCCAGAAACCGCATTTGCAATTGCAAAAGAACTTGGGCTTGCTAAAAGCAAAAAAGAAGTTCTTTCAGGTGCTCAGCTTGATAAACTTTCTATTAAAGACCTTTCAAAAATTATAGCGAACTTCTCGGTTTTTGCAAGAGTTACTCCTGAGCATAAAGTTAAAATCGTTAAAGCGTTTAAACATAGCGGTAATATTGTTGCCATGACTGGCGATGGAGTTAACGATGCCCCAAGCCTATCGGCGGCCGACATTGGCACCTGCATGGGAATAACGGGAACAGATGTAACCAAAAGCGTTGCCGACCTTATTATAACTGATGACAACTTTGAAACAATAATTGTTGCCATTAAGCAAGGCAGAACAATATATTCAAACATTCAAAAGATTATTTTGTTTTTACTTAGCACAAATGCAGTTGAAGTTCTTGGCATATTCGTGGCAACTATAGTGATGCGGGACAGCGTGTTTTTACTCCCCTCACAAATTCTATTTATAAACCTTGTAACCGACAGTTTCCCCGCATTCGCTCTGGGTCTAGAAAAACCCGAGAAAGATGTTATGCTTAAAGCCCCTAGAAACCCTAAAGAAACATTGTTTTCAGGCAGAATTGGAACAAGCATACTATACCAAAGCTTTGTTCAAACCCTACTTGTGCTAGTTGTTTTTGTGTTTGGTGTAAACAAATATGGTGGCGAAGTTGCAACAACAATGGTATTTTTAATAATATGCCTAATGCAGATAATTCACGCAATAAATTGTAAAACGCAAGAAAGTATATTTAAAATAAACATTTTTAACAATTTAAGTTTTAATTTAAGTTTTCTTGGGCTTTTAATGCTAATTTTGCTTGTTGCATTTGTGCCTTTCCTTCAAATAGCTTTTGGAATAGTTCCTCTCAATATTACGCAGTGGCTAATAGTTGTAGCTTCAAGCATATCTATAATACCGCTTGTTGAAATTTGCAAGCTGTTTGTGAATGGCTACTACAAGAGAAAAGAAGAAAAACAGATAAAATCAAAGCTACCATTAAAAACAAATTTAACTAAATAAAAAAGCTGTCTCTTATACACATCTGACGCTGCCGACGATCTTACGCGTGTAGAT
>ENA-OZAF01000840-OZAF01000840.1-human-gut-metagenome-genome-assembly--contig:-NODE-840-length-10942-cov-17.003215_pt1 | contig 10942 bp, 10 predicted proteins | sample MGYA00244207_ERZ653498 | MGnify/ENA primary metagenome ERZ653498 (study PRJEB26926, sample SAMN06165156) | human gut metagenome | biome: ENVO:00009003; feature: ENVO:2100002; material: ENVO:00002003... | reverse complement strand
CCTGCGTTTCCGGCGGCAAGCTCTGAAATTCGCTGTTCAAGCCGCAACACCTCCTTTCCCTGTGCGGCGATCAATGCCGCTTTTTCTTCTATTTCTCCGTATAACAAAATATCCAAAAGGTATTCTGTGTAGCTTATCCTCTGCAACGCTTCCACAAAAAGAGGATGCCAGATGGCATCCTGCGGCTGTGGGGCGTGTGCTGTTTTCCAATGCTCCAGCAGGCGCAGATAATCGCATAGCACCCGGAAACAATACCGTTCCGTTTCCTGAAATCTCTGCTCCGCTGATTTTTGTCGGGGCTGTGACCTGTTGTGACGCTTCCTATCTGGCGGCGCATTGCCGGATTTCTCATAGGAAACGCCGAAGTCCTCCGCAAGCCTGACCGCAGCTTCCCGTTTCCCCAATCCATGCAGCAAAGCGGCAAAGTCGATCACATCCCCGGAAGCCCCGCAGCCGAAGCAGTAAAAGCGGCTGTCCACTTTCATGCTGGGCGTGCGGTCATTGTGGAATGGACAGCAGACCATGCCGTTTCTCCCCACCCGGATTCCATAGAATGAAGCAGCCTGCCGGGTGGTAACAGACTGTTTCACCGCTTCAAATACATTCAAATGCTCCCTCCATAAAAATACTGGTAGCGGTAAAGCTGCCGGTTATATCATAGCTCCATCTCATGTTTCTTTCTCTGTACTGCCTGTGGCTGCTCCCTCCGGCGCAGTGCGGTATCTACGGCGTTCTGCACCTGCCGTAGCCGTATGACTTCCTCCCGGAGTGGCTTGTGCTGCGGAGACAGTTCGGCATACTCTGTTTTTAACTGTGCGTATTCCTGTTTCCATGCTTTCAGGGCAATGGGTTTTCCGTCCAGTTTTTCTTTCAAAATACGGCGGGCGGCATAAAACAGCCGTAACTCCGCATCGTGGGATGTTTCAAATTTCTCCCTCTGTTTCTTAAACTTGATATTGTTCAATTCCGTATGAACAGGTTTTAGCCGCTGGTAATTCTCGCCCTCCCGTATCAATTCCTGCAATTCCTTTATCCGGGCAGATTTCTTTTTCATGGAGTCGCTTAACGCTTCAAATTCTTCGTTGACAGAGGAAAGACGCTCCTGCAAATCCTCTAATGTGAGCAGCTTGTTTTCCGTCAGATAATTGACGGCTTCGGCAAACTGCTTTAAGTTTCCGGTTCTGGCTTTATTGCTCCATGCCCCTGCGTTGCGCTGGTTGTAATAAGCGATCAACAGGTCGGCAAGGCTCGGTGTCTGCGGTTTGGAAAGTTCTTCTTTTACCTCTGCCATCCAGACAAACAGGGCTTTGATCTTCTTCCTCACATCCTGCATGAGCCGGTTGGTGGCTTTAATCCAGCGGTTCAGTTCCCCTTTCTCGGTGCGGATGCCCTTTGCTTCCATCTGCCGGACATTAGCTCCCTCGTGGACAGTAGGTATCAGGTCAAGCCCCTGCCGCACATAGGAACGGTGGTCGATACGCACATCCAGCCCTTTTTCCTCAAATTTTGTATTAACGGCAGCCGCCCACTGCTCCCGCCAGTGTTCCAGCGTTTCCGGCTCATGCCAGTCTGTTGTATGGACAGCGTTAAACATATAATCGCCGTTTTTATCCCGGATTCGGTTTCCATCTTCATCAAGAAGATATTCCCGACGCTGTTTTTGTCCCCATGTGCCATCCGGGTTCAAAGGGCGCATGGTTGTCATCACATGAAAATGCGGGTTAGGGATGCCGCCGTCCTCTTTCTCCGGGCTGTGAAAAGCAAGGTCGGCAATCATGCCTTTTGTCACAAACTGCTCCTGTACGAACTTCCTCGCCAGCTCCATGTTTTCTTCCAGCGTCAATTCATTCTGCATGGCAATATCAAAGGAATAGGCAAGCTGTGCTTTTGGATGTTTCTCGCAGTTCTCCACAGCATTCCAGAGGGTCGCCCGGTCAAGATATATTTCCGGCGCATGGGGCGGCAGCATGATTTCCGAAGCGATCACGCCGCCCTTTTTGGTGTAGTCGCTGACTTCTCCATAGTAGCTGCTGTAAAGACGCTCCCCGGCTCGATAGGCTGCGCTGGCAATGGCGCTCTGACCGGCGCTGCGCTTGATCTGTGCGATTGAAAAATGATAAAGTGCTATCCTTAGTCACCGCCTTTCTCCTGCCCGGAAATACGGGCGTGGTTCTCTGTGGCAGACCGGATGAAATGCTCCGCCTGCGGCAGATTCAAAATGCTTTCCATGAGGGAATAAAATTCCGCTTCGGATAGCTCCTTTGTCTGTGGTGCAATGCTCTCAATAGCTGCCCCACGGGTAATCAGCCGGTGCGTCCTCTGTTTCCGGGAACCGCTTTCCAGATACGCCTGCCGGTTTTTCAAACGCTGCATTTTCCGTTTTTCCTGTTCCAGCAGGACAGTGGTTTTTTCATATTCCTGCTTCAACTGTTCCAAAGATTTTTCCATGTTCTCACATCCTTTGCTGATAAGATAAAGAAAGACCATCCGCAGACAGTCCGTGTGTCAGTGCTTCTATAAAACCCGATGAAAAGGGAAAACCGCAGAGCGGATTTCTCTTTGCGGCGGGTACACAGGGGATAGCCGCTTTAGCGGCGCAAGGGGGTGTAGCCACCTTGTCGGAGCGAAGCGAACGCAGACCTCGGATTGCTGATTTTATCAGCGGCAGAGGTAAGCTCCGCAGGACGCACGATACATGGTCTTTAGACTATGTATAGAAGTGCGCCCTTAGTTCCTAAGGGATTTTGCCGTTTCCGGCAGTCTTGTCCTTTTTCTTGGAACGCTTGGAAAGATACTTCGGGCAGTCAACCACAACCGCCCGGAAGCTCTGTTTACATTCGTGCTGGCATTTCCGGCACAGTTCGTTGTAAGTGATACGGCTGCGGTCATTTAAGAAGAAAGACCATTCCAACCGCCGCTTGTTACTCATTCTTGCCATAACCGGCTCCTTTCTCCGTTTCTATCTGATGTACGCAGATAGGCTGTTTTGATGTAGCGTCTCGGTATCATTTTTAAGTTTTTTTCCCTCTGTATGCCCCTTTGGAAAGTGCGGCAGTATTGCAAGTCAGGGAATGATACCTCACGCTTATTTGTCGCTTCCCGGTACGGTTTCGGAGCCTTTTGCCATCCATTCAAAGAAAGCAATTTTGCTGACCTTGATAAGTCTGCCCCTGCGGAACGCTGGAAAGCCGGGTGTGTGTACCAGCTCATAGGCGCTCGCTCTTGAAATTCCCATAATCCGCTGAATGTCCGCCACATCCAGAACCAGCGGTAAATCCTCGTAGCTGTTCAATCTCTTTTTATCGTTCATTCTGTTCCTCCCATAAATCAAATAGGTTAAAATGCTTCCTGTTGCCGTTCTCCCCAAAAGCCGTTTTCCTGCCCCATTCCTGCGGTGTTTCCCTGCATTGGTGCGCCGAATGCGTCACTTCTCCTGCCGGTCATATCCCTTTTGGACGGTCATTCACTTGTCAAGGTACTGTGCGGTACGAAATTACCAACCGCAATCATCATAGCGTACTATCCTTGACAAAACAATGATTCTGCGATACCATGAGTGTAACGGATATAACTGAATTATATAATTACCATAAACAAAGGCAGGGGATAGGGATGGAGAATCAGTTTATACGGCATGAGCCATGTTTTGAGAGGATTTTGTTTGTCCTGACGCTGGACAGGAAGAAAATGAAAGAGCGGATTTTGATTGGGGAAGAACAGCAGATCCGCTTCCGTCTGAACGGGAGCCAAAACGCAGAGGTGCTTTGTGATATGACACGCCCACTGGGAACTTTTTTGATAAACTTTGAGCGTGACACGGACAGAGACTGGAACTTATACGGGCTTTCTCCGCTGCGGCAAGCTCTCCACTCCAACCGATGGAAACAGCCGGAGCTGGAGCAGGCGGCAAGCGAATTTCTTTGGGAGAAATATCTTAGCAACGACCCTCTGAAAATGTATGTGGCGTTCCGTATCTGGAACAGCTATCTGCTTGCCAGAGAACCCCGTGACCGTAACGCTGCCTGTGACCGCTTCATGGATAAAATGAGCAGCCTGACCGGGGTATTCCATAACGAAACCATGAGCTTTGACAGGGAGACAGGAAAACCGAAACAATTTCAAGCTGGCAGCCTTTATTTCAAAGGCGCACCGTCAGAAGATACCCGGCTTGACCTCTGGTTCCCGGACAACCGGCGCACAGAAGAATGTGTGTCTGCCTATGCGTCCCTCTACCCGTTGATTACCTATTATCTGAACAGGCTGAATGACTGGGGGCTTTGCTTCCGGCGGTGCAAGGTCTGTGGAAAATATTTTCTGGCAAAGAGCCAGCGGTATGAGCTGTGCAGCGACAAGTGCCGAAAAGCACAGGCGCTTCAAAACAAGCGGGAATTTGACGAGAGGTCAAGAGAAAATAACTATGACCTGCTTTATAAAAATGAATGCCAGAACTGGCGCAACAAAATAAACCGGGTAAAAAATACCGCAGGCTTTCCGGCTGACCGTCTGGAAAAAATACAGGCTTCCTTTTCCGACTTTAAGAAAGAAGCCTTACAGAGAAAAAAGGCTGTAAAAACAGGAACGGCCAGCCCGAAAGAATTTACGGACTGGCTGTATCAGCAGAGTAATGTAATTGTTGAGCTGACCGAGATATGAAAAACTTTCTATCGTCAATTTCGCATTATTGCAATAACAGATTGCTTCTTCCATGAATGGTAATATTATCATCAAACTTTTGGAAGAACTATAAATGTCCGAGGTGCCTTTGATTTCGACAGAAAAACAGGCTGAATTGTTACAACGCTCGGACATTTCAAAAATTTCTTTGAGAAATGGCGAAAAAAGCGGGGCAGCACACGCCGCCCCGCCGATCCCATACGGCTATTCCATCGTCCTGATTTGCTCAACAAGAGATTGCTTTTTCAGATTTCCAGTTGTGTAAGAAATCAAGGTGAATTGCACAATCAGCAGGATTGCTAAATATATCAATACGATCAGCCACGGAAATGAATAGTAAAAGTATGGATTCATCGTTTTCACAACGACCTGTACGGATAGGAAGCCCAGTCCAGTCCCCAAAACCAATGTTACCAGCGTAGCAAAAACTGAATACATTAACCCCTCATAGCACAGCATTTTGATAAGCTGCTTTTTACTCAAACCAATCGCCTGTAACATTCCAATTTCCTGCCTACGGGATAAGAAGTTTGTGATTGTCGTATTGACAAGGTTGATTAAAGAAAAGCACACAACAATAACAGCCACGATCAACAATACCCCGAAAGAAAGTTGTTGAAGTCCGCTATAATAAGTGATACTTTCTTTTATGGTTTCCATAACCAAATCGCTATTTCCGTCTATCAGTTGATTTAATGCAGCTTCAACCGTATCATATTTTTTCATATCGGTAATTACGGAAATCGTACCTGTGCAATCTATCCCGGTCGCTTCATTCATAAACTGCTCCGGAAGCGCAAAGCATTTTGAGAAGCCGGAGTAAGAATATTCGTTTACAATGCCCATGACGGTATAGGCCTTTGTGCGAATTTGGCCGGATTCGGTTTTATAGTCCACTTCGACGGTATCACCCAACGCAGCCTCAATATCATAGAGATCGGCACGCTCTTGAAGCAAGACAATTCCATTGCCTGCCACCAGTTCATCATAATCAGTCGTTCCCGCAATTCGCTCTTTCTCCAAATTCTGCTGTTCATCTCGGCAAAAGCCCTGAATCCATTTTCCAGAATTACCATTTACACGATATTCTGCGTCCGTGTAATACCAGTGCTTGATTCCTGTAACGCCATCAATAGATTCTACTGCATTTATAAAATCGGCATTTAGAAAATTCTTTTGCTGCAATCCAGACAAAGAAATACCAGCAGTGTCCCACGATTGATTTGCGTTGAGCTGAATGTTAAATTCACCGACAGGGAAAGCCCTGCCTCTTGCCTCTGCAACGCCATCATAGGAAACTAACATTGTCGAAATCAATACAACCAATACTCCGCCGAGTGAAAGAGAAAGTATTGTTAAAGTGGACTTTGCCTTTTGTCTGGACAGATTCATTTTAGCAAGTGAAGCAGGCGTTATTTTACGGTGCAACACGGAACTTTCTTTCATTTTCCCCTGATAATCGGAATATCGCAATGCTTCCAGCGGAGATACTGCCGCAGCTCTTTTTACAGGAGTATGAATGGCAATCATCACAATAATAAATGCAAAAAGGCCAACCCCGACCGTCACACATAAAGTAGTCAGCCAGTACCAACCGGCAGGAATCAGGAAGTACCCAATCACATTTCCAATAACCAAACCAATCGGGATAGCAATGGCAGCAAGTAATTTCCCCTCGCGGTAAACCATCTTTTTGATCTGTCGTTTTGTAGTTCCGATTGTGCGAAGCTGTCCATAGTTACGGATACTGCTTGCTACTGAAATATAAAAAATCGAATAGATCACAATGCCGGAACCAATGAAAGTTACAAAACCAATCAAGAAATAGAACAGCATATCGCTTCCGTGATTTTCGTCCTTTAAGTTAAAATATGTGGAACGGACAATCACATTATCATCGGAAATTTTTAATTGCTGCGCCAGAGTGTTTGCATAGTTGGTGGCTTCTTCCTCGCTCATATTTTGAGCGCCTTTCAGCCCAATGTAATAATCAATCATGCCTCCGTCGCCATACTGCTGTCTTACTAATTCTTTCGATATAATGGCTGTATAGCGCCCAATATCGCCGGTTTTCACATCTAAGATTCCCGTCAATTTGAAATCATGGGTAGTGCCGTCAGAAAAGGGGATTTGAATTGTCTGTCCCAATTCATTTGAATAGCCCAAACTATCCAAAAAGGATTCCTGTACTACAATTTCATTCTCCGAAGCTGGTAAATCTCCCGAATAGGGCATACTTTGGGATTTTAGCATATCTGCATTTGCATAAGTAAAATTCACGGTTGAATGGTTTACCTGTTCAGAAAATGCGTTAAAAAATTCCCCAACCCACGCAATTTCTTCTTGCTTGTATAGTTCCTGTCCCTGTTGTTCAGAAATCGCATGATACATAATCTGCGCTGTTTTTTGGTTGCGGTTCTGCGTTTCCTGCATAACCCCAAAGCCATAGAGGACAATAGCAGATAGCAATGCGCTGGCAAGTGCAATCGTCAAAATAATAAAGATATTTCTTTTTCGATTTGCCGATATACTGCGGTTTGATATGCGCTTTACTATGCCGCTGGTATCATTTTCAAAAGGCCATGTCATAGCCTGCCACCTCCTTACTCCACAATCTTTCCGTCCTCAATGCGGACAATCCGATCTGCAAGGCGGGCTATGTCGTCATTGTGGGTAATCATTACAACGGTTTGCCGGAACTCCGCGCTGGTGCGCTTGATAAGTCCCAGCACCTCGGCGCTGGTCTTGCTGTCAAGGTTACCGGTTGGCTCATCGGCCAGCACAATAGCCGGTTTGGTAATCAGAGCGCGGGCAATCGCCACACGCTGCTGCTGTCCGCCGGATAGATTGTTCGGCATATTTTTCAGTTTATCTTCCAGCCCCAGTAGGTGAACAATTTCGTCCAAAAACTTCTGATCCACCGTGTCCCCGTCCAGCTCCACCGGCAGGACGATGTTCTCATACACATTCAGGATGGGAACAAGGTTATAGTTCTGGAAGATAAAGCCGATGTTGCGGCGGCGAAAGATGGTAAGCTGCTCGTCGTTCTTCTTTGCCAGTTCTTCGCCTCGGACAATCACGGTTCCGCTGGTGGGAGTGTCCAACCCGCCCATCATGTGAAGCAGGGTGGACTTGCCGCTACCAGAGGTTCCCACAACAGCCACAAACTCGCCGTCCTCCACGGAGAAATTTACGCCGTCAAGGGCGCGGGTAATGTTCGGTTCTGTACCGTAATACTTTTTCAGGTCAATCGTCTGTAAAACGCTCATATTCAAAACTCCTTTCAAGGCTTCCTACCTGTTGATAAGTGTATTGTAAAACCCAAATGTCCGCGAAATGTTACAGCGGCTAAAAAAACTCATTGAAAATTGAGGTGAAATGTTACAACGCTCGGACATTTCATTTTATCTCTGCACTTCGGGCCAACTTGACCCGAAGCAGAAAGTTTCTCTCAACGCAATGGAAGCATAATGGAAAATTCCGAACCCTTGCCCGGCTCCGAAACCACTTTGATATAGCCGCCCTGCCGCGTTACGATCTCGCGGGCCAGATACAGGCCAATGCCCACGCCCTGCTGTTCGTGTACTTCTTCCTCACGATAAAATCGCCGGAAGATGGCGGCCTGATTGCTTTCGGAAATGCCCTTGCCGGTGTCGGTCACTTTGATCTCTACATACATTTCCCACAGCACCACCAACACAGCGATTTTCCCGCCTGCCGGGGTGTACTTTACCGCATTGTCCAGCAGGTTAAAGAGGGCTTCGGATGTCCACTTGCTGTCATGGGAAACGGTCAAATCCTCCGGGCAGTCCACGGACACGGCAGTTTCCTTTTTCTCCGCTGCATACACGATCCCACTCATGGCCTGCGCCACGGTATCAAAGAGGCGGCCCGGCTTCTTATCCAACTGGATCACGCCCGTTTCCAGACGGGAGGTTTTCACAAGGGCCTGAAAGAGAAAGTCCAGCTTATCCGTCTGGCTGCGGATTCCCCGGATAAAGTCGGTGCGCTCCGCCTCGGTCATAGGCTTTTCCAGCAGGGTGTCCGTCGCCATTTTCAGATTGCTTACCGGCGTTTTCACCTGATGGGAAATATCTGATACAAGGGTCTGTAACTCCTGCCGTTCCTCGTCCACCCGGCGGCGGTTCTCCTGCATGATCTGGTAAAGCCTTGCCAGCCGGTGTCCGATTCTGGCAAGCTGGGTTTCGCTGTCCTCCGGGCGCTGGGGCGCTTCATTTCCGGCTATCATGTGGTCTAAGGTCTGGCACAGGTCAGCGGTAAACTGCGACAGCCGCTTTCCAAACGCCTGCGTCAGTACAAAAATCCCCACAAGAGCGCACAGCAGCAGCGCCCCGCCTGTCAGCAGCACCGCCGTCTGTTTTGTCACAAGAAACAGGGCTATGGTGATCCCGGACATGGAAAGGACAAGTCCTATTGCCACCCGGCCAAACAGCCGCTTTACCGATAGGTTTTGAAACTTCATTTTGCCTCGCCCCCCGTCCATTGATAGCCCATGCCGTAAACGGTCTTGATGTAGGGCGCGCCGCCGTCGGCTTCAATCTTGCTGCGAATCCGGCTGATGGAGGTTGTCAGGGTGTGTTCGTCCACAAACCTTTCGTCTATATCCCACAGCTTTTCCAAAAGCTGCCCACGGGTCAGCACTTGCCGGGGATTTTTGCGGAACAGGTTCAGCATTTTATACTCCATCGGGGATAGGGTCAGGGGCTTGCCGTTTAAGGAAGCCGTCTGCTCCGAGAAGTCCAGAAACAGCCGCCCGTCGTCGTAAATGTCCTTGGCCGGTTTGTGGTGTTCCAGCATGGCGAACATGGCTTTGATTTTCCGCTGCAAGGCCCCGATCACAAAGGGCTTTGTGATGTAGTCCACCGCGCCCACCTCATAACCCCGTATCTGGTCGCTCTCCTGATCGTTGGCGGTCAGGAAAATCACGATGGTGTCCGGGTGCTGGGGCTTTATCAGCTTGCACAGTTCAAAACCGTTCCCGTCCGGCAGGTTGATGTCCAGCAGCACTAAATTAAATTCCCGCTGGCGGATGGCGTCGGCTGCGGTTCTGGCATTTAGGGCAGAAGTCACGCCGTAGCCGTCTGCGGTCAGGTTATAGTCTAACATCTTATTCAAAAAACTGTCGTCCTCGACAATTAAAATCTGCTTCATATCCTCACTTCCTTTGCTTTTTGCAGATAGTATAACAGGCAAATGTCCGAGAATTGTTACAAGGACAAATATATTTATCATTTTACAGCTTTTTTATGTGTACTGCAATTTTATAAAAGAAAGGACAGCAGTATCATCAAATTGCTGTCCTTGCGGTTTATTATAGCTGGTAGTGTATAAGCGTGGGTTCATCATATTTGGTGTGGTATCTTTAACTATGGGAAACTCCCTGTTCCCATTTGGACACGGCCTGATTGGTGACGCCCACCGCCCGCGCCAGCGTTTCCTGCGTGATCCCTTTTTCTTTCCGCAGTTCTCGAATCCGTTCGTGGATTTTAAGGGGAATGGCAGCCATAGCGTGATCCGTTTCCTTTCATCCTTTTTACCTGTATCTATATCCATATTTTAGTCGAATTGCGGTGAAAATGGTATGACGCATTTGTTGGAACGGAAGAATATTCCTCCAACAAACGGTTGGGGCTTCATACAAAAAACCGCCGTCTGCTGTAAGCAGACGGCGGTTTTTTGTTCATTCGGTGTTATACTTCCGTTCGGCCCTCGAACGCCTTCAGCAGCGTCACGCCGTCGGCGTACTCGAGCGTGGCGCCCACGGGCAGCCCGTAGGCCAGCCGCGTCACCTTCACGCCCAACGGGCGAATCAGGCGGCTGAGATACATAGCGGTCGCCTCGCCCTCCACGCTCGGATTCGTTGCGAGAATCACCTCGCGCACCTCGGGCGTCAGCCGCGCGAGCAGTTCTTTAATCTTCAGCTTGTCCGGCCCGATGCCGTCGACCGGCGAAATCACGCCGTGCAGGATGTGGAACAGCCCGCGGTATTCGTTCAAATCCTCGATGGCCTTGACCGCCTTCGAGTCCTCGGCGACGCAGATAACCGAGCGGTCGCGCGACGCGTCGGCGCAGATCGGACAGAGCGCGCCTTCGCAGAAATTCATGCAGACGGGGCAGATGTGGATGCTTTCCTTGGCGCTCAGCAGCGCGTCGGCAAACGCGCGCACCTCGCTCTCGTCCATTTCCAGCACATGATAGGCTGTCTCTTATACACATCTCCGAGCCCACGAGACTCGACGTCATCTCG
>ENA-OZAF01000836-OZAF01000836.1-human-gut-metagenome-genome-assembly--contig:-NODE-836-length-10966-cov-3.881496_pt1 | contig 10966 bp, 10 predicted proteins | sample MGYA00244207_ERZ653498 | MGnify/ENA primary metagenome ERZ653498 (study PRJEB26926, sample SAMN06165156) | human gut metagenome | biome: ENVO:00009003; feature: ENVO:2100002; material: ENVO:00002003... | reverse complement strand
GCGGCAGACCCACATCCGTAACGCTCCTTCGCCGCGAACGGCTGTGACCGGCATCGACCCATACAGCCGCCGCAGGGAGCCTTGGGGGCAGATGCTATTTTCCAAAATACGCTTGAATCTCTTCCATCCGCGCCATCTGGTCGACGGAGAAGGGACAGCGGCTGTTGCAGTGGCCGCATTGCAGGCAGTCGGAGGCAGCCTTTTCGAGCGTCAGATAGTGCTCCTTCGCCAGCACGTCGCCCAGCCGGGACAGGTCGTAATACTTGTTGATCAGGGCCACGTCCAGCCCGGCGGGACAGGGGTGGCAGTGCTTGCAGTATACGCACGTGCCCTTCGTGTCCTTCGGCGTGAGGGTGGCAATGACGGAATAGTCCCGCTCCTGCGCGCTCGCGTCGAGATAGGAAAGATTTCGCTTCAGCTCCTCCACATTGGCTGCGCCCTGCATGACGGTCAGAACGGCGGGGCGGTCGAGCGCGTACTGAATGCACTGCGCAGGCGTGAGCGCCTGTCCGAACGGGGATTTTTTCGCGTCGAGCAGCTGGCCCGCGTTGAACGGCTTCATGACGGAGATGCCGACGCCCTCCTTTTCGCAGCGGGTATAGAGTCTGTAGCGCTCGGAGGCGCTGCCGATGGAGAACTCGCCGCGGCCGTAGTCGTACATCGGATTGATGGAGAACATCATCATGTCGAGAATGCCCATGTCCAGCACGCGGTTTGCCAGCTTCGGCGCATGGGTGGACAGGCCGATGTGCTTCACAACGCCCTGCGCTTTCAGATCAAGCAGATAGCGCAGAATGCCGTTCCGCTCATAATCCTCCAGATCGCCGGCCTCATCCAGACAGTGCATGAAGCCGAAGTCGATATAATCGGTTTTCAGCTGCGCCAGCTGCCATGCGACGGATTTTTTGACGCCGTCCAGCGTCGGGTTCCAGCCATATTCGCCGGAGGTATAGTCCGCGCCGAAATGCAGCTGTACATACGCGTCCTTCCGCCGTCCGGCAAGGGCTTCGCCGATGCCGGGGAAAATGGCGGCGTGGCCGCCCGCAAGATCGATATAATTGACGCCGTTGTCCAGCGCAAACGTCACCGTCTCCACGACGTTTTGAACGGAGCGCTCTCCGACGACGGAGGTTCCGAGGCCGATCACGCTGATCTGCTCGTCCCCATGAGGCAGCTTCCGGTATTCCATAACATTCACCTCATAAATTTATTGTACGCCTGCCAAGGCGTTTAGATAGCGGATAAACGCCTTGCTGTTGATCATGTAGGGATAGTTGATGACGATCAGATCGTCCACGCCCTGATCGGCGGCAAATTCGGCCAGATTCAGGCTCGGCTTGCCGTCGCGGTTGAATTCGCGCGGGTCGATGACGATGATGCGTCCATAATGGCTCGTGAGGAACGGCACGAACGCGTTGCCGTAGGATTCCTTCAATACAATGCACGTCGGCCCCGGTACGTCGCTTTCGACAATGCAGATGGGCGTATCGCCGCCGATGAAGCAGAGATATTTATTCGAAACGGAATCGCCCAGCTCCGTATACACGACGCTCACCGGCGTGCCGTTTTCGAGATTCCCGTTTGCGTAATACCGCGCATGGGTGTCGGCGATGGGCAGATAGTATTCCAGATAATCCGGGTGCTGCTTCAGCACCTCGCTCTGCGGATATCCCTCGGTGAAGCCGTACATGGAGCCGAGGAAGGTGTCGTAGCGGCCCGTCTGGAACTGCTCCAGCGGAACGGCTTCAAAGCCTGCGGCTTCGCAGAAGGCGGTGTAGGCATAATATGCCCCCAGCTGCGTCCAGTGGTGGTCAGTGCGGAAATAAATATATTCGTCCGTGTGGCTGCGAAGCTTGGAATAAGCATCGACCGTGATAATCTTGTCATCCATCTGGCTGTAGCAGAAGTCGATCATGTCCTTCTGGCTGTGCTCACCGGTGTGCAGACTCTCAGGCGAGTAAAATTCGCCGCCGTTCGGCGTGATGAGCGAGATCGTGCGCACGTCGGGACCCATGGCGCTGGCCAGATTGTCGATCGCGTCCGCGTAGCTGGTGATGAGATCGTCCAGCCGTGTGGGAATTTCCATCGCGCGGTCGCCCACGACAACCACGGAGCCAGCGTAGCTGGCGTCGGATTCCTCCGGCGTGTCAAGCTCGGGGTCGGCCTCCGGCTGCTCTTCGGGCTGCTCCTCCGGCGGTTCGGGCGGCTGCGTCGAATCTGCCGGTTCCGGCGTTGTATCTGGCTGCGGTTCCGGCGTTGTATCCGGCGCGGCAGGCTCTGTCTGCTCCGGCTGCGGGGTCTGGCCGTTGGCCCGCTGCACGGCGTCAAGCGATTCGCCGCCCTGTGCGGCAGAATCCGTCTGGTTGAGGATCAGTACGCTGTCTCCGCCGCTGCCGGAGTAATAATAGAATTTATTGAGCGTCCGGTTCGCCTGCAACAGCGATTCGCGGCCCGGGAATGTGTCGGAATAATACTGCTCCAGCGCGGGGATATACGTCCCGTCCAGCAGCGATTTGACGGAGAATTCCGGCTTGACGAACTCCCGCTTTTCGGACACGGAGCCTGTCGCGTCATAGTCGGCCAGCGAATAGACCCCGACCGAGAACATGGCGGCAAGCAGGATCAGCAGAAGCGCCGTATATACTTTTTTCATAAGCCCGCCTCCTTAAAACCGGAAATACAAAAACGCGTTATAGGTCGAGCCGACCAGCGCGATCGTGGACAGCGCGAGCAGCGCCGCGTCAAACACGAACGAAACGGCGGCATAGACGATCTGCCCGCTCTTTTTTCCGCCCTGCGCGCACACGCCGCCGAACAGGCTGCCGAGATTGCGCGGGATGGACGTTGCGCCAATGGCGCAGAGGAGCAGCAGCGGCAGATTGTTCGTCAGCTGGATGCCGGCCTGCGCGTTGGAAAAGCCTGCGCCGTAAAGCCCGAACATCACGCCGAAGTTCTGCACGAGCCGCGTCATGTCGGTGTAATAGAAAATGTTCCAGCCGAAGATGATCAGCAGCATCGTGCCGAGCCTGCGCAGCAGATACGGCACGCGCCGCATCGATTTTTCTCCCACCTGCTTTTCAATCGCGAGGATCACGAAGAAATACAGCCCCCAGAGCACAAAGTTCCAGCTTGCGCCGTGCCACATCCCCGTCAGCGCCCAGACGATCGCCATGTTGAGCAGCCTGTGCTTTTTCTTGCCGCCCAGCGGGATATAGACGTAATCGCGGAAGAAGGAGGAGAGCGAAATGTGCCAGCGCCGCCAGAAATCGGTGATGGACACCGCGGTATACGGCAGGCGGAAGTTCTCCATATATTTGAAGCCGAAGATACGCCCCATGCCGATGGCCATGTCGGAATAGCCGGAGAAATCAAAATAGATTTCAAACGTATACAGCAGAATGCCGAGCCACGCGGCGACTGTTGTGTTGGACGCGAGACTGCCGTCCAGGATCTGCGAGGCGACCTTGCCCGCCGCGTCGGCCAGAAGCACCTTTTTGGCAAGGCCGATGCAGAAGCGCGTCGCGCCGTAGAACGCCTCGGAGGCGTCAAACTGCCGGTCGTCGATCTGTGCGGCGACATCCGAATAGCGGACGATAGGCCCGGCGATCAGCTGCGGGAAGAGCGAGATGTAGAGCAGGAGCTTTGCAAACGAGCGCTGCGCCGGAACATCGCCGCGCCAGACGTCGACCGTATAGGAAAGCGCCTGAAAGGTATAGAAGGAGATGCCGATGGGCAGCGCGATCTGCGGGACGGGGATGGACGCGCCGAAAACCGCGTTCAGGTTCTCCACGAAAAAGCCCGCGTATTTGAATACCGCCAGACAGCCGAGATCCAATACCAGCGCAAGAATCAGAAAAATCTTTTTCCGCCTGCGCTCGATGAGCAGGCCGAAGTACCAGTTGACCGCGGCGGAGGCGATCATTAGAAGCAGATAGACCGGCTCGCCCCACGCGTAGAAGATCAGGCTGAACAGGATCAGCACAGCGTTCTTCGCGCGGATGCCCGGGCAGAAGAAATACGCAATGAGGCAGACCGGCAGAAACAGATACAGAAAGATCAGATTGGAAAAGACCATGGCACAAACGCTCCAGCTTCGACATTGATTTACATAATTCGACTTCTTTAATTTATCAGATAGCAGCGCATTTTTCAAGCGGAATCGGCTGCTTTGCGCAACTTTTTCTTCCATTCCGCGAAAAGCTCTGCTTGCTTTCCCACACCACACGTGCTATACTGATGTTGTTTTATGTGGGATTGCCACAGGAAAGAAGAGGGATCCTGAAATGCTGGCTATCGAGAGAAAAAATGAGATCCTCGACAAGCTCCGCGCCGAGCAGCGCGTCCTCGTCAGCGACCTTGCCGCCTATTATCATGTCACGGAGGAGACGATCCGCCGCGATCTGGACAAGCTGGAAAAGGAAGGATACGCCACCAAGACCTACGGCGGCGCGATCCTCGGCAACAGCACGAAGACAGACCTGTCCTATACCATCCGGAACAAGACCAACGTGGAAGCGAAAAATCAGATCGCAGCCATTGCCAGCCGCCTCATAGAGGACGGCGACCATCTGATGCTCGACGACAGCTCCACATCCTTATATCTGGCAAAAAAGCTCAAGGAAAAGAAAAACCTGACCGTCATCACGAATTCGGTCGAGCTGGTCGTGGAGCTGAGCGACGTGGAGGGCTGGACGATCCTCCTGACCGGCGGGCGGCTCAAGCCGGAATCGCTGGCGCTCGTCGGCGACCAGACGCAGCAGGCACTGCGGCGCTACCACGTTGACAAGGCCGTGATGAGCTGCAAGGGCATCGATCTGGAATCCGGGGTCACGGATTCCTCCGAATTCCACTCACAGACGAAGCAGTCCATGCTGCGCTGCGCGAAAACGCGGATCCTGATCCTCGACAGCAGTAAGTTTGACAAGATCTCGTTCATCGACATCGCTCCGCTGGACGTGTTTGACACCATCGTGACCAACGCCGCGCCCAGCAAAGCATGGCTCGATTATTTTGCCGAGCACGGCATTGAATGTCTGTATCCGGGCGCGAAATAAAACAAGAACAGCGCGGCTGTCCCTTCAACCGGACAGCCGCGCTGCTGCTTGTTCCGCACGCGGATCGTTACTTTTCTTCAGCTGCAGTCTGCGCCTCTGCCGTTTTCTCCTTTTCCACCAAGGCCATACCGGCCAGAATGAGGAAGATGCCGGCGGCGCGCAGCAGACTGAACGTTCCGTAAAACACGTAATCGAGCGTCAGCGACATCCCCAGATTGCCTGCCAGCATGAGAATTGACGAAACGAGCGTGTTCGAGCGCAGCGTCCCGACGATCTGCAGAAGCTGCGCCAGCAGCCCGCAGATGCTTCCGAGATACACCCACCATGGGACGGATACAATATAGCCCCACGACAGCTCCTTCCCGTTTTTCAGCACGAGCATCAGCAGCAGCGACAGAACCGTCGCCTCCACATAGTTGATGAGCGCACCGTTTGCCGTGCCGAACAGCTTTCCGGCGCGGACGTTCGTCATACGGTTGACGGAGTTGAAAAAGCCGTTGATCAAGGCGGTCAGATAATAGATCATTTTGCAGCCCTCCCTCAGTTCAGAACGACCAGAAGCACGCCCAGCAGCACCAGCGCGTACCCCGGCAGCTGCCGCTTCCGGATGCGCGTGACTGGCATACCGAACAGGCCGAACCGGTCGATCAGCGCGGAGGAGACGAGCTGTCCGGCAGTCGAAAGCGCCATGAACGCGCTCGCGCCGACGTGCAGCGTGCACCAGCTGGACGAGGCGACGATGGCGATGCCCATCACGCCGACCAGATACACGTACCACGGCGCACCCGCGAACCGCAGCGTCTGCCGCTTTGCCAGCAGATATGCAAGCAGCAGCACGAGCGCGATCGCGTGCACAAAAAAGCAGATGCCGAACAGACTGAAATAATTGCCCATCTGGCCATTGAGCGAAACCATGACGCCCTGCAAAATACCGGCCAGAAGCAGCAGCCCGAGATACAGCAGAACAACCCCTTCTTTCTATGGAACTGAGCGTATCTTACCACGGAACCGCCGCGTTTTCCAGCCCTGTTTTTCCGCCTTGACAGGCAGAATGCGCGCAGATATAATCACTGCATCAGAAAAACAGGAGGAGGCGCGCCATGGCGACGGCAAAGGACTATCTTGATTTTGTCTGTACACAGCTCGAAGGGATCCGGGGCGTCGACTTTAAGCGGATGTTCGGCGAATATCAGATCTACGTCAATGACAGGCCTGTCCTGCTGGCCTGCGACAACACGGTGTTCGTCAAGAATCACCCGGCGCTTGCGCACCTGCTGGCCGAAGCGCCGGAGGGCTTTCCGTATCCGGGCGCGAAGCCGCAGAAAATTCTGGACGTGGAGGACCGTGCGCTGACCGCGCAGGTTCTGGAAATTCTGGAACGCGTCACGCCCGTCTCCAGACGCCGGGCGCAGAAGACCTGCGGTACGCTTTAGCATAATCCATAATTTGTATATTTTGCCTGTGCGCGTGATTGCAATTTCTTCGCGATTGTGGTAAAATCAATTCCATTCCAATTTGGAGCACGGTTAATGATGAAGAAAACAAAGCTTATCCGCGGCGGCATCATGGCACTTTTTGTGCTGGCGGCGCTGCTGCTGGTCTATCTGGTGGTGCGGCAGACGATGCCGGATATCATTCCTCTGCTGCGCAGCGGCGACGAAGAGGCGCTGGAGGCATATCTGAGCCGCGATATGTCGTTCACCGGCATTTTGTATATGGCGCTTTTGCAGATGGTGCAGGTCTGGTCCATCGTCATTTCCGGCGTGATCGTCAATGTGGCTGCCGGCGTCGTCTATGGCGTCTGGCGCGCGTTCGCCATCTGCCTCGTCTCGTCCTCTCTTGCGCATGGCATCAGCTTTACGCTCTACCAGCGTCTGGGGAAGTACCTCGATAAGCTCCTGCCGGACAACAGCTCGGACAAACTCGACATCGTTGCGAAGTCTGAGCATCCGGCCTATATGGTCGTGACGCTCTGCTTCCTGCCGCTCATCCCGAACGGCTTTATCCCCATTGCCGCCAGCCGCTCCCGGCTGAAGCCGCGGGAATTTACGCTTGCCATGTTTTTCGGCAGCGCGTTCAGCACGCTGGTTTACTGTTGGCTGGGCAGCAATCTGATCCACGGCGACTGGATCGGTTCTGCTGTGCTGGTCGTGCTGATGCTGAGCATTGCGTTTTTGCTGTGGAAGTACCAGAAGCAGGTGCTGCATCTGGTCGGACAGCTTTTGGAAAAGAGGAAGCAAAGAAATGGAAACAAAAACGCTGACCTTTCGGAAAGCAGCCGCGTCTGACCTTGACGCCGTCACGGCGATCTATGACAGGCTCCACGCGCAGGAGGACGCGGGCCGCGTGACCATCGGCTGGGTCACGGGTGTATATCCGATCCGATTTGACGCCGAGCAGGCGCTTGCGCGCGGCGACCTGTACGTCTGCGAGTCAGAGGGCCGCGTCGCGGCCTCCGGCATTCTCAATCAAAGGCAGGTGGACGTCTACACGGAGGGCCGCTGGGCCTATGCGGCGGAGGACAGGGATGTTTTCGTCCTGCACACGCTGACCGTCGATCCCGACCTCTCCGGCCGGGGCATCGGCCGCGCGTTCGTGCAATTCTATGAGGATACGGCGAAAGCGCTGGGCTGCACCGTGCTGCGGATGGATACCAACGAAAAAAACGCTGCCGCGCGGCGCTTATACGCGCGGCTCGGCTACCGGGAGGCGGACATCGTGCCGTGCGCGTTCAACAGCATTCCAGATGTACGGCTTGTGCTGCTAGAGAAGCGGGTATAAGTTTGCAGTATATCAAAAAAACTGATTTTCACGGGACAATGTAAAATTATACAGCCCGTGTAGGGGCCGATGCCCACATCGGCCCGGCAGAATGCACCGTTTTTACGGAACTCTGCGGCGAAATCGCAGCTGCCCAATGGGCCGACAGAGTCGTCGGCCCCTACGGCGCATATTTGAGCGCCGCACCATGTAGGGGCGGACGACTCTGTCCGCCCGCAGATTCCCGTAAAAAACAGCGCATTCTGCGTAATCCACACTGCTCCATAAAAATCTGAATGCTTTGATATGCTTAAGCGGAGAAAATCCTCACCGATTTTCTCCATTTTTTTCTGCAAACCCGTTGCAAAGAAGTCCTTTCCCATGTACAATAAATTCAGGTAGTATTTGCTAAAGAAATGAGAAGAAAGAGGGAGTTATCATGAAAAAGCAGTCTGGATTCCGCCGCCTCGTCGCCCTTGCACTTACCCTGTGTATGCTGGCCGCCCTGACGGCAGAGATCTTCGCGGCGGATATCGTCGCTTCCGGCTATTGCGGCGGTGAGGGCGACGGGAAAAACCTGACATGGACGCTGGATTCCGAGGGCGTACTGACAATCAGTGGATTGGGGAAGATGAAGGATTATGAAAATGACAACAAAAACAGGGCACCATGGTATAGCAGCCGAAAGTCGCTCAAAAAACTGGTGCTAAAATCTGGAATTACAAGTATCGGCGATTATGCGTTCTTTGACTGTTCAAATCTGACCGGTGATTTGAAAATTCCGAGCAATGTACACAGCATTGGTGAAAATGCGTTTGGATACTGCTCTGGATTCAACGGCAGCCTAACAATTGAAAATGGCGTGGTCGAGATAAAAAAATACGCGTTTTATCACTGTAAAGGATTTACTGGAAGCCTGAAAATTCCTAATAGTGTTACCTATATTGGAGTTTACGCCTTTTATGATTGCGCTGGATTTACTGGTGATTTGATAATCGGAGACGGCGTTACCACTATAGAAAGAGGTGCTTTTTCTGGTTGCTATAGATTTAAAGGAACTTTAAAAATCGGAAACAGCGTGACTAGTATCGGAGAAGGAGCATTTACCAGCTGTCGTGGATTTACGGGAAGTCTTATAATACCGGATAGCGTTACAAGTATTGGACAGCAAGCATTTTCGTTTTGTGCAGGATTGAATGGAAGCTTAATAATAGGAAACGGAGTCACGAAAATTCAGTCCTGGGCATTTGTAAATTGTACAGGAATAAAAAAAGTGATCATTGGGAGCGGGGTTACCAGCGTCAGCAATGAATCGTTTATACGTTGTAATTCAGTAAGCGGCTTTTATTTGCGCGGGAATGCTCCGACCGTCTATTTGAATGTTACTGGCGTTGAAGGACCTTTTCTACATGGCGTTCCTCTCTATTATATCCCCGGCACCACTGGCTGGACAGACAACAGCGCGTACGATGCAGCAAAAGAAACTTGGAATGGATATCCTCTAAGAACCTGGAACGGTAATACTATCCCTGAGAAAGCAGATACCATTCTTTCAAAAGGGTGGTATTGTATTCAGGTAGTCGACGAAACTGGTGCACCTATTAGTGGCGCTACTGTAACACGGCAGTCTGATACTGCTTCTACTGATAATAACGGTAGGGCGTCCATTAATCTCTCAGCAAGCAATGACGTTGTTATTCGGGTCAGTAAAACCGGATATCTTGACTGGACAAATGAAAATGTTGACTGGCAGAACGGTGAGATCGTAGTCCTCTATCCTGAGGGCACTGGTAATCTGAAGCTCAAAGCAGCAAAATACGGTAGCCGAAATTTGGTGACGCAGACAAAGATTTTCAGCCTGCAAAACGGAAACGACTCAATCTGGTGGGATGGAAGTTCAAATCCGTTTAATCTGACGTGTATAGCCATGAAGCCTGAAGACGCAAAGAGCTATGCGCTCTATCAGGGAAGTCAGAAAATTGTGGAAAGCAGCACGGGCGTATTTGAGAAGATCGATGTCAGCAAATTCACAGAGGGCGGTGGCTGCTTTGTTCGCGTAACGGATGCGGATGGAAAATTTGCTGACACAAACATAAATTTACAGTTTGCAAGGAACTCCGTCAACGAGAACACGGAAATCATGCTGAAAAGTAGTGCGCTTAGTCTTAAAATTTCAGATGATATTCCGTATCTTGGTGGAACTACACTAAAATTTGACCTTCCGTTGCAGGCACCGGTTGTATTTTCCTGTACGGAGGATAAGATTCAGCTGGGTGTGAATCTGAAACTGAACGACAAGGAATCAAAAGAGAAGCAGACGAAGGAATACATCGAGAAAATTAAAGAGCTGCAAAAAATCGGAAAGCTCAAAAACAACAAGTGGCCGCTTAAACGAAATGTTACACAACTCAAAAAATATGTGCAGAAGAATAACAAAGCAGATTTCTTTAAGGATAAAATGGATTTTACCTTCTGCGGATATCTTGAGGGAGACGTTGGGAGCAAAACAATATCAGGGTATTTTCTTATCATTGGTGAAAGCAAACTGATAAATATTGAGCATAATTTTATGATGTGGATTGTACCAGTTACATTCCAAACGAACTTGAGTTTTTATTTTGAAGCCGGGGGCGGTGGAAGTTACTGCTTCGACACAAAAATGTGGGATCTAAATATCGTATTTAACCCTACGTTTACACTAGAAGGATTCATTGGTGCCGGGTGTAGCAAGTTTGTTGGGCTTGGTATCTACGGCTGCGCAGAACTGGAAACAAAAATAAATATTATTGGAACAAACAGCGGCCTACAATCTGCTGACTTGACCGGGGAACTTGCTATAAAAGGATATATTGGATGGGTGGAGGCAAAAAAGGTCTTCGCCCACCAGACATGGCATCTATACACCGCAAATTCTGTAAAATCCCACTCCCTCCGGTCCGGTGCGGCGTGGGATGCGGCGCCGGAGGCTTCTGCGTATGCCCCGTCTGACCTCAGCTATCTTGCGGAGGAGTCCGACTGGGCCCCGGCTGCCGTGCGGACCTACGCTGCCCGCGCCGCGCAGGCGAGGACGGAATATCACCCGCTGCTGGAAAATACATACCGCCTGTCTCTTATACACATCTCCGAGCCCACGAGACTCGACGTCATCTCGT
>ENA-OZAF01000827-OZAF01000827.1-human-gut-metagenome-genome-assembly--contig:-NODE-827-length-11063-cov-6.184866_pt1 | contig 11063 bp, 8 predicted proteins | sample MGYA00244207_ERZ653498 | MGnify/ENA primary metagenome ERZ653498 (study PRJEB26926, sample SAMN06165156) | human gut metagenome | biome: ENVO:00009003; feature: ENVO:2100002; material: ENVO:00002003... | reverse complement strand
GGCACGCCGCCAGCGTTCGTCCTGAGCCAGGATCAAACTCTTGAGTTTAAATCCTGATGTCACTTCCGTGACCTCATTTACTATCTTGAATTCTGGCCTTGATGATCTCTCATCTTCGACCCTGCGATATCGCTATCGCTCGGTCGCTTCTTCAAAAAAATCGCGTTTTCTTCGTCTCTTGCACTATATAGTTTTCAAGGTGCGCGTCCCGGTTTTGCTCGGAACGTGTTATAGTTTAGCAAAAAAAGCCGTCCGACACAATTTCTAATTCCGCTATTTTCAGCTTGATTTCGTTATATTTAAGTTTAAAATCAAACATTTTGCTGTTTATCAATCTAAATTAAGAAATTGCTCCGTTTTTCTTCTGAATTCATATCAGTTCATTTAATATATGATTTTGCGCCACATTTTATCTGATATTCATGTATCATAAAAGAGACGCGATGGCTCGCGTCCCATATGGCATTTCGAATAATTATATTTAGTTGTGTTTTATGCCGTTGGCGCTGTCGTGGTCTCTGCCTCCGGAACCGGGGTTTCAGCGGCCTCTCCCGCGTTGCCGCTCTGCTTCCTGAACCTCTCAGAAGGTGGATTCACCTGCTTCAGGAAAAAATACAGCCGTGCGGAGTCATCCGTGGGGTCGTGCTCGTCGCCCGATGTATATATGGTAAGGAACTGATCCTCCGTTGTCACCTCTACGCCAAAATCATACTGGCTGTTTTTCAGCTGGGTATCTATCCACTTCTGGACATCTTCCTCGTCCGCAGGCACGTATTCCATAATGCCGGTCTTTTCGTTCTTCTTGGGGTACCAGGTATTATAATTCACCTGTCCCTTGTCGCCGCCGGCCTCGTACATGGCCCATATCTCCCACTGTGCCTCTATGCCGCATATGGCGATATCCCATGTGCGCCCCTCCGGCTTGCTGAAATCCGGCAGGACGGCGGGGTCAAGCTCTGCGTTGCATTGCTTATAGGCGCAATGGGTCTTGCCGAGATTCACTTCCTGTATATGGTGCAGCTCATGGAACAGGGTGCGGCTGGTGCGTGCGTTTGCCGCCGCTATAACCAGATTCTGCTGCGTATTAAAGAATTCATAGGAGGCCATGTTGAAATGGGAATACACAGACCCTACGCCGTTCTTCTCCATATTTATATCATGGTCGGCATAGAACCACCAGTCTCTGCCATATAGTATAGGATAATCTATGTTTGTACCCGGGATACATATATAGCCTACCACGTCGTTATTTTTGTCTTTTGCCTCTATCAGCCTTGACTCATAGGGAAATACATACGGCTCCTCTGTCTCCTCCGGGACAGGCGTAGGAGTAACTACAGGAGTAGGATTTGGAGTAGCCTCAGGGCTCTCCGTAGCCTCCGCCTGAGGCTTATCCACAGGCTGCTGTTGACAGCCCACAGATAGCAGCACGGCCAGCGCAACGGCTAATACGGCAATTCGCTTCATGGGTAAATTTTACCTCTCACCAATAAATTCGCAAACAGGGGGAACGCCTATTTTCGCGTACCCCCCGTAAATTCAGCAGCTTTTCCCCCTTATGCGGCAGGGGTGGTCTCCGTGGCCGCCGCCGTTCCGCCGAACTTGGTGGAGGCGGGCTCTACCTGCCTGAGGAAGAAGTACAGGCGGGACGTTGCAGTGTCGGAGTCGTGGTTATCGCCGCAGGTGTATATGGTCAGGAACTGATCGGTAGTGCTGGGGGTAACGCCGAGATCCATCTGGCTGCGCTTGAGCTGGGTGTCTATCCACTCCTGCACAAAGGCGGCGTCGGGGGTCTTAAAGGTGTACTTTATGCTCTTGTTGTCGGCGGGCCACCAGGTATTATAATAGAGGGTCTTTTCGGGCTCCTTATCGTTTACCTCATAGAAAGACCATACCTCCCACTTCCCATCGATGCCGTCAAGGGCTATCTCCCAGGTGCGGCCCTCGGGGGTCTTGAGGTTGGGCAGGGTGTTGGGGTCCAACGCTTCCTTGCACTTGCGGTAGGCGCACTCGGTCTTGCCCAGGTTTACCTCCTGAATGTGGTGGAGCTGATGGAACATGGTCTTGCTCACGCGGGAATTATGGGCGGTTAGCACCAGATTCTGCCCTATGCCGTAGGAGTCCGCAGTGGCTACGTTATGGTGCATATATACTGCGCCCGAGGTGCTCTTCTTGCCGTCGGCGTCCTTGCCGGAATAGCCCAGCTTGCCGGTGGCGTCGTACATTATGGGGTAGTCGATATTAGTGCCCTGTATCTTTATCCAGCCCACGGTCTCGTCGTTCTTGGCCTTCTGGGCTGCGATCTGTTCGGTATAGGGGGAGGTATATGCCGGCGCGGGGGTTTCCGCGGGAGTCTCGGGGGTGGGGACAGGCGTTACTACCGCCTCCGGCGTGCTGGGAACTACTACATCTATTATCTGATCATCTTCCTGCTTGGAGCAGCCTACGGCCAAAAGGCAGATGGCGGTCATCACAAGGGCAACGAGTTTTTTCATTATGCTTTTATCCTCCTGTAAGGCCAGATTGGCCCATGTTTTTTTGTTACGTACTAAAATAATAACACATAATGCACATATGCGCAAAGGCCCACGGGTTATTTTCATAATATGTTCATAGTTGGGGGTGATTTTTAAGCCGTTATGCGCCCATTGTTTTGTTATTATATGTTACAGCTAAGTCATACTCCTGTCAAATACAAAAAAAGGAGACCCGAAGGTCTCCCCCGTTTTTGCCCATCAGCCTCGTATCCTGCGCTTCAGCCCACACACTGTGGCAGCCGCCAGCAGCAGCCCTGCGGCGCTCAGCAGCACGCTGCCGTCGCCTGTCTTGGGCATGACCACTATTGCGGGAACCGGTTCCTCGGGCGTGTAATGATCCTCCGGCTTATGGCTGTTCTTCACCGTCAGCTCGCCCTCCGTCTTTGCCCATCCGTCCTGTGCCTGTGCGTCCTTGCGGTATATGGCAACGTTGTCGGTACCGCTGGCCTCCTGCACCAGCACCTCTACCCTGAATACCTCTTTATTGAGATAATAGCCGTATGGAGCAGCAGTCTCCTTCATATAATAAATGCCTACGGGTATCAGCGGGAACTTCACGTCACCGTTGGAGTCCGAGGGCTGTTTATATTCGGTCGGCTTCGTGCAGCCTTCATCCTCAAAGAGGGTGAATACCGCGCCCTTTACCCCCGCGCCATGCTCGTCCGTCTTTTTGAAGCCAAAGGATGAGGGTATTTCCTTATAACAGTTGGCAAACTTGACCTTTACCTCTGCGGCGCTGTTTTCTTGCAGCGTCACCTGCACCGAGGGGTTTTTCTCATTTTCGCTGTTAACAGTATGTTCTGTGCCGTCCACCGTTACGATAAGCGTATATCCTGCCTTTATGGCGTCTTCTTCCTCAACTATATAAGTACCGGCGGGAAGGAGTATTTTCTCAGACGCAACACAGGTATTAGCTTCAGCAGTTGTTATTTCTACTGTATTTATAAGCTCCTTCGTGTCGTTTTCCGCCTTATACACGTTGAATTTATATGTGCCCGCTCTATTGCTGGTCTTTTTCACACTGAGATACGCCAGCCGCTCCGTTTTTTCATCTATCCTAAAGCTGCCCCTGGCAAATACCGGCGTGCTGCCCTCCGCAACGCCCACGAAGCACTGAGCGGCGTGCCTGCCGCTCACAGGCTCATAGAAGTAAGCGTCCCTTGCGAGGTACTGCTCGCCGGATATGGTAACGTCTATATTTTCTCCGGCTGTCACCCCTTGGAGCATCACCGAGTACGTTCCGTTTCCCTCGTTTTTCCATTCAGAGCAGGGGAAGATTTGGTTGTTTGCCGTGAGGGTAAGCACGTCTTTTTCGTCAAGCGTTATGCCGCCGTGCCTGTCGTTTTTCAGCTCGAACCTAAGCAGCACGTCCACCGCTCCGCTCGTTCCGGCGCTCAGCGGAGCGGCCTGCACGCCGTTCAGCACTATGCCGCCGGGGGAGGCTTCTTTGCCGTTAAGACTCATCAGGTAATCGTAGACCTTCTGCACGTTCTCATTGATGTTTTCATCATAGTATTCGTTGCTTTCCTTATATGTATCCTCAGGGACTTTTATGACGTCTGAGTAACCATCTGTTATTCTATGGCTGTATCTGTACACCTTCTGATTTTCTACTTCACTTTTGTTTGAACATTGCCATATGGCCCGTTGCGTACCGGAAAGCATCTGTTCTTCAGACACGCTTTCATTCAGGACATAGTTCTCTTTTTCCATATTTTGCATCATCTCATTCAGGGACAACACCGGATATGAATTAAGCACTATGGCGCGTATCTTTTTTGCAGCTTCCTCATCATAATATCCTGAGTTTTCCAACGTTAATCGCCTGTAAGCTATCTTGTCTCCGGTTTTCAGTATATTTACCTCATAGTCGCAGCAGTATACATTGTGTTGTTCTCCCCCACCATCCACGATATTATATATGGCAGGTATATAGCCGCCCTCGCATATTCTGTGGACACTGCGCTGGTAATAGGTTTTGGTGTTTTCCTCCGTGCTTTTGCTGTGCCAGTAGTATTCCTCCCCTTCCGCCATTGCTGCACCGGGCAGCAGGCAGAGCGTCATGAGAAGCGTAAGCATGAGTGCCCATATTCTCTTCGTTCTTTTCATTTTTACCCTCCGCTTTTTGCTTTATCGATATACAAGTATTACCTTGCATTTTGATTCTTTATTCAGCCCTACAAGATTAAAGCTAAAAGACCCCCGTGTCAATCGACTCGAGGATCTTAGTTTATTTATTACAATTTACGAACTTTTTCACTGGTCAGAGGGTGGGCTTCATCGTGGGGATTATCGCCTTAGAGAAGCGTATCGTTTCACAAGTTCTTATATCCCTGCTTTTCCGGGCTTTTTTCATAGCTGCTCCCACATAACTGCTCATATCTTCCCATAACTTTTTTCCCAAAATGGGTAAATACATGGGTAAATCCAGTGGTGCTAACTAATCTTGATTTTTCCTTCAAGGCTGGCAAAACTCGCTACTTTCCGTTCCTTAGTTGCTTCGTTGTAAACGTCCATTGTAGTCTCGATATTTCGATGCCCCATGATTTCTTGAATGATTTTCAGGTTTGGCTCATTCTCGCAAAGCCGTGTGCAGAATGTATGCCGCAGATTGTGGACGCTGAAATGCGACAACAGCAGGGGTTCTCTGCATTCCTGCTTCGCTTGCTCTGTTTCCTCAAGATTGCAGTCTCGTATGATCCTATCGATTACTCTGTTGACTGCATGGGGCGTCAGCATTTCGTCATAGCGGTTTTGGAACACAAAGTTTGAATATCCATCGACCACGCATTGATTAACCCCGTTTTCTATCTGCCTTTGCCTTACCTGAAGCAGTGCGGCCCGAACATCCGCAAACATAGGAACGATGCGCGTACCGGCCTTTGTCTTTGGCGTAGTAATATGCATTTCCATCTTTCCGCTGTCCTGCTGGCGATATATCAGATTGTGGTTGATGTCGATGATATTCTGCTTAAAATCGCAATCATTCCACCGAAGCCCAAGAACCTCCCCAATCCTTGCGCCTGTGCCAAGCAGCACCGTAAATAGCGGTTTCCAGTGGCAATAGGTCGATGATCCCGAGATAAATTCTATGAACCGTTCCTGCTGCGGCTCTGTCAGGGCATGCCGCTTTGGCTTTTCCCAATTATGGCTCTTTTTTATTTCCGCCATAACCCCATCCGTAGGATTGCTCCTGATGAATCCGTCACGGACAGCTACATTGAACACCGGATGAAGTATCGTGTGGATGATCTCCATGCTGTTCGGCTTGAACCCAATATCCCTGATAAGATGGACGTAGAACTTCTTTATGTCGCTGTACTTGATTTCAGCGACATTTTTCATGCCTATCTCATCGCGGACATACTTTCCGTACATATACTTGTAGTTTGTCCGTGTTGACTGTTTGAGTTCGTACTTGGTTTCGATGTAGGCATCATAAAAGCTATTCAGCGTTGTCCTGTGCGCCGTGTAGCTGTTTACACTATCCTCCAAGTCTCGGATAATGTCCTTTTCCAGTTCCCGTAAGGGCTTTCCGTTTTTCCTGCCTTTCGGGATGCTGTCACTCTCTACCAATCGCCAGCTGTAGATGCTTCTTGTTTCTCCATGTGCGTCTTTATAGCGGTACTCATACCTTCCGTCCTTGCGCTGACGCTCACCCTGTCTTAGTACTCTGCCTTTTTTATCTCGCTTACCTGTCATTACGGCTCCTTTCATACGAAAAGAATCCGCTTATAGGCTGTGAACAGCTTACCATAAGCGGATTCCTATTTCAAGTTTTCCCATCAAACCAAGCTCGAATGGTCTATAAGCTGTTCAAACTTCTTCCGCTTGATTTGAGGCCTGTTGCCGTTCCAGAGGATGAAATCCGCATCCCTGTTTTCGCTGATGATCCTGCGAAGCTTGTTCTCGCCGATCCTGAAGTATACGGCGGCTTCTTCTATGGAGAGGGTGTACCGCTCCCAGACCGGGATCGCGATGCGCCCCTGCGTCAATTCGGTGTCGTGAGCCATGCAATACCTCTCCTGTTTATATGACGCTCTCATCGAATAAATACCCCTGAAATACCGTGCCGTCACCGGTAATAAAGCGGCCCCGTGCGTCCTTGGGTATCTGGTCGGCAGCATCGGTGCTGTCGAGGATTATTTGCGAAAGCACGTTGTCTGCCCTGCCGCACACACGAAAATCCATGTTGTTCTTGATCTGCCCCGGGATAACGGCGGCATCCGGCCTCTGGGTGGCGAGAATGAGATGAATTCCGAACGCCCTTCCCTGCCGCGCAATGGTGGACAGCCTGCTTTCGATCTGTGCCAGCAGCTTCTTGCGCCCGGCGTCTGCGCCGGTCTTGTCCAGCATCTCCGCCGCCTCATCGCAGGCGAATATAAGCCTCGGCAGAGGCCGCCTGATTTTATTGTAGCTGTCGATATTCGGGCAGCCCAGAGCCGCAAACCCGCTCTTGCGGTCTTCCAGTGCCAAAACAAGCCGGTCGAGGGTATCGAGCAGAGATTCCTCTGTGAAGCACATCCGGCATTTTTCATGCCATACCTTAGGGAAATCCACGCCGCCCTTGAAATCCGCAATAAATACCTTTGCGCGCTTTTTAATGCACTGCATCAGCAGCAGCTTGAGCAAAACGCTTTTTCCGCTGCCTGTTGAGCCGCCCAAAAGAATATGGGGAACGTGTGCAAGGTTGACCGTCACGGGCCCGGCATACCCCTCGCCCAGCACCAGCACAAAGCTTTTGTGGGAAAGGCAGCTGACATCCCAACGCAGTACCTCCGGCCAATCCTCTCCGGCAGGAACGGCATACAGCAGCACGCGGCTCTTGCCCTTGGCGTATGCCAGCTTGACGATGGTTATCCCCAGCGCCGTCTCAATGGCGGGACGCTTTTTCTCCCAATCCTCGAGCGGAATGCTCCGGTTATTAAACTCCCAAACCGTAACGCGGGGATTGCCGCTGTCGCGGCATTTGTGGAGCAGATCCGGCGGTATACCGGCGTGGTTCACGAGGCCGATGCATTGAAGCCTGTCCCTTGCCATCCGCCGCCCTATTGGATAGAGCAGCAGCGCCGCGCCGCCAAACAGCAGATAAACAGTCAAAGCATACCGCATAAGGTGCTTCAGCGCGGGGATTTCAACCGATGCCTGCTGTGCCCAAAGATAGACAGCGATAGCAAGGTACAGCGCAGCCAATACCAGCTTAATTGTTAAATCAGGCGTACCATTCAGCCTTTGCAGCAAACCATTGAGCGCGTCCCTTTTCCGCATTTGAAGCCTTTCGTTCCTGTTCACAGCGCTACGCCGCCTTCCTTGTGCCGGATGGCAGAGCCGTCCGGCAGATACTCGATGACATTCTGCACACGGCGGAGAAAAGCACGCCACGTCTCCAGCTGATACCTCTGGATATCCATATACTGCTCGGACAAAGGGATATTGCTTGTGATGTAGACTGTTGTATAGCAGGCTACCCTGTCGGTGTACCGCGCCGGAAGCGTCAGCGGATAAATATCCAGATAATTGAGCATGGCGCTGATGGGAATCTGACTGTGAAATTCCTCCAGCACCAGCACGTCCTGGGAGTGATAAGCATCAAAACGGACGCCGTTTTTTCCGCCGTAGTCCGTAATGCGGCAGATGCTTCTGGGGTCATGCTTTGCGAAAATCCCCCATGTCTTGCCGGTTCCGCTCGCGCCGTAAAGATAGGTCACCTCCAACTTGCGGTTTTCGGCGCTGTATTTCTCCTCCAAAATGGTTTGACGAAGAATCTCGATGTCTCGGATTCTGAAAGCAAGCTTGGGGTTTTCGTCAACTATATCCATAATGGTTTTACCTTCCCGAAGCTCTTGTATAAGCGCAAACATTTCCGGCGATTCCTCCTCCTTTTCGGCGGGAAGATTGCCCCATTCCTCAAAGGCTCCGATAACGGATGTTTCCGCCTCGGCGGTATCGGCCCATTTTCCGCTTTTGGTGATATAGTCGCGGTTTGTCCTTGCGCTGCCGTAGGCCTTTTCGATATGTGCCGTGGGAAAGCGCGCCTTGATCGTTGAAAAACGGACAGGCGAGGGCGAAAACATGAAAATGTGCGTGTGATGTGTGCCGGTCGTTGCTATCGCGTCTGCCATGCAATAGTAGGACGGTGAAAAACGTAGCAGGATATCCCGGATGGAATCATGGTCGAGGCCTGCCTCCAAGGGGTTGTTGATAGTCAGCGTCCACTTGCGGGCTTGAGAATTGTTTCTAAATATATAAGTCTCCTTTGTAATTGCTGTATTGTTGTGCTGCATGCTACATTGTCGCCATAAGGGTAAGGGTATTACTGCAATTTATATCACCGGCCGGGCCGGTAATATCCTTTTTTAGCCGTTGCAGCGGGTGCAGGCGACCTTGCGCCCCCCGCCGATATCTCCGCTTGTGCAAATAAAGGCGCTTCGCTTTGGTATTAAACGAATGCACCTCGAAAGGCAGAATTTATTCTGGATCGAAAATCATATTACTTGGGCAGAAGTTCTAATAGACTGTTGGCACCGCGATTGATCTCAAGTGGTTTTTTATTACCTCGTCAAAGGGAAATGGGGCGGCGACCATACTGCTTCTGCCGTAAACGCCGATTTCTGCCGTGTTAATGTTTAAACTTTTGTCAACAAAGCTGCTATGAAGCAAGCCACTTTTCTTACTATGGTTAGGTTAATTTAACAGAGATACTATGCTGCTACCGTATTTTACAACGGCCGGGCCGATGTCAGATGCAGCCTCGAATCGGTAGCCCTGAGAGGATTATAACTCATACTTATCGCAATTTCAATCATGCATTTTCGTATTGAGAAGAATAGCACCGTATATACATGCTTATGCCACTCATCCCATTCCTTATGGTCTGAAGGCGCTTGTAGAATATAATATAAATAAAACCTCTGCTTTTACCATGGTTATATAAAAAATCCAGCCGAAGCTGGATTTTTTCAACAAAGTATTCTCATTTACGCAGGGAAATCATTATTTATTGTCATGTTTGCAGGATTGCCCATTTTTGCAGTGTCGATCACGCGAGATGTATCAACGTTGCTATAACGATAAATACTATACTCAGTCCCCATTCGATAAGAGCCAGTTTTATCGCAAACCTAAACCACTGGACAAAGCTGATTCCACCGGCGCCTATGCAGGCATTGGTCGTGGAGCTGGTAGGAATGACGCAGTCCGAAAAGCCCGCGGCACACTGGAACGCCACGACCGCAGTCTGTGCGGTAATGCCGGTCATTTGGGCAAGAGGTCCCATCAGCGGCATTACGAGAGCCGCAAGGCCGCTGCCGGAAGGCACAAATAGATTGATCACGATATTCATTAAAAACATACCTACCGCTATACAAGAGGGAGGCATCATGGACAGGACCTTTGCGAGGGCGTTGAGTATCGTGTGGAATATCATACCCTGCTCCATTACTATCAGTATGCCGCGTCCCATACCGATCACAAGACAGGCAAACATCATGGATTTGCATCCGCTGATATATACCTTACATATATCGTTACCTTTTATCCCTCCAACGATGCCGGCTATAATACCCATCGCCAAGAATATCGGAGCCATTTGTCCGGCAAACCAGTCCATCTTAAGCGCACCGTATATTATTACGCCAAAGCCCGCAATCATCACTATCAGCACCAATATATTCCGCGTGCTAAATTTAGACGGTATTGAAGACTGGACGCTGTCGCTTTCCGGCGCGGGCAGCGTCTTTTCAAGAGAATAGCAGCAACTCTTGCTCGGATCCTTCTTTACGCCTTCGGCGTACCTGATAACATAAAGTGCAGCCGCTATCAGTATTACGATATGCATGATTATTCTGTACCAGGCGCCCGAGAATATCGGCAGTCCGACGATCCCCTGAGCAACAGCGGTGGCATAGGGATTGAATGTGCCGACAGAGCTGCCGACAAAAGCGCCGCACATTACCATAGCTACGCCTGTGATGCTATCATAATGCATTCTGCGCGCAAGGGCGATACATATAGGAACGAAAATCACACACTCCGCGTCGAATCCTATTAATCCCCCCAGTACGGAAAACATCAGCATTACAACGAAGATTACCAACTTTTCCTTGCCCGCCAAGGATATTACCAGTTTATTGGTCAATATGTCTATGGTTTTTGTCTCGTTGATGACAGCGAACGATCCGCCGGCTATCATTACAAAGAATATCAGCGAAGCCATTGAAACCAGGCCGCTGGGTATAGCGTTAAAAAATTGATAGAGATTCACGGGGCTCTGCTCTACCCTTTGATATGTCCCGGGTATCAGTATTGCGCGTCCGGATTCATTCACGGCCGTTTCAAACTGCCCCGCAGGAACTATGTAGGTCAAAACCGCGCATATAATGAGTATTACAAAAATAAGCAGGTAAGTGTGCGGCGGCTCCTTCATCAGAAGCTGCGCAAAAGGCCTTTTCTTGCTATTGCTATCCATTGTTTTCTCCTTGTATTATAGAGTAGTAGTTATTAGAGTCCCTCTCCAAGGACTGTGCT
>ENA-OZAF01000825-OZAF01000825.1-human-gut-metagenome-genome-assembly--contig:-NODE-825-length-11076-cov-5.127575_pt1 | contig 11076 bp, 8 predicted proteins | sample MGYA00244207_ERZ653498 | MGnify/ENA primary metagenome ERZ653498 (study PRJEB26926, sample SAMN06165156) | human gut metagenome | biome: ENVO:00009003; feature: ENVO:2100002; material: ENVO:00002003... | reverse complement strand
ACACACCCCAAACTACATCTCATAATTCATTAATCCCATAGCCAAACAAAGCAAAATCCCCCAGACAAGGATCTTCGGGAAAAACCTCAGCCAAAGCCGCAGTAATAGTTCTTGCATTATTCAGCGTATAAGATTTACTTCGGGTCAGCTCCAATCTGAAAGCCATCTCACTGACATGTGTATCCAAAGGGATAATCAACTCACATGGAGAGAAATTCCTCCAGATTCCAAAATCCACTTCCGAATCGCGACGGATCATCCAGCGCAGAAACATATTCAGCCGCTTGCAAGCCGAGCCTTTGTCGATCGACGAAAGGTGCTTCTCCGAACGGGGCGGGTGCGGCTCGGCGAAAAACTCGCGGCGAAAATCGGAGAGAACGGACGGGATCGAACCCGTGGCCGCATAACGCCCCTCGAAGAACTCGCCCAGACTGCCGTAACGACGGAAAAGCGAACGCAGCGCCCGTACATAAGCGATCAGATCCTCGCCGTTGAAGGTCCGATGCACGCAGACTGTCAGCTTGCGAAGCTCCTCCTCCGAAGCATTTTTCACGAAATCCGCAGGGGCGTTGTCCATATACGACATCATCCGGCAGGCATTGCCGACGATCGCACGACGGTTGCCCCAGGCGATAGTCGCCGAGAGAAAGCCCGCGATTTCACGGTCTTCACGCCCCTCGAAACGATGCGGCACGCTGATCGGATCGGGAGCGATGAACTCCGTCCGGTTGTAGCGGTCGTACAGGGTTTCGAGCAACTCGCGCAGCGATTCGAACTCCATAAGAATCGTGTAAATGGGATCTACTAATTTCAGAACAGTCACTCCCGTCACTCGGGAAGGATCAGACCGTCGCTCATTACGATCCGACGGTCGGCCCGGAGAGCCAGCGACTCGTCGTGAGTCACCAGCACGATCGTCTGCCCCAAACGTTCACGCAGGTCAAAAAACAGGCGGTGCACCTCCTCCTTGTTGCGGGTATCGAGGTTGCCCGAAGGTTCGTCGGCCAACAGCACGGCGGGAGAGTTCACCAGCGCCCGGGCAATAGCGACCCGCTGCTGCTCGCCGCCCGACAGCTCGCCGGGCTTATGATCGCGGCGTTCGGTCAGCCCCACGAGCGCCAGCAGCTCTCCGGCACGCCGCTCCACTTCGGCTTTCGGACGCCGTCCGATCAAGCCGGGGATACAGACATTCTCGAAAGCCGTAAATTCGGGCAGCAGGTGGTGGAACTGGAAAACGAATCCGATCTTCTCGTTACGGAACCGCGACAAAGCCCGATCACCGAGCGATGAAACATCCTGTCCGTCGATCTCGACGCTGCCGCGATCCGCTTTGGAAAGCGTACCCAGTATCTGAAGCAAGGTCGTCTTGCCGGCGCCGCTGGCACCGACGATCGAAACCACCTCGCCGCGCGACACCTCGAGCGATACTCCCCGGAGCACCTCCAGCGCACCGTAACTCTTATGGATATCCGTAGCTTTTATCATGGGCGGAATGCTTTGAAAATACGTACCGTATCGACCGCTTCCTGCACATCGTGCACCCGCAGGATCGCGGCACCCTGCCTCAAACACTCCCAGCCCAGAGCGATCGTCCCGGCGAGCGCCCGGTCGGGCGTCGTATCGAGCACTTTATAGATCATGGACTTGCGCGACACTCCGGCCAGTACGGGATAGCCCAGCGAGCAAAGGTTGTGCAGCCCCCGAAGCAGATCGTAGTTCTGTTCGAGGGTTTTGGCGAACCCGAAGCCAGGATCGAGAATCAACCGACGCACGCCGCAGCGACGCAACTGCTCGGCACGGAGCCGGAAATAGGAAACGACCTCCTCCACTACATCGCGGTAAGAGGTCATCCCCTGCATCGTCGCAGGAGTACCCCGCATGTGCATAGCGATATAGGGAACGTCGTACTCGGCGACCACATCGACGATGGCCGGATCCAACTCTCCGGCCGAGATGTCATTGACGATCACCGGGCCGAATGTTTCGAGCACCCGGCGCGCCACCTCGGCACGGAACGTATCGACCGAAACGGGCAGTGCGGGAGCGATCCGCCGCACGGCAGCCACCCCCGCTTCCACACGACGCCACTCCTCCTCGGGCGTCACCTCGGCGGCTCCGGGCCGGGAGGAGTAGCCCCCGACGTCGAACAGGTCGCAACCGGCATCGGCCGCTTCGCGGACACGCCGTTCGATCTGTCTCTTATACACATCTCCGAGCCCACGAGACACGCCGTTCGATAGCTTCGGCATCCGGTGTGCGGCTGCCGGCGAAAAAGGAATCGGGCGTAACATTGACGATCGCCATAACGCACGGCGTAGTCAATTCAGGCAGAATGTTTTCGGTTTTCATCGCGTAACAATTTATCCAGTCGGGCAACCTCGCATTCGAGCTTCCCGAGATTTATATTGACAAGGGTATAGTCGGCCCGCCGACGCAACTCCTCTTCGTCGAGCTGGACCGCGATACGGCGTCGCACCTCCTCGGCCGAAGCCCCGTCACGCAGGCAGGTGCGTGCGATACGCACGTCGATAGGAGCCGTGACCGCGATCGTACGGTCCACATACCCCTCCAATCCGGCCTCGAAAAGGATGGCGCTCTCCAGAACCACATAGTCGGCGCCGGACTGCCGCCCGCACCACCGTTCGAAATCCTCCATCACGGCGGGGTGCACCAGCGCATTAAGCGCCGAAAGCTCCGCAGGATCGGAAAAGACACGACCGGCCAGCAACTTGCGATTCAGACGTCCGCCCGCATAGATCTCCTCCCCGAAGCGTGCGGCGAGCCGCCTCCGTAACGGCCCATCCTCCTCCATAAGGCGTTTGGCCTGCGTATCGGAATCATAGACAGGGGCGCCGCAAGCGGCAAAAAGCCGGCAGACGGTCGATTTACCGCTGCCGATACCTCCTGTTATACCTACCTTAATCATTTTTCTTGCTGACGGGGAGCCGGAATTTCGGGAACCGATCCGACGGAGATGACCTTGATATCGCTCAACCGGACGGAAATGGCGTTGTGCAGAGAGAGAGAATCTATCTTCAGGAATTTCGCTCCGTCCTCGGCCTTCACGGAACGGAATTTCAACTCCGACAGGGGAATCCGCAACCGTTTGCTCATATAGACTCGATAGCCAAACAAGTTGGTACCGACTCCTTCCACCACACAGGAAACTTTGAAACGCTCGCCGTCCACATTCACGGTGAAGGGCTGCTCGGTCGTATAGGTATAGTTCAACTTGGCGATATACCACAGGATGAACGACGCGACGAGCAAAGCCAGAAAGACCGGAGATACATAACGACGCAGCCAACCGAAACGCTCCATGACAGACAATTTTTAAGTCAGGCAAAGTTAAAAATAAAATAGGCCGCAACAATACGTTGCAGCCTATTTTATTCAAAAAGCGGACCTTTATTTCTTGCCGAGGCCCTCGCGCTTCATCAGACCGTAAGCGATCGGAGTCGCCACGAACAGGGTCGAAAGCGTACCGACAACCACACCCAAAGCCAATGCGAAGATAAACCCGCGAATCGTCTCGCCGCCGAAGAAGAGGATGGCGAGCAGAGTAACCAATGTCGTACCCGACGTATTGATCGTACGCGACAGGGTCGCATTGAGCGCATTGTTCACGTTCTCGCGCAGATCGCGCTTGGGATAGAGCACCAGATATTCACGGATACGGTCGAAAACCACCACCGTATCGTTGATCGTATAACCGATGATCGTCAGGATCGCCGCGATGAAAGCCTGGTTCACCTCCAGGTTGAAGGGCAGCCAGCCGTAGCAGAGCGAGAAGACGCCGATCACCACCAGGGCATTGAATGCCAGCGCGGTCGTAGCGCCGGTTGCATACTGCCATTTCTTGAAGCGGAGCGAAATGTAGAGGCCGATGGCGATCAGCGAGAAGAGCACCGACCAAATAGCGCCCCAAGTCATATCCTTGGCGATCGAAGGACCAATCTTGTCTGCCGTAAGAATACCGTTGATATCGTTTTGCGTATTGCGGAAATTCTCGAAGGTGATGGGATAACCGTACAGACCGTGCAGTGCGTCGTACAGAATCCGATCCACTTCCGAAGTAGCCTCGTCCGAAGTGTCGTCGTACTTGTACTGCGTCACGATACGCATCTGGTTCTCATTGCCGTACTGCTTCACCTCGAAGCTGACATTAGCGGCATCCTCGTAACCGGAGAAGACATCCTGCAACTTCATACGTACCTCCTCTGCCTGTACCGGGCGGTCGAAACGAATCACGTATGCACGGCCGCCGGTGAACTCAGCACCCATGTTCAGACCGCGTACCGCGAACGAAATGCACGAAACGGCCAGAATGACGATCATGACCGTATAGGATATCTTGCTTTTGCTCAAGAAGTCGAAATGAGCATTGCCCATAAAGTTTTCCGACCACTTGCGCGAGAAAGAGATTTTGCCCCATTTATTGACCACCCCTTCGATCAACAGGCGAGTAATGAAGATCGAGCAGAAGAGCGAGGTCAGAATACCGATAATCAGCGTAGTGGCGAAACCCTGCACCGGACCGTTTCCGAAGATGAACAGAACGATACCGGTAATGATCGTAGTGAGGTTACCGTCGATGATCGCGGAATATGCTTTCGAGAAACCGTCCTTGATGGCCAGGCTCAAACCTTTACCTCCGCGAAGCTCCTCCTTGATACGTTCGTAAATAATCACGTTGGCATCCACGGCCATACCCATCGTCAGCACGATACCCGCGATACCGGGCAGCGTCAGCACGGCACCGAACGAAACCAGAACACCGAGCAGCAGGAATACGTTGCACAACAAGGCGATATCGGACAACCAGCCGGCTGTCTTATAGTAGAGGCCCATATAGAGAAGCACCAGCACGAACGCGAGTACAAACGAAAGAATACCCGCATTGATCGACTCCTGACCCAGCGACGGACCTACGACGGTATCCTGAATAATACGTGCCGGAGCGGGCACCTTACCCGACTTGAGCACGTTGGCGAGGTCTTTCGCCTCCTGAATGGTGAAGTTACCCGAGATTTCCGAACTTCCGCCTTCGATCTTCTGGCGAACGACCGGAGCGGAATAGACATAACCGTCGAGCACGATGGCGATGCAGCGGCCGATATTGTCGCCCGTCAGACGCGCCCAGTCCTGAATACCTTCCGAGTTCATCGACATCGAAACCTTGGCTTCGGCACCGCGCTCGGCATAGGTTTCACGCGCATCCACGATCACGCTGCCGTCCAGCGGAGCCTTGCCGTCGGGCGTGCTGACCTTGAGCGCATAAAGAGAGAAACGCCCGTTGTTCTGCGGTTCGCCCTTGATACCCCACTCGAAGCGAACGTCCGAAGGCAGCAACTCGCGCACGGCATCCATACGCAGGTAGCCGGCAACGGTCGCCGTATCGGCAACGGCTACGGAACCCACGACAGCGCCTCCGCCATCATAGGGATTGAGCAGCGAGAAGAGCGGATTTTCCTCGCGGGTATAGCGGGATGCTCCCGAAGTCGAGGCAGCCTCCTCCGCAGCCGGAGCATTGTTCTGCACCTCTGCGATCAGGCTTTCGGTCGTATCTTCGGTACCGGCAGCAGCCAGCTGCTCCTCAGTAAGCGTTTCCTCCACGGCCGCATCGGTCGCCCCGGCAGCCAATTCGTCGCGCAAAAGCTGATCGGCCTGCTCCAGGGCACGCACCAACTCGGTGTTATTATAAGTCGTCCAGAACTCGAGCGAAGCGGTACCCTGCAACAGCTTGCGTACGCGCTCCGGCTCCTTCACGCCCGGCAGCTCGACCAGAATACGGTGCGAATTGGGCAGGCGCTGGATGTTGGGCTGCGTAACGCCGAAATGGTCGATACGACTGCGCAGGATGTTGAACGAAGCGTCGATCGCAGCGTCGGTTTCCTCCTGCAAGATCTTCTCGACCTCGCTGTCCGAGCTGTTCGGCGTGATATCCTTACGATCCGGACTTACGAAAAGCGCAGCCAGCGGAGCACCGCCGGAAACCTCACGATAAGCCTTGGCGAACTCGCCGATGTAGTTGTTGGTACCCTCTTTAAGCGCCTTGTTGGCACGGGCGATGGCCTCCTCGAACATCGGATCGTGTGCGCTGTCACCTGCCAGGGCTTTCAGCAGGTCCTCCACCTGCACCTCGAGCATGACATTCATACCGCCCTTCAGGTCGAGACCCAAGTTGATCTCCTTCTCCTTGACCTCCTTGTAGGTGAATGAAATGAATCCGAGATCATAAACGGGCCTGTTCTGCACGGAGTCCAGGTAATAGATCTCCGCCGCCTGACGGAGCGAATCCGACTCCGAAACTTTCGCGGCATACTCGGCCGCCTTTTTCTCCACGCTTCTCGCTTTCAGTGAGAAGGAGAGCTGGTAGATACAAGCAATCGCCAGCAGGATTGCAAGTAACTTGATTACGCCTTTACTTTGCATTGGGTATAAATTAGTTTGTTATAATTTGTTTGTTTCTTTTCCGTTACCCGAAACGGGATTTCAGAAATCCCAATAAACGCACAAAAATAGAAAAAATTGCGGGAAACAAAAAAGGAATAGACAAAAAAACGCTGGAAACCATCCGATTTCACCGTTGAAACCGAAAATCGAAGGAGTGCGATTTCATTTCCGGGCGGCACCCCGACAGCAAAGACCGCACACCGGACGCGCGGGAAAACACCGAAGGAGTCCGACCGTCCCGACCGGCAACAAGGGCGCTGAAAAGCGGTATCGAAGCACCTGTTCCCCGAAACCGCAGCCCGCAATCCGCCCTACAGACAAAAAAGCCAGGGCCGACATACTGCCGACCCTGGCTCTTCTACCGGAAAGTCCGCAAACCGAACCTTCCCTCCAACTTTTTATTTAACCTCTTCGAACTCTACATCTTCGGGCTGATTGGATCCACCCTGCTGCTGACCGTTCGTACCGGCTCCTGCATCGGCATGGGGAGCACCCTGCTGGGCACCGCCCTGCTGCTGTTGCGCGGCATAGATATCCTGCGAAGCAGCCTGCCATGCTGCATTGAGCTCGGCCAAAGCCGTATCGATAGCGGCTACGTCAGCGTTCTTATGCGCTTCCTTCAACTTGCCCAGCGCCGTTTCGATGGCAGCCTTCTTGTCGGCCGGCAACTTGTCGCCGTACTCTTTGAGCTGTTTCTCGGTAGCGAAGATGTTCGAATCGGCGGCGTTGATCTTGTCGATACGCTCCTTCTCCTCTTTGTCCTTCGCCTCGTTAGCCTTGGCTTCGTCGCGCATACGCTGGATCTCCTGCTCGGTAAGACCCGACGAAGCCTCGATGCGGATCTTCTGCTCCTTACCCGTACCCTTATCTTTAGCCGATACGTTCAGGATGCCGTTGGCGTCGATATCGAAGGCCACCTCGATCTGCGGCACACCGCGCGGAGCGGCCGGAATACCGTCCAGGTGGAAGCGGCCGATCGACTTGTTGTCGCGGGCCAGCGGACGCTCGCCCTGGCAGACGTTGATCTCCACCGAAGGCTGGTTGTCGGCAGCCGTCGAGAAGACCTCCGACTTGCGGGTCGGGATGGTGGTGTTGGCGTCGATGAGCTTGGTCATCACGCCGCCCAGCGTCTCGATACCCAGCGACAGCGGCGTAACGTCGAGCAGCAGCACGTCCTTGACCTCGCCCGTGAGCACACCGCCCTGAATTGCGGCGCCGATGGCCACCACTTCGTCGGGGTTCACGCTCTTGTTGGGCGTCCTGCCGAAGAACTCCTCCACGATCTTCTGGATTGCGGGAATACGGGTAGAACCGCCCACGAGGATCACCTCGTTGATCTGCGAGGCGTCGAGACCCGCGTCGCGCAGCGCCAGTTTGCAGGGTTCGATGGTCTTGCGGATCAGGTGATCGCAGAGCTGCTCGAACTTGGCACGCGTGAGCGACATCACGAGGTGCTGCGGAATGCCGTTTACGGGCATGATATACGGGAGGTTGATCTCCGTCGTCGTCGAGGACGAGAGCTCGATCTTCGCCTTCTCGGCGGCCTCCTTCAGACGCTGGAGGGCCATCGGGTCCTGACGCAGGTCGATCTGGTGCTCGGCCTTGAACGACTCGGCCATGTAGTCGATCAGCACGTGGTCGAAGTCATCGCCTCCGAGGTGCGTATCGCCGTTGGTGGACTTCACCTCGAAGACGCCGTCGCCAAGTTCGAGGATCGAAATATCGAACGTACCGCCGCCGAGGTCGTACACGGCGATCTTCATGTCGCTGTCCTTCTTGTCCATGCCGTAAGCCAGTGCGGCAGCGGTCGGCTCGTTGATGATACGGCGCACCTTCAGACCTGCGATTTCGCCCGCCTCCTTGGTGGCCTGACGCTGCGAGTCGGAGAAGTAGGCAGGAACCGTGATGACGGCTTCCGAAACCTCCTGTCCGAGGTAATCCTCGGCAGTCTTCTTCATCTTCTGAAGGATGATCGCCGAAATCTCCTGCGGCGTGTACTGACGTCCGTCGATATCGACGCGGGGCGTATTGTTGTCGCCCTTGACGATTTCATACGGAGCGCGTGCGATGTCGGAGGCCACCTGATCGTAACGCTCGCCCATGAAACGCTTGATCGAGAAGACCGTGCGTTTGGGGTTGGTGATAGCCTGACGCTTGGCGGGGTCGCCTACCTTGCGCTCGCCGTCCGCCGTGAAAGCCACTACCGACGGAGTCGTGCGGTGTCCTTCGGAGTTGGGAATAACTACAGGCTCGCTGCCTTCCATCACTGCCACGCAGGAGTTAGTAGTTCCTAAGTCGATACCAATAATCTTTGCCATAATCGTATATGAGTTTAATTGTTTATATTTTTTCCGTTTTCTTTCCGTGCCGCCGGAGTTCTTCCGCCCTGCGGGTCCGGAGCGCCGGTCACGCCCTGAATTTGAACAAAGGTTGTACCAAACGGCAATCTCTGCCAAATTGTCAGCAGAATGGCAGGCCGGGCCGGGAATATCGCCCCGGAAAGCAGGATGCAAGGTGTTATTTTGTCAGAAACGGCGCGGCGACCAAGCTGCGGAAGGCGGAGGCTTTTTCGAGGAAAGGCAGACCGACGGAACCGCTGCGGAACGACACGGCAAGCAGCTCCCGCAGACACGCAGGCCGGGATTCCGCGGATACAAAAGCCGTGGTCCGGACCGAACGGCAGCGGAAAGAGAAGCGGCGCAACGGCGGGCGATAAACAACCCGCGGCAAGGAATAGACAATGGACGACGACCAACAAACGGCGGGCGATGAACGATGGGCGGCGCAAAGGGCGATGCAAAGGGCGATGCAACGAAGACAGACAGGACTGCGGAGTCAGGCGGCAAAAAAACAGGCCTGCGCAACCGCAGGCCCGACGACACGGCCCGAAGGCCGGCATACAATATTTATTTCTGCTCGCCCAGAATACGCATCGCAACGTCGAGAATCGTCGTATCGTCCAGCGTAACCACGCCTCCGTCCGGCCCCGGCTCGAAATGGACACCCACGCATTCTTTCGCCTCGTGTTTCCCTCCGAAATAGTTGCGGACGGTGTCTACATCGATTCCTAACTCATCTGCAATGCGCTGCGAGCTGCCGCTGGGCAGTCTGTCCTTGATACGGCGCAACTCGTTAAATGTGATAATCATATCCGTTGAATTTTAAGTTGAAGTTCTGCATCACTAAGTTAATACATTTTTGGTGAACTGCAAAATTTCTGCCTTAAAAATGTGTAATAAAAACGAAACGGGGAGATAATAAAAAAGAAACCGCACTTTCCGTCGGGAAAGTGCGGTTTCAGTTTTCGTATCCGGCGCCGGATTACTCCTTCGGCTCGATGTAAAGCTGGAAAATAAGCGGCGTGAACGAGGGAATCTCGGTATTGATGGTCTTGACCGTAGTTCCCGTGCTTGAGCTGTTGTAGTCGCTGCCGTACATGTCGCCGTAATAACCGCCGTAGTAGCCGCCGTAACCGCCGTAATAGTTATTGTAGTAACCGCCGTAATAGCCGCCGCTGCCGTAATAGCTGTTGGCGTAATTCAGGTAGTTCAGGTAATCGTAATAGCTCGACGAATAACCGCTCGTGCCCGACGTGGAGGAGCTGGTCGATCCGGTCTTGCCCGACGAGCCATAGGCGTTGGTCGAAGTGGTGATCAGCTCGGCCCACTGGCCGTACTTGAGGTTGGGAATCGTGTAGTGGAAGGCTTCGATCATCTTTCTTTCCGACGGCTTATAGGAGAGCGCCGAACCGGCGGATTTGACCTCGCCGTAAATGATCTTCTTCACCTCGTCGATATTCGTATCGAAGATAAAGCCGTCGAGGAAACGCCCGATATACCAGATTTTGGCTGTACCTTCGAGCGTCACCGAATCGGCGTCGAGCTTCACGACGCCTTCGTATTTATCGTCGTCGTCAGGATAGAAACGCTTTTTCAGCGCTTCGGCGATCTTCTCATCGATCGTTTTTACGGACTCTTCGGTCACATAGGGTTCGTATCCCGAGTGGTACGGAGCCGGATAATCCAGCCGGTCTGCGGCCTGCGTCGGATCATAGCGCACGTTCACATAGAGCTGCGGAATGGTATCGCAGGCGCTGACCCAGCGTTTGTCGGTCACATAGGCGTGGTTCGGGTCTTCGGGATCGGTCGGACGAACGACGGTTTGCGTCTTTTCGTCGGCTTCCTTGCCGTAGACCAGCCGGCCGCCGTTGCCGTCGCTGAATTCGTCCACGTTTTTACCCTCGCGTTCGAGGGGGTTGCTGACCGTATCGCGGATCTCCATCGTGACAATGAACGGACGGTTGGCGCTCAGCGTATATTTGCTCGGAGAACCCTGCCCTTCATAGCCTCCCGTACCCTCGACGCCGTTGCCGACGACGGTAGAGGGCATGTAAAGCTGTATCTTGGAGCCGATGCGGAGCTGCAGCTCGGTAGAGGTGAGACGGCGCTCGGGATCGTTTTTATACTTGTCGAAATACTCCTGGTCGAGTTTCAGCGTGTTGCGCATGGCCAGCCACGTGCCCTCCATCAGTCCCGTATTTTCGGTGCCGCAATAGCGGTAAAACGGCACATAATGGGTATACTTGGAAAAAGCGCCCGTCAGCTTGGCGTCGGATGCACC
>ENA-OZAF01000824-OZAF01000824.1-human-gut-metagenome-genome-assembly--contig:-NODE-824-length-11090-cov-4.379792_pt1 | contig 11090 bp, 10 predicted proteins | sample MGYA00244207_ERZ653498 | MGnify/ENA primary metagenome ERZ653498 (study PRJEB26926, sample SAMN06165156) | human gut metagenome | biome: ENVO:00009003; feature: ENVO:2100002; material: ENVO:00002003... | reverse complement strand
GTAAGATCGTCGGCAGCGTCAGATGTGTATAAGAGACAGCTTCATAATCATGTTCATTTTTTCGATGAGCTTTGTATCGTAAATGCGCAGCGTAAGTTTAGTTTCAAATTGCCTCATTATCTTTCTCCTTAAAAAATTTTTTGTTTCAACCGTTCAAAGAATAAGCGTACTGTCTTTTGAATCATCTCCTCTTCGTAGCCTTGTACCGCGACGAGAAAACGTACCGTCTTATCTTCACGGAAAAGCGCATATAGCAGTTTTCTTTCATCTGTCGAAAACATATCGAACAGATGATGGATTACATCGGGATAGCCTTGCTCATCCAACACATCTTCCAATACATAAAAGAAGTCAGCACTTGCCTCTACCCTCTCCGATTCGATAGTGCCTTTGTATGCGTGGCGCATACGGGCGATGTGCTTTTTGTAGTTCAGGCGCTTATGGGCAAGCAACATCGACGAACCCAATTTTTCATTGACCGGAATATACATCTCCGTATTTCCGATCAAGGCATTCAGATATTCCATAAATCCTCCTTAATTTCGGGCTGCAACACAACCCTCTCACCTAATAGAGAAAAAACGGCATACCCTCAAGTACTTTTCTTGAAAATTTTTTTAATTTTTTTTCAGCACCTTTCTGAGTTGGTTATATATGCGGGATACTCTGTCAGATATAGCCTGTTCGGAAACGCCCTCTTCCCTTGCAATTTCCGCCTGCGACATGTTCAATACAAAGATTTTCTTTAACGTCCTTTGTTGTAAAGGCGTCAGTTTAGGTATTGCACTTTTCAGTTTTACAAGCATTTGTTCACGTTCGACTGCATCTTCACAAGAAATCATGGCAGCCTCTATATCTGCTCCTGCGTCCGCAAATTCATGTCCGGACTCCTGAATCGCATCAAGCGATGTGGTATGATACTCCTCATAAGAATCATTGCGCCAAGCCTCACGTTTGACCTCCATATATGTTTCCGCGACCTTGTCAGAAACCTCAACATATACCGTTTTCCCTTCCCCGTCCTTAAAATAAATACGTTTCATTTGAAATCCTCCGATTCGATTTTTTTGAAATCGCAATCGGACGGATCTCGCCCGTAACAACAAAAAAGCGCTCGACTGCGGAAGAATCCGGGCGCAAGCAGACGGAGTTATTTTTCGGAAAAATAAAAAAGCCCGACAAATAAAATCCGTTTATCTTACTCGGATTCTATTTGTCAGGCCTATATTTCCTTAATTTAAGGGGTGATTATAAGCTATCTCTGCGACAAATGTTCGCCGACATTCCGGTCATTCCTCAACAGCGGGTATGACTCTCGAATGAGGCGCTTATTCGATTGTTGTCTTTTGAAATTATGTAGCCTTCTTTAATACTTGTTCTTGTTGCGTGGTTACGACCGTATCGTCGCGGACTTCGGCATATACCGTTTTTTTACATGTCGGGCAGTACATTTCTACCACCGAACCCGGTTCAGCTTTACAAAGTTTCCGTCCGCATTCCAAGCATACTACATACTTTTTCATTTTTCTTGCCTCCTTTCCCCTTTCTGAATAAAGTTTGAGATTTGGGCAACTTCATTGAGGGTTGGGGATTTCCTCTCTCAAAGTACGCCCATCCTTTTTCAGCCTTCGTATTATTCATACAACAAATTTGTGTACGCAACCCACAACAAGCCCAAGCACTCTGCACTCCTCCGGTGCAACTATAATATCTTTCAACCGAGGATTTTCAGGATGAAGGATGATTCTTCCCTTTTCCGGTCTAAACGTTTTTATAGTTGCATCATCTCCGATGAGCGCGACGACTGCTTGTCCGTATTCTGCACTGTCCTGCCTCCGTATTACAACGCGGTCGCCGTCATGAATCCCGATACCTATCATGCTGTCGCCTTTTGCCCTTAGAATAAACAGTTCACCGCGCCGAACCAACTTGCTGGAATTTCGTTATTCGACTCATACTCCTCCACAGCCAAAATAGGCTCACCACAAGTCACTGTACCAATCTGCGGTATCATGATAGTATCATTGTTTTTTTGAATCTGCCATTCTATACCGATCTTACCGTTATCATCTTCTATCCTCCCTTCTCGTTTCAAAATAAATACATACCGTTGTACTTTTGAGAGCGCCGGGAACTCGCGCGGAAACTCGTACATGATTTGACGCAGAGTCGGAGATCTCCCGTTCGTCCTCTGATGCTTTTTGATAAATGCTTCAACTGTTTCGAGCAACCGCTCGTCTACCGCCCTGCCGCCCGTTTTAACACCGCGCATTATTTTCTCCTTAGTAGTAATTTATCTATCGGAACTTTAAGTTCCGTTTGATTGCAAGCGTATTATATCATTTGCGAACATCTGTTTGCAATCGGCTCGCGTCCCATAACCGGGAAGTGAAATAAAAAATTAAGCGGTTCGGGAATATTTCCGAACCGCTCTCAATAGTTCTCCTTAACCTTGTCCACATATGCGTCAAATTGTTCTTTAATCTGCCGCGGACTATATATTTTTATTTTTCCGATTCAACCTATCACCCACCGGAAAAACGCAGGACTCACCTGAACCGAAACAACTGTCGTGTAATATTCCTCTCCCTGCGGATATAATTTTGTTTTTTCCCCGAACTTATCGAAAATTTCTTCTATTAAATCCTCATGCACAGTAAGTTGTACTTCGGTCAGCTCGCCGTTGTACATGGAAAATGCCTGTCTGCGATAAGTATTTATATTAAAGTTTTCAAAGTCCGCTCTTTGATCAATCCTCCCCGGCTCTATTCTCAAATCAGCTATGCGGTCTATCCTGTAATTAGCACATCCTTTATGATTATTGTCATAACATACGACATAATAATTCTCGCGGCTATATACGAGCGCAAGCGGATTCACTATATATCTCTGTCCGTCTTTCCGATATTTGCGCTCCGCTTTATAGGTCAGATAACAGTAACAAAAAGAGATTTTATTCCCTTGTTCTATTGCTCGCTCGATTTCGTCTATGTAATAAAAAATATACTTGCTGTCTTTCTTGACCGTATCGTAACAGATAAAATTTTTTTTTAATTTCTCCGCTTATTTTTCCCCAGCCATGCTTGCAAGTCGGTTTACAAGCCCTTCCGTCTTGGATTCGGATATAAACGTTGCTGCCTGAACAGCATCTATAAGCACTTTTAACTCCGCTATATCAAACGGTCTGTACGCTACATAATAGTAGTGACTTTTTTTCTTGTATGACAGTATCTCAAATCCATACTTGTTGAGTAACGCTATATCACCGGGCAATATTTTACGGGACACCTCTATTCCGCGCGCAGATAGCCGCTCGATAATCTCATTCGTTGACAGTGGATGTTCCTCGTCTGTTTCCCGCTGTAAAATATCATACAGCACAAGGAGTTTAATTTTCTGCTCGTTTGCTCTCGGCATAATTTATTTACCCTCCATTATACCTTTTGACGGCATTAAACGTTTCTTGCGATATGCAATGTTCTATACGGCAGGCATCCTGCTCGGCCGTAGCCGAATCAACCCCTAAACTTATCAGTAGTTTCGTAAGTTCACAATGGCGTTCATAGATCTCTTCGGCCAAAATCCTACCTTTTTTCGTAAGTCTGATCAACCGCGATTCGTAAGTCACATAGTCTTTTGCTTGCAAATTCTTGATTGCATGACAAACCGATACTTTGGAAATCCGCATTTGATTCGCAATATCCACTGCCCTGACTTTTTCGTTGAATTTACAGAGCCGCAAAATTGTTTCCAGATACATTTCCATTGACTCATTGTGCAGCATTTTTCCCATTATCCTTTGCAATCTGAAAGGCGGGACGTTGTTTCATCCCGCCCTCAAATTTAATTTATTCGATAGCATTCTCATGCAATTTCTTGGCTTTCTTCTTTCTGCGGACAAGTATGACCGTGACCGTTACAGCCGCCGCGACCACAAGCACACACGCGACGAGAATCACGGCATACCCCCACATCGGCATGACGAACGCCACGCCGGGAATACAGACGATAAACGTTCCCGTCTTGTCCGTATCGAACCGCACATACCGTCCGTATCCGTCTGCGACGATTTCCGTAAGCGTGCCATCGTCCGCCATGTGATAGACAACGACTTCGTTGCGGTCATAGGTCATATCCGCCTGCAAATACAGCGTGATATTTCCGCTTGGCGTCGCTGCCGTGCCGTCCGACTGAACGAGCGAGATGCCGAACACCTCGAAGTTGTCCGCTATGCTCGCCATTTTATCTGCCGCCGTCGTATAGACATTACTCCCCGACGTGATGCGGCTTGCAAGCAATGACGTTCCCTCTGCAAGCACGCCGTTTGCGTCCTCGAACTTTGCAAGCGTGCTGCCGCCCGCAACAGAGGTTATCGCCACATCGTATTCGGTACAGGTCGGATTGCCGAGGTTTGTAAGATATGTACTGCTCTCGGCACGATACAAAACGTGGTACTCCCCTACGTTTTCCAGAGTAATGGAGTTGTTCGTGACAGGCACTTCCGTCTGCTCGCCGCCCTGCACATAATACGCCGAAATGCTCACGTCAAGATTTTCATTGCCAAGCGTTGCCGTTGCGGAAGGAATGGGAAATACCGAGCCGCGCGATGCTTCGTAACTGTTCCCCGCCGTCGTTTGGATGACGGGAACGTACTCCGCGGGGCGTTCGCCGACGTCAACGTAATCTCCCGTGCGCGTGCCGTTTGCGAGGTTTAGCGTAATGGTAAAGTTGACATCTCTGCTCATGGCGTTGATATACGCCGAAAAGGAAAGGCTGCTCTGCAAACGCTCGGCGGACAAGGTATAGGTGTAATACGTCCAGCCGTTCTCCGTCCGCACGGTGTAGCCGGTCTGCATATTCCCGCTTTCCAGAACCATGTCCGATATGGACGAGCTGTGCCCGAAGGTCATGTAGTAATTTTCGCCGCTCTTTTCGACGGTTGCCGAGGGCGAAAAATTATCCGCACCCATTGCAAGTCCGCTTAAATTGACGGGAACGGAATATACGCCGTCCGAACCTTGTACGGGGCTTTCCGCATATGCCGTAAGCCCGCCGCCCGTAAGGACGGCAAATAGGCTCAACAACATACATACGGCGGCTATGACCGCAACAAAAATGTTTCTTCTTTTTACCATACGAGATTTCCCTCCGCATCCTCGAACACGGCGACGAGCTGTAACATCTTGTAGGTACTTCCGATCGCCGTACCCGTGCTATTACAAAGTTCAGAATCCACAGTATCATTTGCGAGGTCAAAGATTTCTCCTATACCCGTGATTGTTCCGTCATCATCCACTACGGCAATATGCCAACCTACGAAGGTATATCCGTCTTTCGCAACGGGTGTTTTTACGCCGGAAACATAATACCCGTCATTCACCTCTTCACGCAGGAAGAAACTGTTGGAATACTGACTGTCAATGGAATAGCTTACAAGCAGGCGTTCTCTGAACTCCGCAGTGATTGTCAGATATTCTGTTAGGTCGGGATCGTCATAGTCAACTGCCTCAATCGTATATCTGCCCGTTACGACAGACTGACCGAGGAACCCGCCCGTCCAGCCGACAAAGTTATAACCGCTCGGAGCCAACGCCTGAAAACTGCTGAAATCGACGACGTAAACGCCGCTCGAATTCATATAAAGCGTCCTTTGCTGAGTCTGTCCGTTCGCTTCTGCAGTAACAGTAATACCCGGATCCCATATCGCATAAACGACGGGATCGCTGTCGCCGAAACGAGAGATAAAATCGGTAATCGAATACCCTGCCGAAATAACGGATGCTGCACGGGCCGAACCGTTTTCTTCCATCGACCAGCCGAAAAAGATATCTCTTCCCGCGGCAAAATCGGAAGACGAAAGTGATCGTATCGCCTGCAACAAACTATACGTCTGCGTATAGGCATATCCTTTGCTGCCGTCGGCAAACGTATAATCCACGGCGTCGCGCATGATCTCATCGGAGAACGGGTGCTCTTCATCCGTCACATATGTAACAGACACTTCTCCCTGCCCGTCCAGTACATAAACATCCTGCGTCAGCGTAAACGAAACTCGTTCCGTTGAGGAAAGCGATATCGAAAACATGTAAGTCAGTCTGTATTTTCCCGTTTCCGAAAAAGTCATCGAATATTGCTGCCCCGACAGCGACAAGCGCACCGCCCTTGCCGACTGCACGTTGTTTAACACTTCATTGCTGTCAAGCGAAGCATACTTTGCGGCGCTTACCGTAAGAGCGCCGAGAGAATTGCCCTCCATGTCATATACATACGGACGGATGAACGTGTATTCATATCCCGTAAAGTAGTCTTCCTCGTCAACGGAACGGAAATCCCTGTTTCCGCTGAATGTGATGCGGGCAATATACCGCATCGTAAAGGAATGCTCGCCCCGCGTGTAATTCAATGTTAAAACCGCGAAATTGCTTTGAGATATGCTTTGCCACAACTGCTTTGCAAGCCCTTCCGTCATCTCCTTCGCAGAATATTCCGACGAAATTCCGTCAAGATACAGCCGATAAGACGAAAGCGCAAACCTGTAATCGCCGCTTGAAGTGTGCAAATAATAATTTCGCAGCAATTCGTCAAGATAATTCTCGGCGTTGAGATACCCCGTCGCACTTGCCGCCGCGCCGAGAAGAGCGCCGTTCATATCTTCTTCCAACGTTCCGGAGTCGTACATGGTGCCGTTGCCGGCTTCATCGTCCGTCACGCTGAAAAACGTGTCGTTTACCCCGTCTGCAGTGTACTCGAAGTAAATATACTGCTTTTCTCCGTAAATGTTGGAGAGCTCATAGACGACCAGCCTGTAATCCGTCGCCATCGTAAAATCCGACACTTCACGCGAGACGGCATGCAGATAATAGACGCCGTTTTCTTCCGTGTAATACGCGACTTTCAAATCGTTCAGTCCCGACGTTCCGCTGTCATAATAATCGCCGACAAAGCTCCCGCGTTTTGCTCCCCATGTGTAAGTCACGACGGGATAAGCGTATTCGCTGTCCAAGGTGATCGCATCGTCCGTAACATAGGTATTTTCATTTCCGGCCGAAAGGCTCCAATTTCCTTCCACCGTTATCTGCGGCTCTTCGTACAGTACGGCTTCGACAAGCGAAATGCGCCTGTTTCCTGCGCTGCCCGATGAAAAAAGTATGACGACGCTTTCCTCCATGACGAAAGAACCGTCAACCGCTACGGGCTGCGAAAAATCGGATTCGCCGTTCACCATCCGGTATGCCTGCCAGCTTACGGTGTTAAAATCGGCGTCGGAGTCCACCTTTTCTGCATACAGCTCGGAAAGCACGACCGACTGCCCCGCCCGGTACGATTTTCCGAGGCGATACTCGTCAAATTCGCGCATATTGGCGGATGTAAACGTGCCAAGCGTCATGGAATCGTAATATAGTTTTTCTCCGTTTTCGGCAGCGACTGTCGGATCGTAACCGAATATTTCACTCGAAACGTTGAAATACGCGATATTATAGCGCGAGTCCGCAACCGTCGCCGAATTTGTGGACTCTGTAGGTGAAATCGTAATGCGGCTGTCGTAAGCCGTCCGCGACTGATATGAACTGTTCAGCCCCGTTGCCGTAAAAAAGTAGTTTATCATTCGGGTGGAAAGCCCGTATTCCTCGGTCGCGTCAAAAGTCTTGCTGCGCTCGTTCAAATCATCTAGATCGCCCGCGTAATATTGTATCTCCTCTTGGGCAACAAAGGCGTCCCCTTCCAGAGGTTCATAGTCAATGGAAGTTAGTTTTACGATATGCTCATAATCTATCGTCATCAAAGTGTGCATTTCACCCAGATCGACCGCCACTTCCATAAACCCGGTCGGAGAGCCGGAAAGTACAAGCGCCGTCCGCAAATTATCGCCGAGGTCGATGATACTGTAACAGTTTCCTGTTTCGGCATGAAATTCCACGGAATACTCTTTATACCTGCCCGCATTGTATGTTTCGGGATAGTAATCGGACTCGACTCCCGTCTGCCCTTCATAATCGGAAATATCGACTTCGTAGCACACCTGCCACGGCATAAACGAGGTCATTCTGTTGTAATAGTTTGCCGCAAGCGGACTCAACAGTCCGTTTGATAAATATTCCGCAATGCCGAAATAAGGATATACAGGCTTTACAAGCGTGTAATTGCCGCCTTCCGCAACGATATAGGAATAGACGGGATTGAAACTGTCCATCATCGTTTCCGACATGTCGAGCTGCGACATATAGGTGCGGACAAGATAGTACCCGTCTTCGAGCGGCACGGACGTATCTTCAAACGGGCGGGAAAAGCCTATCATCCTTTCAACGGAAAACTCTATGGTGTACGTCGTCTGCGTGGCAAGGCGCTGCTCGTCCGTAAGCCCTTCCGCCTCCCAATTTATGGTCGAAATGTTGAAGTATATGGGCGTGGAAAGATCCATACCCGTAATATCTATATAGAGCGTCTTTATCGTATCCGTGTACGAATCGACGGTATCTGCAATGTAAATTTCCGAATCGTTGAGCGCAGAAGCGAGCGTCACCTCATACGATTTATAATCGGAAAGCGAAAGCGGTTCGAGCGCACGGCAGTCGTATTGAATTTTCAGAAGAAGCTGATCGTCCGTCTTTTCGATATACGTTTCGTCCGCCACAATATCGTCCGCCCAATTTTTGTAGCCGTATTCTACCGCAAGTTCTCCGAGAACAAGGGTGCCGTCCACAATCGACGCACTGTAATCTATGTCGTAAGTGCCGTCGGCGGAAAACGACTCCTGCTCCCACTTTGCATACAGCACCACATCGCGCATATAGAGATACAATATCCCATCGGAATAAGGCATGGTATAGGAAGAATCAAAATACCAGCCTGAAAACACATACCCCACCCTTGTTGGCGTAGGCAAAGCAGGCATACTCTTTGCCGTGTATGTCATATCGGCGACGGGTGCGTCCGCGTCCTCCGCTACAAAGGATATTGTATATTCCGTATCACCGTAAGCATTTTCAAGAATGTCCTGCGGTGTCTGTCCGTCAAAGCCCGAACAAGCCGTAAAACATACGGATGACAGACAAAGTACGGCGATAAGTATTGCAAGTATCGATTTCTTTTTCATCTTTGTTTTGCCTAAAAAATTTATCCGCGCCCGCCCAAAAGACGGGCGCGGACTGTCTCCTTAACTTCTGCAACCAATCAAAACACTTTTCTGCACAGGTCACATAAGAGGATATCTTGAAGACTGTGCTTTCGCATCTGCCATAAACGTATTTTCGGAATTATCCCGACCTTCAAACCAGCCTTCTTCAAAAATTTCAGAAGTCTGAGTCTGAACCTGCTCAATAGTCATGTGCTGATCGTAAGAACAATTGTAATAGTTTATACTGGGCGCTTCATCCTCTATATCGGTAAATGCGTTTTTATGCACCTTGCTCACCATACCGATATAAATCTGCAACGTTGACCCTCCATAATAAACAGAGCCTTCCATAATTTCATACTCAAAAACATTGGTAGCAAGTGCCGGAGCATACGCACCCATTTGCGAATCAAAATACCTATATGAAAACCCTAACGCTAAACCGGAGCTGGGGTTAGAATAATCTGCGCCGCCTGCTATTGCTACAAGTTGTGCTCCCCTTACCGTAATTTCAGTATCGGTGCCGGAAGAGTTTTGCATTGTCTTGGTTTCATTTATACCGGTATATTTAATGATTGCACGATTTGTGCCGCTTCCTGTCATTGCGAACAAGAACATACCTTCTGTAAATGAGGAAGTCCCCTGCATCAACATCATTTGGATATTTCTTGTTGCTTCACTATCAACAGCAGTAAACTTTTCTATCGCCTTCGTTTTGAAGGCATACGGCTGAATATCGGTGAGATCTGCAAGCGGCAGAATCATGGTAAGTTCATCCACACCGCCTTCGGTGTTGACCGCCCAATTGCCGTCGGAACCCTGTACGCAGCCGGCGTTTTCAAAGGCGCTTTCCCCGATGACGGAAAGTCCGCCGGGAGCAATATCCACAAGCCTTAAATTGCCCATATTCATAAACGCTTCGGTGCCGATCGTTGTAACAGCATTCGAAATATACACTTCGGAAACGCCGCCAACATCCTTGAATGCGCCGTCCGCAATCGCCGTGACAATATATCCGTCAATCATGTCGATGGTAACGCGGTAAGTGCCGTCGGTAAGCTGTTCCGCAGTAGTAGAATTGAACCCCGTAACAGTCGCCGTTTCGCCGTCTGCATTGACCGTATATGTAAAGCCGCCCGCCTTTGCATAACATTCGACGGTAATATACATGTCGGAAGTTATTGTACCGCCTTCATATATCTCGCCGATATTGCGAACGATCACGGTATAATCCTCTTCGGAAACCCCTGCCGCTTCAAGAATAGCCGCAACGGTCAGTGTATCGCCGCTCTTATAGCCGTCAAGTGTGGTCGTCGTTACCTCGTTATCGCGTGAATAGGAGACCGTCAGACGAATTTCTACCGCCTCGCCCGCCGCTACATCGCCGATGAACACGACTTTGACGTCATCTTCAAATTCGCTGCCGTTATGGGGAACGCCTGAAGTGGAAACAAACGCATAGTCGCTTACGGGCAAATTGCCGGTACGCGCTATCGTAACATAGGTGATTTCGTCGAGATTGGAAACAATCGCATAAGAATCGCTGTTCGTCCCCGATGCAGGCGTCGCATCGGGATTGTTGATTACCGACTGCGGCGTGAGCAGGGTGCCGGTATATGCGGAATAGTCCTCCGCAGCATTGTTATAGCCTACTTCACAGAAAGTGGATGGCAAGTCCAGGTAGTCAAAATCCATAGTATAAAGCAGATATACCTGCACACCTGTTACCCCCTCTTCCACGACGAGTCTGCCTTCATCCGTAACGTTCGACTGATACTCCGAGCAGAGTATCTTGCTGTCGCTGTCCACATAGTACAGTCTGCCGTCATCATACTCGAAATGGTCGTTTTGGGAAAGGTCGAGATTATTTGGAACAGCTACCATGTTGGTTACCGTCGAGGGAATGGTTACAGCAATATCTAAACCCTGTCTCTTATACACATCTCCGAGCCCACGAGACTCGACGTCATCTCGT
>ENA-OZAF01000819-OZAF01000819.1-human-gut-metagenome-genome-assembly--contig:-NODE-819-length-11141-cov-6.646311_pt1 | contig 11141 bp, 9 predicted proteins | sample MGYA00244207_ERZ653498 | MGnify/ENA primary metagenome ERZ653498 (study PRJEB26926, sample SAMN06165156) | human gut metagenome | biome: ENVO:00009003; feature: ENVO:2100002; material: ENVO:00002003... | reverse complement strand
AGACCGCCTGATACATAACAACGATGGCCATGCTGCTCCGCAGCACAGCCATCATCATATGTGACGGGGCATATCCTCTCAGGCCTGCAGACGGAAAATGTTGCAGGTCCTTTAGCTATGCCTATTTCTTATCCTGTACTTCTCTTCTTTTGTGCTTGACACACATTAGCAGGTTTGCACGTAAACGACTAAGATTAATCGACTGCTCCAAAGAGTATGCGGTGTGCAGAGGTAAAGCGCTATCTGTATGTGCTGTAAATATTGAATATATGCAGGATTGCTTTATACCATATTGTGTGCTAGATTATAGATGTAAATTTGTGGTCTGAGGTGCGCGATGGGAATTCCGCTTAAACAAATATGGGCCAAGACCGAACCGTTTCAGTCGGTGCTGACACACGGCATCGTTACTGGAACAATTTCGCAGGAGCTATTCTGCGGGATGCTTACGCACGGTGCGAGGGAAGAACTTTCTGCTGCTCTCGGCTGTGCTGAAGAGTTTCTGGAAAGTATATTGGCTTATATCGCCTCGCTGCACGACATAGGCAAAATAGAAGCTCATTTTCAAGCGTCATGGCCTGAAATGTCGGCGATTTTGCGCAGCTATGAGCTCTTACCCGAGCTTCCCGGTAACGTAAGGCACGAGAAAACAACAAGCAGAGTTTTATCCCGTATTTGGACACAAAACAACTGCACAAATAAATCCATTTCTTTCTATTCCAAAGTCCTGTCAGCTCACCATCAGGGTCGTTCGGGGCTACCCGGCAGATTGGGCGGTGAAGAATGGAATACTCTTCAAGACGATTTTGAACTGTATATGCGAAGAGTTTTTCTAAATTCAGAATCAGTTGCGCTTCCGACGCCGGACAGAGAATTCAAAGGGGCGGTCGGAGCTTTATTTCTTGGCACAGTAGTGCTCGCAGACTGGATCGCCTCGGGCAATGAATTCGCAGACGCGGAAAGCTGGGTGCAGGGAGAGGACAGCATACCACAAATTCGTCTCAAAGCCAGACGCTTCATGGAGGATAGCGGCTTGAAAAATGCTGTCTTTAACCTCGGAGAAAGTTTCCCTGAGGTTTGGACAGAAATCCCTCGAAATGGTATGCGGGACCTCCAACGTGAGACAGAAGCTGTGTTGTCCGATGCTGATGAGCGCATATCGGCCATGCTGATAGAGGCGCCAATGGGAGAGGGAAAAACCGAAGCGGGCGTTTATGCAGCGTTGACCTTGGCGAAAACATGGGGTAAAAGCGGGCTTTATGTTGCCATGCCGACAGCCGCCACCTCCAATCAGATGGTAGAGCGCATGAGATCGCTGCTGAAAAAGCACTCAATGCAAGAAAAGGTGAGGCTCCTGCACGGCACAGCCTGGCTTACAGACAACGCAGCTTCACATATAGACAGTGAAGAATCCAATTTCGCCGCAAGCTGGCTGCAGCCAGCAAGACGAGGAATGCTTGGCCAGTTTGCTGTTGGCACTGTGGACCAGGTAATGCTGGCAGTGCTTATGGCAAAATTCTCTGTCCTGCGTTTATTGGGTTTGTCGGGCAAAGCCCTTGTAATAGATGAACTGCATTCCTACGACGTCTATATGAGCGAAATAATCACGCTGTTGCTGCGGTGGTGCCGGGCCCTGGAAATTCCGGTAGTTATGCTTTCTGCGACACTGCCTCCTGACAAAAAGAGCCAGGTTCTGTCAGCATTCACAGACGAACAAACGCCTCAGGCATATCCCGCTATAACGTCCGTTTCAGAAAACGGAAAAGTCACCGTCCGGAAAATCAAATCAAGTGCAAAAAGCTGGAGACTGAAAGTGGACGTATTGCCCGCTCTCGGCTCAGCAGATACCATAGCTGCCACAACCACCGCAAACGTTTCAGAAGGCGGCTGCCTTTGTGTGTTAATGAATACCATAGCCGCTGCGCAGAAGGTCTATTTATCAATTAAAGCCTCAGGCTTTGACGGAACATTGCTTCTGTTTCATGCAAGGTTTCCGGTAAACCGGCGAACCGAGATAGAGCAGGAGTGTATAAAATTGTTCGGAAAAGACAAGTCTCACCGTCCGCAAAAAGCCATATTGGTTGCAACACAGGTGGTAGAGCAATCGCTCGACGTGGACTTTGACGGTATTTACAGCGCAATAGCACCGATAGACTTGCTGTTACAGCGAGCTGGTAGAATCCACCGACACGAATGCGTGTCAAGGCCTGACAAGTTGTCAGAACCAAGGCTTGTTGTTTTGACGCCTGAAAAATCAGGGGCTTATGGAGACAATGCTTTTGTCTATCCGGAATGCCTCCTTGACAGCAGCCTTCGGCTGATCTCAGAACGCGACCACGTTAATATACCGGAGGATATGCCGGGACTGGTGGCGGCGGGCTACGACCCTTCAGAAGCAGACGATGGAAGCATTTCTAAGTGGATGGAGCATCTGATGGACAATGAAGTAAAGGCAGCATCCAGTATTCAATATGAAATTTCACCGCCTGAGAAGGGATATACACCGGTAAACGTTCCTGATGATGTTTTGTTCGATGATACGGAAGACTTGAGCTATTTGTCGGTAAAAACACGTCTTGGAGAGGCGTCTATGCGCATAGTGCTCTTACCCGAAAGTAAATACAGCGTCGTAGCAGCTCGCGCCAGGAAGCATGGCTCCGGCTATCTGCTGTCCGATGTTTCGTGCAGGGAGGCGAGAGAACTCATGCTCGCAAGTGTGGCGGCAGGGCTCAGGCTGCTCGGCGAAGTTCCTGAACGGGAGTGTATAGATGGGCGAGGCATTTTGAGCGGCCTGCGCATATATCTCGCCGATGTCGATGAAAAAAGTCGGCTGTACCGCAGCTTCAATGGCGGAAGACGGTTGATCCTTGACGATGAGCTTGGAGCTGTCTTTGTAAAGGAGGAAAAAGATGAACTGCAGCTTTAACGTCCTCTATGATCCGTGGATCCCTCTTATGGGGACAGACGGAGTCTGTGTTGAGCGGGGAATTCTTGAGACGCTCGAACACGCCCATGAGCTGAGGTCAATAAGCGACGCCTCGCCCATGGTGGAATACAGTACATTCAGGTTTCTCATCGTTTTCCTGATGGATGCGTTGCGCCCGGACGAGCTGGAAGATATTGAAGCTCTCCTGGACGTCGGCCATTTTGACATGGACAGAGTGTGCGCATATGTAGAGCAATGCATCTCCGAAGGCGTAAGCTTTGACCTTTTTGATGACACAAGGCCGTTTATGCAGACGGAGGTGTCAGCAAGATGGGATAAGGAAACAAAGCCGGTGGCTGCATTGGACTACACCGTGCCCAGCGGCAATAATCACATACATTTCGACCATCTTGCAAAAAGTGAAAGTTATTCACCGGCCAAGTCTATGCGGATGTTGCTCTCTGCCCAGATTTTCTGCACTTCCGCTGCTCAGGGCTATCCGTCCAATGTCAACGGCGCCCCGCCGTGGTTCACCCTGATAAACGGGAAAAACCTGTTTGAGACGCTCGTACTGAACATGGTCAGCATTGACGAAACAAGGGTGAAGTTTGACGATCCTCCAGTTATCTGGCGTAACAGCGAAATTGTAGAAAGCAAAAAGGATGTCGCGCAGACATCCTGGCTGTATGGAATGCTTTTCCCTGCCAGACGCATTCACCTCATTCCTGACGAGGATGGGCGTGTTTCCAGTATATATCTTAGTCAGGGTATGAATTATGTGAATCCGTCCAATTGGTTTGACCCTCATGTCATTTACAACGTCAACGAAAAAGGCCGGTTCAACTGCAAACCGACCACGGAATTTGCAATTTGGCAGAATCTTGCCAGCCTCATAAGCACCAGAAACGAATGTGCCCCTCAGGTGCTTTCAAATTATGTTCGGTTCCATACAGGCGGCGTAGTAGACATGACCCTGTACGGGGTGGCCACAAATCAGGCGAGCTATTTACAGTCTTCCCGAAGCGACCTGCATTTGCCTGTCGGAATAATCGGCAGTGAAACAGCTGAGGAGTTTATACGCCTCTATGTGTCCTCCGCAAAGAGTATTTCAAAATCTGTGCGTTTGGCTCTGGCACATCGGGAGGTGCCGGAGAACAGCCGCAGGGAAGCAATCGCGGATTTCAACAGCACAAGTGAGAACCTGCTTTTTGAGCTTCTTGAGACCCTGTGCGGCGGTGCTGACATTCGGTCGCTGCTGCTGGAGTCTGAAGAGAAACTGCTGAGTAAAGCATATTCGTGCACGGCAGAAAAGCTCGGAGAACTGGTGCTGAGAGGCCGAACTATGCTCGAGACCGCGGAACTCAGGCTAAAAGAACTGAATAAAGCCGCAAAAGCTATAAGGAGGAAATGGGAAAATGAATGACGAGACAATCAGAACATACTTCGATGCACTCGATACGCTTCCTCCCGGTGAGCGGACGGCATTGAAACGCGATGCAGGAAATATGCTCGAAAAGGCAGACGGCAGAGCAATACGTGTGTTTTACAAGTGTATGCCGTATTCAGTGCCGCAGTGGCAGGAAGGAAGATGGTTTGCCGCTGGCTGCCTGCATTGTCTGTGGAGCACCGATACAACTGAAAGGATTAGCATTAGGCAGACTTTATACAGGCTCGGTACTGATCCGGATGTCTCAGAAAGTACGGCGCACAGGCTTGAAAGCCTGCTGGATCTGAAATGGGACATCGACGGATATATGCTTACCAAGCTGTCAAGGCTCGCAAGGCTGATTAAATCAAAAGGCCTAGCAATAGACTGCGCAGACCTACTGAGAGATCTTATTGGTTGGAATTCAGACAGTCAAAGCGTTCAGCGCAAATGGGCCAAGGCTATGTATGCAGCGCCGAACGCAGACGAAGAGAGCAAGGAAGGAGAATAAAAATGCTGTACGAGATCCATATGTTGAAGAACTACCCTCCGGTGAATCTCAATCGGGATGAATCGGGCGCGCCCAAATCCTGCACCTTCGCCGGTACAACGCGCGGGCGCATTTCAAGCCAGTGCCTAAAGCGAAGCTGGAGGACCTCGGCCATGTTTTCCTCGGCAATCGGCGCAGAAAACCTGGGCATACGCACGAGAAAACTGCCGGAGTTGGTAGGCGCAAAGCTGATCGATATGGACGTCTCCCAAGAATATGTCGACATACTTCTGCCCAAACTATCCGGCTTTGGAAACAAGGATGGCAAGGAGAACAGCAAGGGAAGCATAACGGCGCAGGTGATTTTTTATGCGCCCGAAGACATAGACGCCGTGGCGGCGTCCGTGAAAGAGCTGCTCGATGCTTGCAGCTCCGTAAAAGAAGTGAAAGCTCTGAAGGCCAAAGATCTTCAGGACGCCATCAAGGGTGCGGACGTTCGGCCTATCACCCTCGACATGGCGCTCTTCGGAAGAATGGTCACTTCCAACGCATTCCGCGACGTAGAGGCCGCCATGCAGGTCGCCCATGCCATATCTACAAACAAGCTCAATATGGAATCCGACTACTTTACCGCTATGGACGATTTGCTCTCAGAAGATGCAATAGAGGAATCCGGCGCCGGTATGATAGGAGACACAGACTACAATTCCTCCTGCTATTATATTTATGCCTCTCTCGACACGGACATACTGCAAGAAAATCTCAAATATACGCCGGACAGCGAAGAGCTGATAAGGAATGCCGTCCCTGCGCTCGTGCGCACGATGGCGCTCACCAACCCTTCCGGCAAGCAGAACAGCTTTGCAGGGAATGTCCTGCCCAGCGCAATACTCGTCGAATGCAAGAGCGAAAAAGTGCCCGTCAGCCTTGTAAACGCATTCGCAAAGCCCGTGAGGCCGGCGCTCGAGAACGACTATGACCTGATCCGAGGCAGCATACAGTGCCTTTGCAAAGAGGATGACAACATGCAGCATACATTCGGCCTGAAAGTGGACAAGCGTCTTTGGCTGTCTGCGGCCGCCGGTGACATAAGCCCCGCTGGCGAGACGGAGATCTGCGAGACATTGCCTGGGCTGCTTGACGCTTTGGCGGCAACACTGGAGTGAAAAAATGGCGGATAAAACTCCAATCATAGCCCTCAGGCTTGAAGGTGCGCTCCAGTCCTGGGGAGACCATTCCAAATGGGATGAGCGGGACAGCGGCAACTTCCCGACAAAGTCGGGCGTTGTAGGATTGATTGCCTGCGCAATGGGTCTCAGCAGAGAAAACGAGAAGGTCGTCGATTTGACGCGGTCGTTTCAGATGGCTGTCAGAGCAGACAGGCCTGGTACCAGGATCATAGATTTCAACACCGTGATGGGAAATCCACTGTACACGGCTGGCGGCAAGCGGCCGCAAAGCGCCTCTACAATCGTATCGCACCGCTGTTTTCTGGAGGACGCTTCCTTCCTGGCGCTGATCGAGCCGTCCCCCGAGTGGATAAGGCCGATAATCGATTCGCTGAAAAGCCCCAAATGGCCGATTTATTTGGGGCGGAAAAGCTGCGTCCCGTCAAGGCCGGTGCTGGAATGTGTCACTGAAGACTATTTGAGCCTGGCCGATGCCCTGACCCGCTTCCCTCTTTGCGAGAGAAGCGCTGCCGGTGAATACATCCGCTATGAAAGTGACTTCCCGATGCCCGGGGCCTCAAGCTACACACGTTCCGACCTTTTGTCCAGCGCAGACAGGAATTTTTCCAAGCGCACTGTGTATACCGGCGTCATTAGGAAGGAGGCATAGCGTGTACCTGACTAAAATCACCTTGTCCTTGGCAGACCGCAGCATCCAGCGGGCGCTCGGGGATTGCCAGCAGATGCACAGACTTATAATGGGCCTGTTCGATACGGATCGCGCCTCTGCGAATGTGCTCTATCGCCTGCGCAGCGCTCAGGGAGCCATAGCTGTCTACATATACTCATCCGCTCCGCTGAAGAGTGACCGGCTCACGCTCGGGATGAAGTTTGCCGGTGAACGCGACATGGGTCCTTGGCTGGAAAGCCTTTCTGAAGGGCAAAGATGGAACTTTGACTTGCTCGCGTGTCCAAGCAAAAAAGTCGCCGTCGAAGGTATAAAAAACAGCAGGCGTCGCATTTTGCGCACGCCTGATGAGCGCGCAGACTGGCTGCGGCATAAAGCCATGCAAAACGGCTTTGCTGTAATGACTGTGCGCGAGCTTGGATCCTCTCAGCAGACAGGACATCACCCTGCCGAAAACGGCGGGCGGCTGTATATTGACAACTATCATTACCAGGGAACATTACAGGTAACGGACGCCGCCCTGTTTCGCAATGTGGTCTCCTCCGGACTCGGCCCCGGAAAAGCATACGGACTCGGAATGCTTTTGCTGACGCACTGATACCTGAACAGTAAACTTGAAATCTTTGAAGAACATTTACCACGAAACAGTTTAAGTATTCTGCGTTATTTTTACTTTCTGCAAGTATTAACCCCACGCACGTGGGGATGAACCGCGTGTCAATGAGGTCGTCTATAATGGCAAAAACATTAACCCCACGCACGTGGGGATGAACCGTTCACGGACGGTGAGACCTTCCAGCAGAAATAATTAACCCCACGCACGTGGGGATGAACCGCTCCGCACCTGGCACCCTGCCCAACGGGTGTAATTAACCCCACGCACGTGGGGATGAACCGGAGGAGCCCATGAAACTGTCTGAACTGACTACATTAACCCCACGCACGTGGGGATGAACCGCGCATATCCAGTTTGCATCTGGCACAAAATTGATTAACCCCACGCACGTGGGGATGAACCGTCCTACAATAGGAGTACAATATCTAGGAGAATGCATTAACCCCACGCACGTGGGGATGAACCGGCGATTATCTAACTGGTATAGCTGATGCGATACATTAACCCCACGCACGTGGGGATGAACCGCGTGCCGCGGGAACTGCATATCCTGCTCGTTCCATTAACCCCACGCACGTGGGGATGAACCGGCTCGTCTGCGCCTGTGTATGCAAGTCCTTTCATTAACCCCACGCACGTGGGGATGAACCGCCATTCATTTCGACTAGTTTTAACAATGCGACAATTAACCCCACGCACGTGGGGATGAACCGAAATTCACCCCGGATTCCCCCACGGAACCGGCAATTAACCCCACGCACGTGGGGATGAACCGGATATGTATGGCGTAAAGCTCGCAGACGATTAATTAACCCCACGCACGTGGGGATGAACCGGAGGCCGTGATGTTTTTCGAGGACTGCGTTGCCATTAACCCCACGCACGTGGGGATGAACCGCTTTTGCCCGAGCCTGTTGCCCCCACCTTTACATTAACCCCACGCACGTGGGGATGAACCGAGGATGAGCAGCAGCACAGCAGCAACGATCCCATTAACCCCACGCACGTGGGGATGAACCGGAGGAGCGATATGATAAAAATCATCAAGGGCACATTAACCCCACGCACGTGGGGATGAACCGACCTGCGCGAGCATATCCGAACTCCGATGGAGCATTAACCCCACGCACGTGGGGATGAACCGCACCTGCTGCCCTGTGACGTCCACCATACGGACATTAACCCCACGCACGTGGGGATGAACCGCACAAAAAAAGAGGGCCGCCCCGAAGGGCAGCCATTAACCCCACGCACGTGGGGATGAACCGGTCAGGGCTGAGTTTATTATACTCCTTTTTAAATTAACCCCACGCACGTGGGGATGAACCGCATCCATATACTCAATGGTGTACGGAGCTTGGCATTAACCCCACGCACGTGGGGATGAACCGGTACATAGCCCAGCGCTCACATGTCACTGAGCATTAACCCCACGCACGTGGGGATGAACCGCGGGCGTAGGCTGCGGCGGAGGCGGGTCAATCATTAACCCCACGCACGTGGGGATGAACCGCCTTTGCAGCTTGATTTTGAGCTTGATGAAATATTAACCCCACGCACGTGGGGATGAACCGCTTGAAATTGCCGGGCAAACCTATGGACACGCCATTAACCCCACGCACGTGGGGATGAACCGACTTCAACGACGTTTTAAACCTCTGCACTCTAATTAACCCCACGCACGTGGGGATGAACCGTAGAATGTTTCCGGTTCTTCTTCGCCGCACACATTAACCCCACGCACGTGGGGATGAACCGCAACAGACCTCGGCATTGCAACCGGCACCGACATTAACCCCACGCACGTGGGGATGAACCGGTGAACGGCACGGTGCTTTCAACGGAGAGCTGATTAACCCCACGCACGTGGGGATGAACCTAATCCGTTAGCATTTTGTTAGCAATTTCATGAATTAACCCCACGCACGTGGGGATGAACCGCAGTTCGTTGTTGAACTGCAATATCCGTTCCCATTAACCCCACGCACGTGGGGATGAACCGTTCCCCGGTCAGCGTGTTTGTGCCTGACTGCCCATTAACCCCACGCACGTGGGGATGAACCGCTCTCCGTTTCCGGCTCCGCCCAGCACGGGTAATTAACCCCACGCACGTGGGGATGAACCGTCGATAGAGCCTCTCAATGATGCGGAGCGTGGATTAACCCCACGCACGTGGGGATGAACCGTCTCTCTTCTGGAGCCTATCATCGTATACCCGCATTAACCCCACGCACGTGGGGATGAACCGGGCAGGGCCTTGGTCGGGTCGGTGCTCCACACATTAACCCCACGCACGTGGGGATGAACCGTCTTTCCCCTCGCCGTTGTAGTCTATGGCGCTCATTAACCCCACGCACGTGGGGATATAGCAGGGACCAAAGCATAATACGGCAACTGTTTTTAATAGGGTGGTGTGCAGTGCAGAATTATCAGGAATTGCCAAAATTGGAGGACAGTATAAGCTATGTTTACGTTGAGCATGCTGTTGTCGAGCGCAGTGACGCGGCGATAGTGGCTATCCATGAGGATGGAAAAACGCCAATACCTATTGCGGCCATTACGTGCTTACTCTTGGGTCCCGGCACAAAGATCACACATGCGGCAATACGGGCGATATGCGATAACGGCTGTATGGCCATTTGGTGCGGTGAGCACGCAGCCCGATTCTATGCTTCAGGTATAGGTGAGACGCGCAGCGCAAAAAACTTGCTCCTTCAGGCTCGCGCCTGTATGGATAGAGAAGAACATCTCAACGTCGTCAGACGTATGTACCAAATCAGGTTTCCGCATACAAAAACAGATGGCCTGACAATTCAGCAGCTGCGCGGCATGGAGGGCATAAGAGTCCGCAAGGCTTACGAGTTGGCCAGCAGATCGTCCGGCGTGAAATGGACAAAACGAGCATATAAGTCGAATTGCTGGGAGGGCGCTGATGAGATTAATCGAGCGCTTTCTGAAGCGAACGCAATGCTCTACGGAATATGTCACGCGGCCATAGTATCTTTGGGATACTCTCCCGGGCTAGGTTTTATTCACACAGGAAAACAGCTTTCTTTTGTATACGATGTCGCAGATCTCTATAAAATTGAAACAACAATACCAGCCGCCTTCTACGCTGTAAAATCATTGTCGAAGTACTCTGGAGACTTGTCAAAAGCTGTTCGTATTCAGTGTCGATCATATTTTTCAAGAGCAAGAATACTGTCGAATATTGCTAAGGACCTTTCGTGGATCTTGGGCGGCCCCGATGAGATGAATAATGATGATCAGCCTATTGCAGGCGATTTGTGGGATGATGGCGAAAGTAATGTAGGCGGCGGCATTAACTATAGCTTTGAGGTGAATTCGTAATGACATTGATTGCCATGGATAAAGCGCCGGAGGCAGTTCGCGGTGAGCTGACTCGTTGGTTTTTAGAGCTAAAGCCCGGAGTATTTGTAGGAAAGGTCAATGCACGAATACGTGAACTTTTGTGGGAGCGATTATGTGTGGAATCTCCTGCAAACGGAGCGGTAATGGCATATTCTGCAGCCAATGAACAGGGCTTTGAACTGAGATTTTTTGGAGCGCCAAAAAGAAAAGTTAAGGATTTCGAGGGCGTTCAGCTAATTACCGTAACAAGCGATGAATAGAAGCAGCAGAAATCAATGCAGTTAAACTATCGATTAATGCCACATAATGCCAAAAGGCGAAGACCACCCATAGTGGCCTTCGCCTCAGCTTGTCGAAGAAGGCCTTGCCTTCTTCGACAAAAGAGATTGCACTCCGCTCCGCGCCTCGGTTGTCCGCCAAAGGCGGACAATTCGACACTCCGCTCCGCGAGAAG
>ENA-OZAF01000809-OZAF01000809.1-human-gut-metagenome-genome-assembly--contig:-NODE-809-length-11237-cov-4.020300_pt1 | contig 11237 bp, 10 predicted proteins | sample MGYA00244207_ERZ653498 | MGnify/ENA primary metagenome ERZ653498 (study PRJEB26926, sample SAMN06165156) | human gut metagenome | biome: ENVO:00009003; feature: ENVO:2100002; material: ENVO:00002003... | reverse complement strand
GCCTCATCGGGGGCTTTGTCCTGGTGTGGCGCCTGCTGGTGGCGGCGTGGTATGTACCCCTCACCATCTATCGCCTGATCGTGGGATATTAAGATGGACAAAACGGTAGAGAGCCGGCTGGTCAATTCCAGCCGGCTTTCCTCATTATCTAAATTTTACATCATGGAAAATCTCCTGCACTAACCTCTATTTCCGGCCCACCAGCATCCGGGAGTCGCCCAGCATCATCATGGCCGCCCGCCGGCGGGAGCCGAAGGCCTCCTGGGCCGTGTCGATGAGCCGCACATCCTCATACCCCATGTCCCGCAGCTCTTGGGCGAAGGCCTCCATGTCCCCGTACATGTGGGGCTTCATCTCATCGTTGAGGGCGAACACGCCGCCCTTTTTCAGCACCCGCAGGGTCTCCCGCAACAGGGCCCGCTTGTCCGCGCCCGTGATGTTGTGGTAGACATAGTTGCTCACCACAGCATCGAAGCTCTCATCCGGGAAGTCCAGCCTGTTTGCGTCCCCATGCTGGAACCGGCACTGGGCGGCCGCGCCCTCGCTCTCGGCATTTTTCTCGCACATGGCCTGACCATAGCCGTAGGCAGAGCCCCAATAGTCGATGCCCACCACCTGGGCCGCCCTCCAGGTGAGGGCCGCCCGGATGGATAGAGCCCCGGAACCGCACCCCACATCCAGAAGCTGTCCCTGCCCGTCAAAATCCAGATGAGAGAGGACGATTTGGTGGACCTGCTCCATCATGCCGCCGCCCTCGAAGGCATACCGCCGCCTGATCCAGGTGATCCAAAAGAGCAGCGCCAGCAAAAGAAGGGCGTCAATCACGAACACCACACCCAGCGCCGTGATATGGAACACCGCAAAGGACAGCAGAGAGAGCACCGCGGCCAAAGCCGCCAGGCCGCCCACCAGCCGGAGCATCGAGACCGGCATCCAGTTTCCATAGTCCTCCCCGTGGGCGCCAAGATGAATTTGCTCCTGTTTTTTTCTGCCGTTTTTCATAAGATGTCTCCCTGTTTGTTTTTCAAGTGCTCCGTGTCCTCCCGAATTGCCAGTACACAGAGCCAGTGCCTTTTTGCATCCTGATCCACGATGACATTAGAAAAACCGGCCTCGGTGAGAAAGCCGACAAGCTGGCTCCGATTGAAAATCCTCATCCCATCAATGATAGAAAGCCATTTGTTGGCCTGGGGATCTTCTCCGTCCGCCTCATTGACGATCAAAAAGACGCCACCTGGCCGCAAGGTGCGGTACACCTCCCGGAAGCTATCCGTGGGTCCGGGCCAGAAATATACGGTTTCAAATGCGGTCGCCAGATCAAACGCACCATCCCCAAAGGGGAGGCAAGACACATCCCCCTGCAAAATTTGGCAGCAGCCTGCTTGGAGCCCCTCGCGGTTCAAACTCTTGGCCTTTTCCACGGCTATTTCTGAATAGTCCAGAGCAGTAATAGTCGCAGCCGGATATTTTCGCAGAAGCGCACGAATGTTCCGACCGCCGCCGCAGCCCAGCTCCGCAATCTTGGCCGGACCTGTTTCCGGCAAATGACTAAGGCCCCAATCCGCGAGGGCGGCATGGGCATGGTTCATACTGCCCACCATACACTTGCCCAGCAAACCTTCCGGCTTGCGGGTATTATTGAAAAAAGCCTTCCATATCCCCATAACTGCCTCCAGAAGTTGAAATTTAAGTTAGCGAAGACTAACCATGTTCATTATACATCTTCCTACACGGAAACGCAACAGACAAGAGCGTTCTCTGACCATTTTGCGCTATGGAAATGTGGAAAACAGCCGCTCCGCTGATGGAAAACAGACATTCACGGCCCGATAGAAAAGCCGCCGGCTTTCCCACAGCCCGCAAACATCGTTTCCCACAACTCCGCAAGCATGACCGTTTACGCACATTCCCACAGAGCCTACTACGGCGAATATCCTTCCCGTCCTGTCCGGTCCCGATATAGAGAAAAAGGGAACAAAAAAGAAGCGGAAGCGTCACCCTCGGCCTAAACCGAAGGCGGCGCTCCCGCTCTGCTATGGAAAAGTGTTCAAAAGTGCGGCTTTGCACCCCTCAAATCGGAGGGGCAGGCCCACATGGGAAATCATAAGGGCTACTCCCGGAAAAGCCGCCACAAGCGATTTTTCGCCCCATTTTCAACCTCTATCGCCGCACTTTTTTGAGCGTGCGGACTGGTAATGGGGACAGGCGATGAGGACAGCCCGGAAGCTCTGCTTGCAGGGGTGGGCGCAGCCCTTGCAGACCTTGTTGTACTTGCGGCGGCCGTTCTCCCCCAGGAAGAAAGCCCATTCCAGCCGCCACTTCTTGCTCCGGCTCATAGGTCGTGCTCCGGGGGCTTCTTCTGGTGGGCTTTGTCCGGGGGCTTGCGTTCGCCGCACTCCTTTTTCGCCTCCTCCAGCCGTTCCCGGATGGAGGGCTTTTTCTCCGGGGAGGTCCGGCGCACCTCACCCTTCGCCGCCTCCAGCTCCTCGCCCTTGCGGCCGTTGTTGATGACCCCATCAATCATCCCGTAGTCGTCCTCCACGGTCATCTCTGCGGTGCGAAGGGGGTTCTCCGGTTCCACCGGCAGGGCGATGATCTGCCCGTTCAGGTTAATGAATTGCTCCGGTTGCTTGAAGTGTTCCATATACTTCTGCGCCAGCTCCGGGGGCAGCGAGGTGAAGTCCTCCTCACCCAGGCCCACCACCAGGAAGGTGCCGGCCATGATGTCATAGAGGTTTCCATCCTCATCCCGCAGGCCCCGGTTCAGCTCCAGGCCGATCAGCTTGCCCTCATCGTTGCAGACCAGCCCCACAGGGTCCGAGAAAGGATAGGAGGCGGCAATATCACCGCCCACCTCCGCCTGTAACGAATGGAGGTCGGGGTCGATCTCCTTCAGGTAGGGTTCCTTCCTGGGCTCCACCACCAAAACGGTCAGCTTCTCCGGGGCGGCGTGCTCCTGGGTCTCCTCGTTTCGGATGGCGAAAGAGCGGGAACCATTGCCCATGATGAGATACTTCCCATCGTCAGACTGATGGTGGAAACCGTACCCGGCCGCCTCCATCTGCTCCCGGCTCATATCCGTCACATAAAAGGTCCCCCTGGGGGTCCGTACCGTTTCGCCGGTCTCCCGGTAATCCGGGGAGGGTGCCGTGGCCTGCCCGGCCAGATCCGCCTCATAGTCCCGGCCCGCCTGCTCTGCAAAGGCCAGCATCTCGTCTACATGGGACTTGTCCGGGTCCTCCAGTGCCGCTTTGATTACAGCCGGATCAAAGTCAAGAAATTCCTCATACCCGGTGGCGTCTTTGAACTTTTCGATCTCCGAAGGCAGATAGTCCTCCTGGGTCTGCCCCAGGGCGGCCAGCTTCTCATCCAGGGCGGAAATGCGGCCGGCCATCAGGTTTTCGTAAATTTCCTCCCTCGCCGCGTGCTCCTCCGGGTGCTCGGCGGCGTACTGCGGGTCGTGCTGGCGAAAAAACTCGTCCATATCGTAGGCAATGTCCATTGCCCATTCCGAAATTTCTTCTTCGGGAATATCGTCCTGGAAGGTCATCACCCGGTATTCTTCCGGGATACTGCCGTGTTCGCCATCGTAATATTCATGGAAGGTGTCCCCGGTATCCCGCACATAGCCGAAGTCAGTAAACTCGCCGCCCTCCTCCAGGGCAACATCCCGGCCGTAGGCCTCATAGTCGATGTAGTTCCGCAGGTGCTCCGGCACCTGCATAACGTCCAGCTCCTCGATGTAATACCGGCCCAGGTCGTCATGGTCGCGGATGTCGGGGTACACATCGTAGCAGTCCAGGTTCTCGGTCAGGTTGATGATCTCCTGCAAACTGCCGGAATGGTCGCCGATCTCCATAGCCGCCTGGAACTGTTCATACTCGCCCTGGCTCATCTCGTCCAGCTTGGAGGCCAGGTAGTTGAGCTCGTCCAGGTTCTCATACTCGCCCAGCTTGTCATAGAGGCCGTCCACATAGCAGTCATAGTCGGTGATGAACCACTCCTCATAGGGCTGCCCGAAGTCGTCCTTGGAGCCAATGCCGATCCGCTCAAACACCTTTTGCAGCTCCTCCGCCGTGGTGGGGAACTTCACCCATTCACCCACCAGGGAGCCCTCGTTGTACTTGCCCAAGTTGGTGATGAAGGCGGCGAAGGGATAATCCTTGTCATATTCATAATGGGGCATAGCGACACCTCCTTACAGTTCCGGCTCGGACTTCCCCTTGTGGGGCGCCTGGGCCTTATTTTTGTTCTTGCACTCCTGCCTGCTCTGTTCCAGCCGCTCCTTGATGGAGGGCTTACGGTCCGCCTGCTTCGCCTGGGGGCGGTCATGCTGCCATGGGTCGTCCGTGGGGAACAGATAGCCCCGGCTGGTGAAGCACCCCCGGTCCTCCTCCAGGGCGCGCCGGCCGAAGGGGGCGGGGTCAATGGCGGCCCGGAGATCGTCCGTCAGGTCGATGGTCAGCTTCTCCTCCAGGTACTCCCAGCCCAGATCCTCCAGGGTCTGGACATGGGGTTCCAGCACGAAGCAGTCCACATTTTTCTCAAATTCCAGGAACTGCTCCGCCGTGGTCAGCCGGAAGGGGGACTCCTGCACAGCGACCAGAAGGTCCCGGTCCTCCGGGGAGAGGGCGGCAACGGCTTTCGCCACCGCTGCCAGATCCTCCCGGCTCATGTTCTGTTCCGCGCCGCCAAGAGAAATATCCGGGACCGGCTTACCTGCCATTCACGCCCTCCTTCCGTTTGGGGAACTCCAGCTTGAAGCGGACATACTTCTCGCCGGTATCATCCAGCACCACCACCGCGTCATAGGTGGAACCCTTCTTTTCAGACCACATCCCCTTGACGAAGGTACGGCCCTTCTTCAGCAGGTCGCCGGCCATCTTCTTTGTCAGCTCCTTTTTGCGGGAGGTCCAGAAACGGTCGTCCTTCCACAACACAAACCGGCAGGAGCGGTCGGAGCAGTAAAAATTCTTCCTGCCCTCATAGACCGGCTTGCCGCAGCGGGGACAGAGGCCCACAGCCTCCCGCTCCGGGGCAAACAGCTTCTGGCCCTCCTCGGAGATATGGGAATAGGTTTTCACCAGCTCCCGCGCCATGTCAGAGATCCCCGCCAGGAAGGCGGCGGGGTCTCCCTCGCCCCTGGCGATGCCGGTCAGCTTCTGCTCCCACTCCGCCGTGAGCATGGGAGAGGTCAAAGTGTCCGGCAGGACCGTAACCAGGTTGATCCCCGCTTTAGTGGGAATCAGGCTTTTGCCTCTGCGCTCCACAAATCCGGCCGCCACCAGCTTTTCCAGGATGGCCGCCCTGGTCGCCGGGGTGCCCAGGCCCTTACGCTCTGCGTCCTCCGGCATATCCTCTTTTCCGGCGGTCTCCATCGCCGCCAGAAGGGTGTCCTCCGTGTACGCCTTGGGCGGGGCGGTGAAGTGCTCGGTGACAGCGGCCTTCACCCGGTCAAAAAGTTGACCTTCGGTGAAGTCCGGCAGGGCGGCGGGTTCCGCCTCGTCCTCCGGCTGCTCCTTCAGGGAGGCGCGGAAAATGTGGTCGATCTCACGCCAGCCCTCGGAGAGGATGCGCCGCCCCCTGGCGGTGAAGGTCTGCCCGCCGCAGGTAAAGGCGGCGGTGACCGCCTCGTACACATAGGGCTCCGCAACCGCGCACAGCAGCTCCCGGCACACCAGCAGAAGGATATTGCGCTCGCCCACGGGCAGTTCGGATAGACTGGCCTTCTCCAGCTCCAGGGTAGGGATGATGGCGTGGTGGTCGGACACCTTCTTGTCATTCACCAGCAAAGTCACATCCGGGAAGAACTCCTTGCACCCGTCAAAGACCGGCTGTCCGTCCGGGGATAGGTCAGCAGCTTCTTCTCGTAGAGAGATTGCGCGTAGTCCAAAGTCTGTTTGGCCGTGTAGCCGAAAATGCGGTTGGCCTCCCGCTGGAGGGTGGTCAGGTCGTAGAGCTTGGGCGGCGCCTCTTTCTTCTGCTCACGGGTGACAGAAGTACAGACCGCCGGGCCATCGGCACAGGCCGCCCGCAGGGTCTCCGCCTCCTCCGGGGAGGTGATCCGCTCGCTGACCGCTTCGGCCCCGTCCAGGGCCAGGCGCACATGGTGGTACTTCTCCTTCTTGAAGCTGGTGATCTTCCAGTCCCGGTCCACCAGCATGGCCAGGGTGGGCGTCTGGACACGTCCCACATTCAAGGTGCGGTGGTAGAGAACGGAGAACAGCCGTGTGGCATTGATCCCGATGAGCCAGTCCGCTTTCTGGCGGCAGAGGGCGGACTGATACAGCGGGTCATACTCCGCGCCGGGGCGAAGATCATTGAAGCCCTCCCGGATGGCCGCGTCCTCCATCGAGGAGATCCACAGGCGGGAGAAGGGCTTAGTGCAGCCCGCCATCTCATAGACCAGACGGAAAATGAGCTCCCCCTCCCGCCCGGCGTCGCAGGCGTTGACCAGTTCGGTGACATCCTCCCGGTCCATGAGGCGCTTCAAGTTCTGGAAGGCGTCCTCCTTGCCCTTCACCAGCACATAGCGGAAGGGTTCCGGCAGGATGGGCAGGTCGTCATACCGCCATTTCTTGTAGCCGGGGTCATAGCCCGCCGCGTCCATCGGGGATACCAGATGTCCCACGCACCAGGAAACAATGAGCCCGTTCCCTTCAAAACAGCCATCGGCCCTGGATGTGACATTCAGGGCCGACGCGACGGCTTTTGCAACACTCGGTTTCTCACAGATCACCAGCTTCATTTCGTATCCTCCGTTTCTTCCTCCTGTTCAGGTTCGTCCTCGTTGATATACTCCTCCTCATCCGCAAAATCATAGTCGTCCGGGTCTGCGCTGGCCTTGGACGCCTGCTTGGGACGGATGAACTTGATGTAGGCGAAGGCTCCGCCGCCGCCCAGCACCACCAGCACCAGGACCAGCGCCAGGGCGCCCATGCCCCCGGACTTCTCCTCCTCCGGCTCCGGTTCGGGTTCCGGCTCCGGCTCCGCGCCGGCGCACTCGGCCATATTCACCGCGCACACCTCGCAGGAAGTGTTCACCGCCCCGGCCTGGCACTTCTCGGTACAGGTGCAGACCGCGGGTTCCTCCTCCTGGGTCTCCCCATCCTCCATTAAGGCCATCAGATCGGCTTCATCCACCTGATTGAGGAAGTGAACAGTCTGCGCTCCTTCATCATCCCGATCAACGATGAGGTAAAACACATTTCCGCTTTTTGTCTCCACCGTGATGAACTGCTTGCCGGAGGCGGTTCCGCCAATGTCATCTATAAGAGAGAGGTTCCCGTCCGGGGTCAGGGCAGCCTCACCGCCCAAAGAGAGGCCGGAAGTGGACAGCCCCAGGAGCGTGGAAAGCTCCGCCCCGTCCAGGGAGAGGGAAAAGCTGCCCGTGTCCGTAATGGTCAGGTAATCGGAATGGACATAACCCTCCCGCTCCGGCAGAAGCACCTTGACCCATTCGCCCTCGGTGCCGATGACCTCCACCTGCGCCCCATCGGGAAGCTGGGTGAAGGCGTCGTTGTCCAGCCCCGCGCCGGTGCGGACATTCAGGTTTCCCCCACAGGTGGTCACAGTCCCGATCTGCTGGGTCTCCAATCCCTCCGCATCAGGGGTAAACTGGATACCCTCCTCGGTGACCGTGACGGTCCCCAGACCGCCCAGCAGTTCGGCAAGCTGATCCAGAGTATCAGCGCCGGCCTGCGTATCATTGTTGCCAGCAGTATCTTCATCATCGGTCACAGTGACCTCCGGGGACTCGGCATCCCCCGTGGGAGCGGCCTCTGTCCCGGTTGTTTCCGTGTAATAGGGTTCGCCATCCCCGCCTCCGGCGGAGGCCGGTACCGCAAAAGCCGTGGTACAGAGCACCACGGCCAACATCGCCGTAAACAGCCGGATGATCTTTTTATTCTTCATACTCGGCGTCCTCCACCTCGTTCTCGCCGGGGTCAGCCGACGCCTCCGCCTCCATCATGCCCTCCGGCAGGGTGATGAGGCCGCTGGCGTATGCCTTTAGGAAGGCCGTCAGCTCCCGGTTGTCCATCTTCACCGCCTTGACCATGCGGACGATCTCCAGGTTCTCCTCCTCCACAAGCTGCGCCTCCAGAGAGCGGAGGCGCTTCTGCTGCTCAGAGATCTTCTCCTTGGTCTTTTCGATGTCTCGGCGGATTTTCTCAACAGTTGCCATGTGTGCAATTCTCCTTTCCAAACCGTTCTTTCCATGAGTAGTTGCGGCCCAGGCCCTGGACCGTTTTCAAATTGGGACGGGCGTTGTCCTCCAGCGCGATGGCTCGCCGGAACAGGTCCGGGTGGTGGTCCCGAAGCCGTATGATCTCCTCCGCCCTCATGCTGGGGCAGAAGAAACAAGAGGACTTGCCCGGCTGGGGCAGCCCCGCCGCCTCGATCTGCCGGATGCAATCGTCCCGCGTCCATCCCCATTCCATCAGTGGATACCATTTGCTGTACTTGGGGTCGGCCAGATCCCCCAGCAATACCTTATCGCTGCGGTAGCCTTCGCCGGCATCGTAGCCGATGAACTTGACCACCCGTTTGCCTGCCGCCCACACCTTCCGGCAGGGCGGATAATGGTTGCAGAACTTTTCCTGCGGCCCGATCTTGTGTTTCAGGGAACACCGCTTGTAGCCGTAGGCGATGGACGGAAGGCTGCAACTTTGCAGACATTCATCCTCCAGCGTCAGCCGTTTCCCGTCACGGGTGGTCTTATACACTCTGGTAATGGGCGGCATCCCGTGGTCCTTCAGCCAGCGGTCCATGATGTCCAGGTAGGCATAGGTGTGGGGATGCTCCGCCCCGGTATCCGCAAAGAGGATCAGGTCTACCGGGATACGGTGCTGGTGCAGACCGACTAAAAGGGCGGTGCTGTTGACACCGCCCCCATAGGAAACCATATTGATGTGTGTTTCACCTCCCATCAGTTGTACGGCGGCCGGCCGTAGGCATAAAAGTGAGACTGCCAGTAACTTGTATTCAAATTGGTGTAGGAAATCGGGTCTCCGCAATGCAGCATCATTCCATCGCCCACATAAATACCCACATGGGAGATACCGCTGGTGTCATAGGTGCCCACGAAGAACACCAAATCACCGGGCTGGGGGTCGGATACCGGCGTGGAGATATTGTAGAGCCCCTGGGCGCCCAGCCGCCCGGTATTGCACAGGCCGGTGTTGGTCAGCATATAGCTGACGAAGCCGGAACAGTCAAACGATGTCTCCGGGCTGCTCCCGCCCCACACATAGGGGTATCCCAGGTATTTCTCCGCCTCGGTGATGAGGGTAGCAAACCGTTCATCCGTCAGGTACTCGGCGGGGATGTCCCAGGCCGTAGGCGGGTTCTCGATGTACTTGCCCACATACCCGGAGGACGGAAACAGATCCGGCCGGTTGCCCAGGGTGGACATATACACGGCATACATGGAAAGCTGATCCTCGTCCATGATGTAGACCGGCACATGAGAGAGGTCAAAGTTTTCCAGCGTGACGGTGCAGATATACCAGGTGTATGGCACCTCCACTTCGTACTCGTTGCCCTCGCTGTCTGTCCGGGTTTCCGTCCGATACCTTGTTTCGGTGGTCACAGTTTCGGTGAGGATGTACTGCTTGTCAAAGAGCATTTCCAGGTCGCTTTGCACCTCGTCCAGGGTAAACACCCCTTCATGGAGCGCCGACAGGATGGACAGCAGCACATAAGGGTCATGCTTGATCTCGTCCAGGTCAAAGTGATATTCGTCATAGTCGTGGGTGGCCTCGTAGGTGTCCAGGTATTCTTGAAGCTCCGCCTCCATCCCGCAATAGGCCGCCTCGGCCCCGGTCAGATCCGCGTCCTCGGAGAGATAGGAGGACGCCACCAGGCCGGAAGTCCCGCCCCCGAACATGGAAGTGCAGGACTGCATCAGCCCCATGATGAGCATGAGGATCAAGCCGATCCCTCCCACAATGAGAAGGGTGTGTTTGTTCTTCGTCACAAGGCCGCCCAGCTTCTGGGCGATGGTCCCGCCGCCTTTCTTCGCTGCGGAAGCGGCGGTCTGGGATGCCTTTCCCGCAGCCTGGGCCGCGCCGGTCCCTGCCCGATGTGCGGCAGCATACTGCTTTTGCAGTCGCTTTTTCTGCCACAGGCGGGAGATGTGGTTACTGGACGCAAGCTGGGGATTTTCCATGACGGACTTCCGCCAGTAGAAATCGGCATTGGCTTTCACCGCTGCCTGCTCCGCCTGCTTCACATCCCGCCAGGGTTTCATTTTCCGGTCCGCACGCGCCTGATGGAAACGCCGCTTGCCATAGCCCACGGCCTTCTCAATCTGCCGTTCTCCCAGGTGGCCGGCCTGAACGCCGGAGTTATCGCCCTCCACCTTGCTCACTTCGCCGTGGAGGGTGGACCGTATTTCCTGCACCGGCCGGGACAATGGGTTGCCATGTTCCTTGCCGGGAGGCTTTACGGGAACAGCAGCTTTCGCCGCGTCCAGCCGATCCGCCGCCTTGTCCGACTTGCGGATGGCCTTTTTCAGTTCCGGCGCCGCCTGGTCTGTCTCGGAAAACTGCAAACGGGAGGAAGGGCGGTCCCTGGCCGCCTCTCCCTCCCGGAAGGTGTCGCGCCGCTTGCGCCGCGCCTTTTTCGCCTGGTGCCGTTCCACATGGCCCGCCGCCTCGTCCGCCGCCCGGTTTAACACGCCGGCGGTCTCATCAGCAGAGGAATAGTCCTGTTCCGGGGGGCGGTCCGAGATGTGGGTGGCCTCGCCGGTCACCAGGTTCACCGAGATGGCCCCGTCATGGGTCATCTTCTGGGCCTCCTTCTCGGAGGCTTTCCATTCCTGCATTTATCCGTCACCTCCTCCGTAGGGGCAGATGCTGGCGCACGCCCCGGTCTCTATCAGGGAAATGTAGTGAAAAATGGGATAGGCCTGGGGCGGGCAGACCGCGTTCCCCAGGGTTTTCAGCCGCAGCGCCCGATCCTTCGTATCCTCGGTTATGCGGGGGACGCCCTCCGGCTCGCTGGCCCAGAGGATACGTCCGTCCATCCCTGCGGGAAGCCCATGAGCCATTCCACCCAATCGGGGTTCAGCGCCGCCTTCTCCGACAGGGGCTGCTCCTGGTGGATCACCTGGGCCGACAGGTTGGAGGATGGGGATTTGCCCCGGAAGGCCGCCGGTTTCAGGGTGGAGCGGTAGCCCTCCGACGCCGCCGGCGTCAGGTAGAATACCGCCGCCGACAGGGACAGGCTCCAGA
>ENA-OZAF01000806-OZAF01000806.1-human-gut-metagenome-genome-assembly--contig:-NODE-806-length-11261-cov-3.714796_pt1 | contig 11261 bp, 7 predicted proteins | sample MGYA00244207_ERZ653498 | MGnify/ENA primary metagenome ERZ653498 (study PRJEB26926, sample SAMN06165156) | human gut metagenome | biome: ENVO:00009003; feature: ENVO:2100002; material: ENVO:00002003... | reverse complement strand
TACGAGATGACGTCGAGTCTCGTGGGCTCGGAGATGTGTATAAGAGACAGGGAGGGTGTAGTTCAGGTTCAGATGGATGCGGCCCTCGCTGTCGCTGGGATTGCCCGCGGAGCGGATGTAGTCCGCGTCCTCCGCCACCGCCCGGTGGAGGTCCAGGATCCGCTCCGCCAGCTCCGGCTCCGCCAGGGCGTCCACCTGGATCGTGGGCATATTGCCGCTGACGCCGGCGCTGATCGCGCTCACCTGATTCAGCTCCGGCACCCGGCGCTCCGCCCCGGTGACGTCCAGCCGCATACAGAGGACCAGAACGGCGCAGGCGGCGCAGACCGTCAGAATCCCCTTCCAGCTTCCCCGGAACACCCGCAGGCTCTTATCCAGCAGCATGGAGGCGATGTAGTAGCCCAGGGCGCCCCCCAGGGACAGGCACACCGCCATGGGGACCGCGTCGGCGTAGATCCCCCGCTGGAAGAAGGGGCCCCACAGCGCGATATACAGCAGCCACCCCAGGGTCAGGGCGCTGAGCAGGGCCACCCCCAGCCGGAACAGGGGCCGCAGCCACCGGAAGGTCACCACGTCCCCGGCGCTCTCGCTGTGGCGCAGGCGGTACAGCAGCCAGGACGCCGCCAGCAGGGCAATCCCCACCAGCCCGTAGACCGCCACGGTCCCCAGGCCGTGAAGCTCCTGGACCACCAGCGCGCCATCCTCCCATACCCGCTGGAACCCGAACACGCTGTAGATATGGGTCAGGGGGCTGAGCCAGCCCATGACCGGGGAGCTGCCGGCGCCGGTAATGCCCACCAGGAAGGTCTGGCTCATGCTGCGGACCAGAGAGTCCAGCAGAAGGGAGAGGAAGTTCGCCAGCGCGTAGAAAATGGGCATGGCGAAGAGGCTGCCCGTGACCATGGCGCACAGGGTGGCTATCCCGAAAAACAGGACCGTCATGCACAGCACCGCCAGCACCGCCTGCAGCACCGCCGTCACGGGGAAGCCCCCCGCCGTCAGCGCCGCCAGACAGGTCAGGCCCCCCACGATCACATAGGGGATCAGAGCCATGGCCAGCCCGGACAGGGTGTTGGTGATAAACAGCCCCGTCCGGTCGATGGGCAGAGCGTGCATCATCCCCACCGCCCGGGCGGAGAAGAGATAGTTCCATACCAGCATGGCGCACAGGGCCGCGTAGACGAAGGAGACGCCGGGCACCAGCAGCGTCACCGCCTGATAGAGCGCCGTGGCAACGTCCTGGGGAGAGGCTGTCCGCCCGATCTCCTGACTGGCCAGGGCCAGCAGCAGGTAGAGGGGGGCCAGGCTCCCCACCAGACTGACCCCGCCCCACAGGGGCCAGGTCCGGCTCAGATTCTTCCGAAAGAGGGTGGGATTAAAGAATGATCTCTTTGACTGCATAGTGCTCACCTCCCAGCTCGTAAATAAAGATCTCCTCCAGACTCAGGGGCAGGGCCTCCAGCATCAGGGGCTGGTACCGCTCCAGCCGTTCGGCCACCTCCCGGGCGCTCCCCCGGATGATGTAGGTGTACACCCGCCCCACATGGGAGGTGTGCAGCACCGTGAACTCCCGGGGCAGCACCGGCGTCTCCGCGCCGCTCCACACCGCCTGGATCTTGACGATGTTCTCCTGCAGGTCGCTGAGGCTCCGCTCCAGCAGCACCCGGCCCTTATTCATGATGCCCACATGGTCGCACACGTCCTCCAGCTCCCGGAGGTTGTGGCTGGATACCAGCACCGTGGTGCCGTTCTCCCCCACGTCGCCCATCATCAGGCTCCAGACCTGACGGCGCATCACTGGATCCAAGCCGTCCACCGGCTCGTCCAGCACCAGATACTTCGGCCGGCAGCACATGGCCAGCCAGAAGGCGGCCTGCTTCTGCATCCCCTTGCTGAGGCGGCGGATCACCGCCTTCTCCGATATCTCAAAGACGGTCTTGAACTTCTCGTACCGGTCCATGTCGAAGCCGGGGTAGAAGCCCCGGTAGAACCGCATCATGTCCGCCACCGTGGCGGAGGAAAAATAGAACCAGTCGTCGGGAATGACGGCCATGGCCGCCTTGGCGGCGGGGTTCTCGTACACCGGCTGCCCGTCTGCCAGCACCTGGCCGCTGTCGGGGCGGTAGATGCCCGTCAGATGCCGGATCAGCGTGGATTTTCCCGCGCCGTTGGGGCCTACCAGCCCGTACACCGCCCCCTCCGGCACGGTGACGCAGGCCCCGTCCAGAGCGGCAAAGCCGCCGAAGCGCTTCACCAGATCCCGTATCTCGATCATGCTCTCACCTCCTCGTTTACGACCTCCAGAATCTCCGCCTCGGAGACCTGGAGGAACCTCAGCTCCGCCAGCAGCTCCCGCAGGCGGCCCAGCAGCTCCTCCCGCCGCCCGGCGGCGGCGTCCCGGGGCGGGCAGGCGAAGCTGCCCTTGCCGGGGATGGAATAGACGTAGCCCTCCGCCTCCAGCTCCCCGTAGGCCCGCTGGATGGTGTTGGGATTGATGGCCAGGTCCATGGCCATGGCCCGCACCGAGGGCAGCTTCTCGTCCGGCGCCACCGCGCCGGTGATGATGAGCCGGCGCAGGCCGTCCTTGATCTGCCCGTAGATGGGCCGGGAGTCCCGATAGTTGAGCGTTATCAAATCTGTCACCTCCGGGTGTATGGTCTGTATTATTACGCTTAGTACAGTTATCCTACCAGAACCCGCCGCCGGCCGCAAGGGAGAAAGGGCGAAGAAATCCTTAAGATTGCTTTAACTCCCCCGCCGCCGGGAAAAAAGAGACCGCCGGGACCTCCATCGAGGTCCCGGCGGCCAAAAACGAAAGGGACGCGGGCGGGCGGCTCCGCCGCTTGTCTGAAGGGCTTACTCCCTGACCAGCTCCTCCAGCTCGTCCACCAGCTGGCCGAAGAGCGCCAGGGCGTCGTTCACCGGCTCCGGCGAGGACATATCCACCTCGGCGATCTTCAGCAGGGACACCGGATCGGTGGAGCAGCCGCCGGAGAGAAAAGCCAGATAGTCCTTCACGGCCTCCTCCCCGCCCTCCAGAATCCGCTTGGACAGGGCCATGGCGGCGGAGAAGCCGGTGGCGTACTGGTAGACGTAGAAGCAGCGGTAGAAGTGGGGGATGCGGCTCCACTCCACCTCGATCTCCCGGTCCACCGTCACCGACGGGCCGTAGTAGAGCTGATTGAGGCCGTAGTAGATCTCGCACAGCTTCTGGGCGGTGAGGGTCTCCCCGCTCTCCGCCAGGCGGTGGATCTCCAGCTCGAACTCCGCGAACATGGTCTGGCGGTACACGGTGGTGCGGAACTGCTCCAGGAAGTAGTTGATGAGCACCGCCCGCTGCTTTTTGTCCGTGGTCTTTTTCAGCAGGTACTGCATTAGCAGGGACTCGTTGCAGGTGGAGGCCACCTCCGCCACGAAGAGGACGTAGCTTTCGTAGATGGGGGGCTGGTTCCTGCTGCTGAGATAGGAGTGCATAGCGTGGCCCATCTCGTGGGCCAGGGTGAACTCGCTGTTGAGGTCGTCCTTGTGGTTGAGGAGGACGAAGGGGTGGACCGGGCTGCCGATGGAGTAGGCTCCGGAGCGCTTGCCCTCGTTCTCGTAAATGTCCATCCACCGCTGGTCGAAGCCGCTTTTCAGCACCCGGCTGTACTCCTCCCCCAGCACCGCCGTGGCGGCCAGCACGTCCTCCCGGGCCCTGTCGAAGGGGATCTCCTGACCCGCCTCAGGCAGCATGGCGGCGTAGATGTCGTACATATGCAGCTCGTCCACGCCCATGATCTTTTTCCGCAGGTCCATATAGCGGTACATCTTGTCCATGTTCTCATGGACGGCCCGGATCAGGTTGTGGTACACCGCCTCCGGCACCTCCACCGGCCCCAGGGCGCCGGCCAGGGTGCTCTCATACTTTCTGGCCCGGGCAAAGAAGATGTTCTTCTGCACCTCCGCGTTGAGCATGGCCGCCAGGGCGTTGCGGCTGGCGCCGTAGACGCCGTACAGCGCCCGGAAGGCGTTGGCCCGCAGGGTCCGGTCAGAGCTCTCCATCAGGGAGATGTAGGAGCCGTTGGTGAGGGCGTAGGTCTTTCCCTGGCTGTCGGCCACGGAGGGGAACTTCATATCCGCGTCCACGAAGGCGTCAAAGACGCCGCTGGGCCCCTGGCTCATCTGGCCCGCGGCGGCCAGCAGGTTCTCCTCGGCGGAGGACAGAACGTGGTCCTTCTCCAGCCGGGCCTTGTCCAGATAGCGGCGGTACTTCTCCAGCCCCGGCTCCTCCTCATAGAACCGACCCAGGGTCTCCTCCGGGATCGCCACCAGCTCCGGCCCCTCAAAGGCCACGGCGCTCTCAAACTCCACCACGAAGCTGAGGCAGCGGCCCCTGACGGCCTGGTAGACGGGGTTGGCGGTATCCTCGTCGCCCCGGATGAAGGCGTAGACATACAGCTTCTCGATCCGCTGGTTGGCCTCCTCAAAGCGGCGCAGGTACTCATACAGGGTCCCGGCGCTCTCCCCCAGCCGGCCCTGATAGGCGGCCAGCTCCCCGGGCAGGGCCCGCAGCTCCTCCAGATCGGCGCTCCACGCCTCGTCGGAGGGATACAGGTCGGCGGTGTTCCAGCAGACCGCGGGGTCCATCTGGTTCCGTTTGAGGATCTTCATGTCCTTTGCCATATGCGTTCTCCTATTCTTACAGTCTTGCCTCCCGCCAGGGCGGGACAGTCATGGGCCAAGCATACCACATTTCCCGCCGGGGGACAAGTGCTTGTCAAAATTTGCGCAAAGCCGCAAAATAGGACTAGCCAAACCACAAAAGCCGGCGTATAATAGTTTCCGCGCGGAGGCGGCGGAGAGGGCCCCATACCTCCAACGGGCTTTTCCGTGTACCGCCGCCTGATGAACGCGCGAAATCTGAATGGAAAACAGAGCAGGAGGAACAAAACCACAATGAAACAATGGAATAAGCTGCTGGCGCTGACGCTGGCAATGGTCATGGTCCTTGGCCTGTCCATCCCCGCCCTGGCGGAGGAAGAGACGGCTCAGGGCTATGCCGACGTGCCCGAATGGGCGGCTGAGTATGTGGAGCGCGTCACTGAGCTGAAGCTCATCGACGGCAAGACCGACACCGCCTTCGCTCCCAACGAGAACGTGACCCGGTCCGTCATGGTGGAGGCCCTGTACCGTCTGGCCGGCTCTCCCGAGATCCCCGCCGCCGCCGTGAACCCCTTCACCGACGTGGCGGAGGACGCGGCGTACCGGAACGCCGTGGTCTGGGCCAGCGACAAGGGTATCGTGAGCGGCACCACCGACACCACCTTCACCCCCGACGCCGCCATTGAGCGCCAGGCCATGGCCAAGGTGCTCAACCGTTTCGCCGCCGACCAGGTGGGCAAGGAGACTCTGACCACCGCCAACGACGCCATCTCCGCCTTCCCCGACGCCGGCAAGGTGGCCGATTGGGCCAAGGACTACATGAACTGGATGGTGGCCTGCGAGTTCATCTCCGGTTCCGACGGCAAGCTGCTCCCCACCGGCACCGCCACCCGGGCCCAGCTGGCCGCCATCCTCTGCCGCTACCTGGATGACAACGCCACCGGCACCGCCATCCACGACGATCCCCGCAACGGCGACGAGATCGGTGAGAAGGAGCTGCTGGTGGTGAGCTTCGGCACCAGCTACAACGACAGCCGGGTAGCCACCATCGGCGCCATTGAGGGCGCTCTGGAGGAGGCCTTTGAGGGCTGGTCCGTCCGCCGGGGCTTTACCGCCGACATCATCATCGACCACATCCTCCGCCGGGACGGCGAGAAGATCGACAACGTCGCCGAGGCCCTGGAGCGGGCCAAGGCCAACGGCGTGAAGGAGCTGCTGGTCCAGCCCACCCACCTGATGAACGGCTTTGAGTACGGCGATCTGGTGAAGGAGCTGGAGGGCTGCGCCGCCGACTTTGAGTCCATTAAGATCGGCGCGCCCCTGCTGACCACCGATGACGACTTCGCCAAGGTGGCCGAGGCCATGGTCAGCGCCGCCGCGGAGTTCACCAAGGACGGCAAGACCGCCGTCTGCTACATGGGCCACGGCACCGAGGCCGCCTCCAACGGCGTCTACGCCAAAATGCAGCAGGTCCTCACCGACGGCGGCCACGCCAACTTCTTCGTGGGCACCGTGGAGTCCGAGCCTACCGCCCAGGATCTGGTGAAGGCCGTGAAGGCCGCCGGGTATGAGAACGTGGTCCTCCGTCCCATGATGATCGTGGCCGGCGACCACGCCAACAACGACATGGCCGACGCGGGCGATCCCGAATCCTGGTACTCCGTCTTTACCGCTGCCGGGCTGAACGTCCAGGCGGACGTCCGGGGCCTGGGCGAGCTGAAGGAGATCCAGGATCTGCTGGTTGCCCACGCCAAGGCCGCCGTGGAGCTGGACAAGACCGGCATCGACGTGGAGCCCAACCCGGAGAACGCCGGGCCCGAGGCTCTGGCGGACGGCGTGTACGCCATCGAGGTGACCTGCGCCCAGTCCATGTTCAAGATCGACAGCTGCACCCTCACCGTCAAGGACGGCAAGATGACCGCCGACGTGGTGCTGGGCAGCGAGAGCTTTGACAGGATGTTCGCGGGCACCGCCGCTGAGGCCGCCCTGGCTGAGAGCGCGGTAAACGGCGCCGCCGCCGACGGCAAAACCACCTTCACCCTGCCGGTGGAGGCCCTGGACAAGGCCCTGGACTTCGCCGCCCACAGCGTGAAGAAGGACGTCTGGTATGACCGCACCCTGACCTTCGTCTCCGCCACCGCTCAGGCGAAGTGATCCTCTCCCCGGTCCGGGGAGGAGGGCGGAGCGCATTCGCTGCGCGGGCCGCCCGTCCCATCAGAAAACGCGTGTGAAAGAGCGCCGCGGAGGGTCCTCCCTCCGCGGTGTTTTTTTATTTCCCTTTTCCCCCGAAAAGGGAAATTCCGGTTGCGTTTCCCGGTCCGCCGTGCTATACTAATGCTGGCCGCTTCCGCGGCCCACAACTGCATAGCGAAGCAGACGGTGCCGCCAGCCCTCTTCCGGGCCGGGGCGGATAATAGGGAAACAGGTGAGAGGCCTGTACGATCCCGTCACTGTATGCGGCGCGCGCGCCTCCATGCCGGAGATCGGCGGCCACTGGGTCTTTCCCGGGAAGGCGGAGGCGGGCGGAGAGCCGCGAGTCAGGAGACCTGCCGTCTGCCGGGTACAAAGCGGGCGCGCCCTGGGCCGCCCGGGATCACGGAGCTTTGGTCGCGCGTACCGTCCGCCCCTGGGGGCGGCATGTGTCGTGGTCATTTTTCAGTGACCGCGATTTTCTTTTGAAGGAGGAGTTTACTCATGAGAAAAAGAAGCCAATGGATCGCCCTGCTGGCCGCCCTGGTCATGGTCCTGTCCCTGCTGGCGGGCTGCGGCGGGGAAAGGGGCGGCGACGCCCCTCAACCCGATTCTCCGGCCCTGACAGACCAGCAGCCGGACGTCCAGCCTGCCGAACCCACGCCGGATACAGACACCCCCGCGGACCCTGCGCCGGATGACAGCCAGCCCGCCGAACCTGCGCCGGATGCGGATGCCCCCGCCGAACCCACACCGGATGACGGTCAGTCCGACGGCCAGCAGCCCCAGCAGCCCGCGGAGGGTCCCTCCGAGCCTACGGAGGACCCCAAGCCCTCCGATCCGGCGCCGGAGCAGCCTCCTCAGGAGGAACAACAACCCGACGGTCTGGCCGACGGGATCTACACCGTGGCCGTGACCCTGGAGGGCGGCTCCGGCCGGGCCGGCGTGGAGTCCCCCTGCTCCCTCCGCTGCCAGGGGGGGCAGATGTGGGCCACCATCGTCTGGAGCAGCTCCAACTACGACTACATGAAGGTGGACGGCGAGAAGTACGAGCTTGTCAGCGCCGCCGGGGAGAACTCCGCCTTTGAGATTCCCGTGGCCGCTCTGGATCAGGCCCTGTCCGTCATCGCGGACACCGTGGCCATGAGCACCCCCCACGAGGTGGCGTACACCCTGACCTTCGACTCCGCCACCCTGACCCAGTCGTAAGGAGGGCGCTTATGAAGAAATACGCCGCTTTCACCGCTCTGCTGCTGACGGTGCTGACCCTCCTGTGCGCCTGCGGCGGGCAGGAGCCCGCCCAGGAGGACGCGCCGCCCCCGGAGGATCGGGAAGAGCAGGCCCTCTATCGCTGGGACACCATGTGGGACGGCCCTGGCGCCGAACCCTTGGCCCTTGCCTACGCCCAGAGCTTTTCTGTGGATCTCAGCGAGTACGGCTACGCCCGCATCACCATCGACGGCGACGTCTATCTGCTGGTCCCGGAGAAGGCCCCCCTGCCCCAGGGCACGCCGGAGGACGTGGTGATCCTCCAGCAGCCCATCGGGAACATCTACTTACAGGCCACGTCGTCCATGGACTGCTTCCGGCGGCTGGACGCCCTGGACGCCATCGCCCTGTCCGGCACCCAGGCCGACGGCTGGTACATCCCCGAGGCCCGCGAGGCCATGGAGGCCGGGAAGATCCTCTACGCCGGAAAGTACAGCGCGCCGGACTACGAGCTCATCAAATCCTCGGACTGCGGCCTGGCCCTCATGTCCACCATGGTCTACCACAACCCCGAGGTGAAGGAGCAGCTGGAGCGGTTCGGCATCCCCGTGCTGGTGGAGCGCTCCAGCTACGAGACCCATCCCCTGGGCCGGATGGAGTGGATCAAGCTCTACGGCGTTCTGCTGGACCGGCTGGAGGAGGCGGAGGCCTTCTTTGACCGGCAGCTCACGCAGCTGGCCCCCATTCTGGAGCAGGAGAACACCGGCAGGACCGTGGCCTTCTTCGCCATCAACTCCAACGGCTCCGTCACCGTGCGCAAGAGCGGGGACTACATCGCCAAGGCCATCGACCTGGCCGGCGGCGTCTACGCCTTCCACGACCTGACGGAGGAGGAGAACGCCCTGTCCACCATGAACATCCAGATGGAGATCTTTTACGACACCGCCAGGGACGCGGACATCCTGATCTACAACAGCGCCATCGACGCCAATCTGACCACCATCGAGGAGCTGCTGGACAAGAGCGCCTCCCTGGGCAACTTCAAGGCCGTGCAGAACGGCGACGTCTGGTGTACCGGAAAGAGCATGTTCCAGGAGTCCCTGGGCGTGGGAGACATGATTCTGGATCTCCACGCCATCTGCTCCCAGGAGGACCCGGCGGACCAGGACCTGCGCTACCTGCACCGGCTCGCCTGACGGAGGAACGCTATGAGAAAAACCCGGATTCGATACTGCTTCTGCTTCGTCTTTCTGATCGCCCTGCTGCTCGTCCTGCTGCTCTGGAACCTGAACGCCGGCAGCGTGGACTTCACCCCCCGGGAGATTCTGGACACCCTGATGAGTCCCCCTGACGATGGGATCATCTGGGGCATCCGGCTGCCCCGTCTGCTGGCGGCGGCCATTCTGGGGGGCGCGCTCAGCGTGTCCGGCTTCCTGCTCCAGACCTTCTTCGCCAACCCCATCGCCGGGCCCTTCGTGCTGGGCATCTCCTCCGGGGCCAAGCTGACAGTGTCCCTGATGATGGTGTTCTTTCTGAGCCGGGGGGTGCGTTTTAACTCCATGGCCATGATCCTGGGGGCCTTTGTGGGCTCCATGCTCTCCATGGGCTTTATCCTGCTGCTCTCCCGCCGGGTGAAGGAGATGAGTATGCTGGTGGTCAGCGGCGTGATGATCGGCTACATCTGCTCCGCCATCACGGACTTTGTGGTGACCTTCGCGGAGGACGCCGATATCGTCAACCTCCACAACTGGTCCCTGGGCAGCTTCTCCGGCAACTCCTGGGGGGACATCCGGCTCATGGCCATCGTGGTCTTTACGGCGCTGGCCCTCACCTTTCTGCTGTCCAAGCCCATCGGCGCCTACCAGATGGGGGAGGTCTACGCCCAGAACATGGGCGTGAACATCAAGCGGTTCCGTCTGGAGCTGATATTGCTCTCCAGCATCCTCTCCGCCACCGTCACCGCCTTTGCCGGCCCCATCTCCTTTGTGGGCATCGCGGTGCCCCACCTCATCAAATCCCTCTTCCGCACCGCCAAGCCCGTGGTCATCATTCCCGCCTGCTTTCTGGGCGGCGGGGCCTTCTGCCTCTTCTGCGACCTCATCGCCCGCACGGCCTTCGCCCCCCGGGACATGAGCATCAGCTCCGTCACCGCCGTGTTCGGCGCGCCCATCGTGATCTACCTCATGGCCTCCCGGCGGGGCAGGGGAGGTGAGCGGTGATGGGCGAGGTGTGCCTCCGCACAGAGGACCTGTCCGTGGGCTATAACGGCAAGCCTCTGATCCGCCAGATCGCCCTGCGGCTGCGCCGGGGGGAGATCGTCACCCTCATCGGCCCCAACGGGGCGGGAAAATCCACCATTCTCAAGAGCATCATCCGCCAGCTGGACCTGGTCCGCGGGGCGGTGTATCTGGACGGCCGGGACATGGCGGGCCTCACCGAGCGGGACGTGTCCCTCTCCATGAGCGTGCTCATGACCGCCCACGTCCGCCCGGAGCTGATGACCTGCTTCGACGTGGCGGCCACCGGCCGCTACCCCTACACCGGGCGGCTGGGCATCCTGACCCGGGAGGACCGGGAGAAGGTCTATCAGTGTCTGGAGCTGGTCCACGCCGCCGACCTGGCCGGCGCGGATTTTTCCCGGATCAGCGACGGCCAGCGCCAGCGGGTGCTGCTGGCCCGGGCCCTGTGCCAGGAGCCGGAGGTCATGGTGCTGGACGAGCCCACCTCCTTCCTGGACATCCGCCATAAGCTGGAGCTGCTGGCGATTCTGAAAGACATGGTCCGCCAGCGCAAACTGGCGGTGCTCATGTCCCTCCACGAGCTGGACCTGGCCCAGAAGATCAGCGACTTCGTGGTCTGCGTCCGGGGGGACGTCATCGACCGCCAGGGCCCCCCGGAGGAGATTTTCACCTCCGACTACATCATGGACCTGTACGGCGCGGCCCGGGGCAGCTACAACGCTCTTTTCGGCTCTCTGGAGCTGGAGGCCCCCCGGGGACAGCCGGAGGTGTTTGTCATCGGCGGCGGTGGGGCCGGCATCCCGGTCTACCGCCGGCTCCAGCGGCAGGGGGTCCCCTTCGCCGCCGGCGTCCTTCAGGAAAGCGACCTGGACTTTCCGGTGGCTTCGGCCCTGGCGGCTCAGGTGGTGTCGGAAAAGCCCTTCCAGCCCATCGGCCCGGAGGCCCTCCGGCAGGCGGAGGCCCTGATGGACCGCTGCCGCC
>ENA-OZAF01000793-OZAF01000793.1-human-gut-metagenome-genome-assembly--contig:-NODE-793-length-11377-cov-8.214715_pt1 | contig 11377 bp, 13 predicted proteins | sample MGYA00244207_ERZ653498 | MGnify/ENA primary metagenome ERZ653498 (study PRJEB26926, sample SAMN06165156) | human gut metagenome | biome: ENVO:00009003; feature: ENVO:2100002; material: ENVO:00002003... | reverse complement strand
ATATAATTGCTTAAAAATAGCAACACTATTATAATATAAGTCGTAAATAAAAATCAACACTTGTTGAAATTCTTATGAGGAGTATTATGGAAAAAATTGCAGTTGTAACAGATAGTAATTCAGGAATAACGCAAAAAGAAGCTAAGGGCAATCTTTTTGTTTTGCCAATGCCTTTTATAATTGATGGCAGCGACTATTATGAAGACATAAATTTAACTCAAGAAGAGTTTTATGAAAAACTAAAAAGCGATGTTAAAATTTCAACATCTCAACCATCGTATGGTGAAGTAACTGAACTATGGGAAAAAGTTTTAAAAGATTACGACTATATAATTCATATACCAATGTCTAGTGGGCTAAGTGAATCTTGTGCATCTAGCACTAGATTTGCCGAAGAGGCAAACTTCAAGGGCAAGGTTTTTGTTGTAAACAACCAACGAATTTCTGTAACGCAAAAAGCAAGCGTTTATGAAGCATTAGATTTAATAAAGCAAGGTAAAACAGCAAAGGAAATTAAAGACTACCTTGAAGCAAGCAAGATGGACTCTAGCATCTACATAACGGTAGAAACGCTAAAATATCTTAAACGTGGTGGAAGGGTAACACCTGCCGCAGCAGCGATTGCAACACTTCTAAAAATAAAACCAATTCTTCAGATTCATGGAGAAAAGCTAGACGCATTCGCGAAGGTTATGAATATGAACCAAGCAAAGCATCGTATGATAGCAGCAATTAAAAAAGACATTGAAGAGCGTTTTTCAGACCTATCAAAAGAAGGTAAACTTGCCCTATCCGTTGCATATACAGACAACTATGAGGCTGCAAACAAGTTTAAAGAAGAAATTATGCAGGAATTTCCAAACATGGAAATTCTCGGAGTAGACCCTTTATCCTTAAGCGTTTCATGCCACATTGGGCCTGGTTCTCTTGCAATAGCATTAGCAAGATATAAATATTAAAAAAACCACCTTAAATAGGTGGTTTTTTATTATGGTTTTACCAGAAATAAAAGCCATAAATTGATAGATCTACCTTGTTTTTGGTCACTTTAACGCCTTCATTTTGCAGCAATTTCTTTTGAACATTGGCCCCGCCAAAGGCAAAACTGTCTGCAAGTTTACCATCCCTATTAACTACTCTATGGCAAGGAATAGTTTGCGGTTCTGGGTTACGATGAAGCGCATATCCAACTACCCTGCTCGCTCTAGGGTTACCGCACGCGCGAGCAATCTCCCCATAGGTTACAACCTTGCCCATGGGGATTAGTTTAACATGATCGTAAACAAGTTTGTAAAAATTATCCATATTTTGTCCTTTTTTCTACAGTTTAAAATTCAAAAGTTTACTATCTCTATAATATAATTGGTATTCGCCCCCAATATTAGAGATTGTTTTTATATGTATAACCATATCTTCATCATCCATAGCCTCTAACGACTCATTGTCCATTTGGTCAATAATATTGTTGCCAAAGAAAACTTCATCGCTAACTATATTATCCCCTTGTTTTAACACAAAATCATCGCTAATAATATTTTTAACTTCACTCGTAGTATTTTTCACATTTAGCTTTAATGTGATAAACTCTTGATTTTCAGAGGTTATTTTTTGTGCCGAATTTTTCTCATAAGTAAAGCGAAAGCCCTCTATATCTACGCTAGTTTTTGCACAACCAATAAAAAGCCCCGCACTTAAAATTACAGATAATGTGATTATAAAAGATATAATTTTTTTCATTCTTTTCACCTCAAAACTAATTATATCTTTTTAACCAAGTTTTATACTCTTATTTTTTATTGACATAGTATTTATCTATTAAATCGAAATATTCTTGCCATCTATAATCTCTTATAGGCATTGGTTTATGTGATTTAAAATATAAAACTAACGCAGGAGAAATATTATTATAACTGCTACAAATTTTATAATCTATAAGTTCGCCATCTTTTATAAGTTTTTTTACCATTGCATGATAATTATAATACGACATACATATAGTATTTAACTAGTTTTTCTTATTATGCCAAACTTTTCATTGTTGTTTTAATAGCTTCTCTTGCATTTTCACCACAATTAAAGCCAAATTCGTTAAAATTAAGGTTATTTTTGCACTTTTCTACATCAATGTAAAATTTCTTATTTAAAACCCCATTCATAAGTTTTGGATAATATAGCCCTGCTTCTTTTCCCTCTCTTTTATGTTTTTTAACCAAGCCTTTTGAGCCTAAAGCGCATAAAAACGCAGGAAGCTCAACTATTTTGCGATTGTCATTCAAAGACTTTAGCATAATTTCCAGCATCTCTTTATAGCTAATATTATCAGACGCTATAGGAAAAGTTCCAGTTTTACCTAGTGCTAAACAAGCATAAACAGCTTCGGCAACTCCGCCTCGTTCTATTATCGCAGTTCCACCACCCTTGGGGAAAAATACCTTTTTATAACCATCAAAGTATTTTAAGAAGCTATCTTTCCAAATAGGCTTTCTATTTTCTCCCACTCCAAAGATGTAGGGAAGCTCAAGTATACAAACAGTAAAATTATCATCTGCAAGCGACAAACACCTTTCTTCCTGCTCTACCCTTGCACGAATATATGGATGATATTTCTCTAGTTTACCATTTAATTGTTTGTTGAAATAAGCAAAGTATGAGCCAAGAATTGCAACCTTTTTAACTCCTGCATTTTTTGCAAGTTTTATAGCGTTATAACACTTTTCAACCAAAAACTCGTGAAAATATTCATAGGCGGGCGCCTTAGGCGTTACTCTATCGTCTGGTCCAAGCGCATAAACGAAAGCGTCATAACCTTTGCCAGCAAACAATTTTGCAATTTCTTCATCTTTCATCTCAAACAAATTCCCAAATGAAAGGTTTATTCTTTTGTCCATAAAGTCTAAATTAGGAAGCTCATTTTCAAGTGCTATGGTATCAACCTTCGCTCCCCTATCTAAAAAAAGTTTTGCAACAGGATACCCTAAAAATCCTGTTCCTCCAGCTATAAACACTTTTTCTATCTTATCCATTTTGCCTTTCCTTCAAAATTTACACAAATTATAATAATTTTTCAATAACTATGCACTCAAAAACAACTAAAGCCATGCCTTTAATTTTTTTATTTTAAATAGGATTTCAAGGTTTTCGCAGTTTCTGCACTTAGAGCCGTAAAATATGCTACACCTCAGCTTTTTTCGGGCTTAGTTTGCTGCTATAAGAAAGAAACAAGAAAAGCTTGGCAAGGAGTTTATTTTCATAAATGACTTACCAAGGTTTTCGCAGTTTCTATACTTAGAGCCGTGAAATAAGCTGGCCTATACTTTTTTCGGGCTTAGTTTGCTGCTATAAGAAAGAAACAAGAAAAACTTGGCAAGGAGTTTATTTTCATAAATGACTTACCAAGGTTTTCGCAGTTTCTGCACTTAGAGCCGTGAAATAAGCCCGAAAAAAACTAGAGGGGTTTACGGTCCCTAATAGCCCTAGCCACCGTTACCTCATCGGCAAATTCAAGTTGCGTTCCTGCAGCTAAACCTTGGGCAAGCCTTGACACTTTAACGCCATATGGCTTGATAAGGGAAGCTATATACATTGCAGTTGCCTCACCCTCAACATCTGGGGAAGTTGCAAGAATAACCTCTTTTGTGCCCCCCTTTGAAACCCTTTCAATAAGTTTAGCTATGTTAATATCCTTAGGTGCAACATTAGCCAGTGGGTTAATTGTCCCGTGAAGCACATGATAAGAACCTTCGTAACTATGCGCCTTTTCTATTGCCAAAACATCTTTTGGCTCTTTAACTACACATATTGTTTCTTCTGTTCTTGTTTTGCAAATATTACAAAGTTCACTATCTGCAAAATTTCCACAATTAGAGCAAAATTTTATTTTCTCTTTTGCTTCAATAATTGCACTTGCAAAAGCCTCGGCCTCCTCTTTTGAACCCGTAACAATAAAATAGGCGTATCTTCCTGCCGTTTTTTTACCAACGCCAGGCAACTTACTAAACTCGTTAGTTAGCTTCTCTAAACTGTCTAACTTAGTGGTATCCACTCTACATTAAGCCCCCGAATCTACCCATTTTTTCATTTCTTAATTCGTCAGCTTTATCTGTAGCATCGTTAAATGCTGCAAGAACAAGGTCCTCAAGCATTTCAACATCATCTGGGTCTACAACGCTTTTATCAATAGTGATGCTAACAGGTTTTTTATTACCTGTTACAACAACTTTAACCATTCCGCCACCAGCAGTGCCCTCAACCTCACTTTCGTCTACTTCTTGCTGAGCCTTCAATGCCTCCTCCTGCATCTTTTGAGCCTGACGCATAAGAGCTTGCATATTATTTGCTCCACCACCAAAACCACCAAACTTTGCCATTAACTAATCTCCTCCTGGTTCATCCGAACTTTCATTGCTTTCAAATGATGCACCATTTTCATAATATTTGTCAACCAAATCATTGATGTTTAAATAATCAACGCCTTTCTTAACACCTTTTTTCAATTCCATTTGCAATCGTTGATAAGCCTTAGTAAACTTTTCATGCTCGTTTTTTGCAGTTGCTTTAGAATAATCAAAGTCTGTTAGTAAAAGATAAATTAACACATCATCAAGGTTATTATAGTCTATTCCTTTTCCTAAACTCAAAGATTTTGTTAAATAAACTTTAACCTTTGTTTCATCTATATATTTATTTTTAATCTCGCCCAAATCTATAAGTGGGTTTTTTCTTTTAGCCTTATACGCTGGATAGGAATCTGTCAATATTTCCCTACTCACGCTTTTTACTTTTTCATTTGTTATAACCCTAAGGTTACTATCAACCGAATCACTTGAAAAAACTTTATCATCCCTAAGGCGTGCAATAAACTTTTCTGCAAGTCTTTGATATGCAAGCATTACATCGCCCTTTCTATTTATAGTTTCAAAAATAGCACAATGATGAAGCATACAGTCATCCACATGGCAATTTTCACAATTCTCATTATAAAACTCGTTATACTCTTTCGACCTAACTGCAGCCTGGTTTAAGCAGTGCGCCAAAACATAATATGCATCAACATAACCAATATTATCAGCGTCCACAAAGTTAAGAATATTGCGCTTTAAATCTTGTTTTAAAAACTCTGCACAAAGCTCTGCATTTTGATTTTCTAGGTCTTCAAGCAATCCATCCTCAAGTAATGCATTGCTTGCAACAAGCTGCAAAAATTCCGAAACATCTTTCACCGTTTCAAAAATTGCTTCAGCCTCCTGGGCATTTGATTTTTCGCAGAGCTTTAAAGCATCTTTAAACTCTTCTTCAATGTTTCGAACAAAACGCATTCTTCTTACAACATTGCTTGGTTGGCTACTTTTCATGTATCCCTCTAATTTATACGCCAGTTCAAAAACCCGATCTATCCCTTTTGTAATAAATTTGGCGTCACCGTTTCTTGAACCTTGAAGAAAACTTAAAACAATATTTCTTATCTTTTCGCGCATCTGAATTATAGTATCTATATCTTCCTTATAGCTTTCTTTTGTTCCAATTGGAATAAGATAACGCTTCTTTAGTTCCTCTATTTCTTCATTTGATAAGTTGTAAATTTCTTCGCTCACCTTTCTACTCCTTTATCTTTAGATTCCCATTTAACGCCGAAGATAATGCATCAATATCTCCACCACTGGTTTTCTTTTCTTCAACTTTAAACACATATGTTAACCCTAAGTTATCAAAAAATGAATCTAGAATTGGCCTATACTTATCTCTTAAAACAACATCAAGAGTTATTTTGTCTTCAACATAAAACACCGCCGTTTTATTCTTAACATCAACTTTCTTAACTTGCCTAATACAACTTAATAGGCTCATATCTTTGTGTTCCCTCAAATATGCGAGCAGTTTGCCAAGTAGCTCGCCACCAATAGCATTCTCACTTTCATTGTTTTTGGGAGCTATAATATCTGCGTTGCTACTTATGGGAGCTTGTGCATTTTTATTCTCTAACAGCGCCCCTTTGGCCATCTGCCCTCCCTCTGCAAGCATTTTTTCTAATCGCTCAACTCTAGCCTCTAAACTCACGCTCTCAAGCGTTCTCACTATTGCCGTTTCTAAAACAAGCCTTGGGCTCACGCTATATCTTAGTTCTGCCTCAACTTCACTTAGTGAAAAGATTGTGGCAATAATTCTATCGTAGTTAACATCCTCACTCTGTTTTTCCATTCTAGCAAACATCTCTTCAGTTGCCACAACCATAGTTTTTGCTTCTTTTTTTAAAGTAGATATAACTAAAAGGTCGCGGAAATACGCTATAAGGTCTTTACTTAAAACTAGCGGAGTTTTGCCACTAGCCAAAACCTTGTCTAGTTCTTTTAAACAACCACCAAGGTTTCCTGCTAGTATCATGTTCGCAATTTCGCACAAGTGTTCTTTATCGGTTGTGCCAAGAATCTCCATTGCACTTTTATAAGTTAAATTTGCCCCAGAATATGAGATGCATCTATCGGCAATGCTAAGCGTATCTCTAACACTACCTTCCCCAGCCCTCGCTATAACTTCTATTGCTTCTTTTTCGGCAGTAATACCCTCTTTTTTAAAAGTATCTCTAAGTATTCCGCAAAGCCCAGCCAGTGACACAAGTTGAAAGTCGAACCTTAAACATCTAGAAAGAATTGTAGCTGGAAGCTTGTGAACCTCGGTTGTAGCTAAAATAAACACTGCATACGATGGTGGCTCTTCCAGAGTTTTTAAAAGAGCATTAAATGCGCTTGGCGAAAGCATGTGCACTTCGTCTACAATATAAACCTTATACTTTCCATTAACTGGAGGATACTTCACTTTTTCTCTTAAATCACGAATTTCATCTACACCATTATTAGAAGCAGCATCAATTTCTAAAATGTCTATATTATTCCCGCTAAGAGCTTTGCACACTTCACACTTTCCACAAGGCGACCCTTTTTGAGGATTTTCGCAATTTATAGCCCTAGCAAATATCTTTGCTGTAGAGGTTTTTCCCGTTCCCCTGCTTCCACAGAAAAGGTAGGCGTGACCAATCTTATCGCTTATAATTTGATTTTTAAGCGTTTGAATAATATGGTCCTGCCCTATAACCTCGTCAAAAGTTTGTGGTCTATATTTTCTATAAAGTGCAAGATACATTATCTACTCCTTAACTTTAGATTTTATTCTTTGTATTGTGTTTGTGATGCTTCTAGGCGTTTTATTTAACTTTTTAGCTATATCGCCCGTAGAGTAGCCCTCTAAATAGTTCTCAAACACAACTTTTTCAAAATCGCTTAAACTTTCAGCAAGTTTTTTAAGCCTCTCTTCTTGCTTTTCTTTGAACAGGTAAATTTCCTCAGGGTCTTCAGCAAGACCAAGTTCAGAGATTTCAAACTCGTCATCCTCGTCATTTTTCCTAACAATTGGAAGCGAACTGTTAAGGGGCTGATTTTTCTTAGTGTTTGCATGTTTAATAGCATCTAAAATTTGCCTTTTTATGCAAGTGGTAGCAAATTTTTTAAAAGAATCATCTCCAACAGTTCCCTTACTTTCATCAAACTTCCTAAACGCTTCTAAAAGCCCAATCATTCCCTCTTGATAAAGGTCATCACTTGTTCCGCCCGCCAAATAAAATCGCCTACAGATTCCACGGATTAGGCTAGCATAGTTGTCTACAAGTTTGTTTATAATTTCTTCTTCATCTAGATGTTTCAATCTACTTCTCCTTTATAATGCTTTGCCTTACAGATTCGTAAACCACAATACCTGCCGACACGCTGGCATTAAGCGAATTAACTTTACCAAACATTGGTATACCAACCACTCCATCAGCTAGGCTCCTTGTGAGCGAAGAAACACCTTTTCCCTCGCTTCCAATAACAATAGCAATATCCCCCGTTAAGTTACAGCGATACATAATCTCTCCATCCATATCGGTAACATAAACAAAAATATTATTGTCTTTCAATTTTCTAATTGCGTCATTTATATTTTTAACCTTACAAACTTTAACATGGCTTGTTGCCCCAGCTGACGAGCGAATAACTGTTTCGTTAACTAAAGCAGAATCTCTTTCAGGAATTATAACTGCACTAACTCCAGCACACTCTGCCGTTCTAATAATACTACCTAGGTTGTGCGGGTCTGTTATCTTGTCTAGCAAAATATAAAATCTGCGTTTGCCCTCAATATTTATCACATCTTCAAGACTAGAGTACTCAAACTCGCTTAAAATTGCAATAATCCCTTGATGATGCCCAGTTTTAGATAGCCTATCTAGCGCTGGTTTTGGCACAAATTCTACCAAAACCCCTCTATCTTTGGCTTTTTTAATAAGCTCACGAACAGCTGTATCGCCAATCTTATCTTGCACTAAGAGTTTTTCAATTGTTTTACTTGAAGCTAGCGCCTCGCCTACTGGATTTTTACCCTCTGCCTGCATCTCTCATTCTCCTATAGATAAATTTAAAAATAATTCAAGCCTTTCACTTTTATTAGATAAATATAAATATCCTATAAGTGCTTCAAATGCCGTTGCGTAGTTATACTCGGCAACTGAATAGTTTTTCGCGCCCTGACCTTTAACGCTGTTTCTTGCCCTGTAAGCCACATCATGCTCTTCTTCAGTTAACATGCTCTCTAGCCTCTTAAAAACCCTGCACTGCATGCCTGCATTAACTTTTTCTTTAACCATGCGATTAAGTTCGTTAACCTTAAAGTCGCCCCTGCTTGCCATTTTTTCACGAACAAACAACGAATGAACCGCATCTCCAATAAAGGCTAAAACAAGCGGTTGCATGTTCCTAACATCTTTAATTTCATTGTCTATGTGTATCATAATTCAAATTATAGCACGATTATATCAAAAAACAATAAAACTATCAAGGCTTACCAAGATTTTTTGTGCGTTTTATATGCTCGACATATTGAATAAAACAATTATAATTGCTAAAAAATAAAGCACAGGCTTTTGCCTATGCTTTAAGCTTCGGGTTCATCGTTTTTTTTTAAAAGATCATCATCTCGAACAAGCCCCCCTGGCGTTAGTTCATAAACTTCATTGAATACTTCAGAAATAAATTTTCTATCGTGGGAAACACTTATTATAGCCCCTTTATACGACTTGAAAAACTCACGTATAACAGGATTAGATAATGGGCTTAAATTTCTAGTAGGTTCATCAAGTATTAAAACATTACTTTTGCTTAGCATTAAACTTGTTAGATAAATTTTAGCCCTTTGCCCACCAGATAGAACTTTAATTTTAGATTGCATTTCTTCAGGGGTAAATTTAAGCGTACCAAGAATAGTTCTTGTTAGTTCACTTTCCTGTTTAGATGCATCTTCGCAAAGATAGTCTAGAGGTGTTTTATCCAAATCTAAAAAATCTTCATAATTTTGAGGCATATAGGAAACTTCAATGCCACTAATATCGCCATCTATGTAATAGTTATAAATTTGTTTTAAAAGTGTGCTTTTCCCCGAGCCATTATTTCCAACAATAACAACTTTCTTTGGCCCAACAACACTAAGCTTAACATTTCTAGCAAGCTCTTTGCCATTGTTTGAAAGAACAGGCAAATTTAAATCTAAAACCCTTTTTTGTGCAGGCAAAGAAATTGTATTTGTAAATCGCATTTTAATACTGTCTTCAGTGTCAGTATGCTGAGTTACCTCAGTTCTTTCCCACCTTGCTTCTCTTGCAATTATCGCTCTCATAGAGTTTGTTCTACCAGGATTAGCTTGTTGAATTCTTCCCTTTATTTCATTAGTTATTTTAAGCTGCTCTTTTCTTTCTGCTTGCTCCTGAGTTGCAATTTGGTCTTGCTTTATAAGGGCGGCACTTCTTGTGGAAACATAGTCATCATATGATAGAGCCGCAAAAGTTGCCCTTGGCTCTGTTTTTTTCTTGATTTGTTCAAGATGCAAAATGTGATTAGCTGTATTTTCAAGCAAAGTTTCATCATGTGAAACATATATAATTGGGCTTTTGGTTTTATTTATAAAGTCTTCCAAAAATTCAAGCGTGCTAATATCAAGGTCATTTGTAGGTTCGTCTAAAAGCAAAAGACTTGGTTTTTTATAAATTAACTTAGTTAATTGAAGCTTTACTTTTTCTCCTCCAGAAAGAGTTCCTATTTCTTGCACACCATCTAGAAAATCCTCTTTTAAACCAAACTGGCTAACAATTTGTGCTAATTCTCCAAAATCATTGTAAACTTCATAATCAGGCTCAGAAGTAGGCGTTTCTCTTAAAAAATAGTCAACAGCTGTTAGATGATTCCAAGCTGGGTCAAGCATTTGCTCTAAGTAACCAACATTGTTGGAATTATTTATAATTGTGCCCGAAATTATAAAATCTTTTTCCATGGCCCTGCGGTTATAAATAACTTTAAGTAGTGTGGTTTTTCCATTCCCTTCTTCGCCAATTATTGCAATTTTATCTCCGTCATTAGCAGTGAAATTTACATTTTCTAGCAGTTTTCTTCCTGCCAGTGTTGAAACACTTAAATTCCTAACCTCTAACATATTTCACCTCATGTAAAAATATTATATCAAACCCTTTAAATATTGTCAACAAGGACAAAACTTGACAAATATTAACTTATGATATATGATTATCGTGTTGAGTAACTCAACAAGTCAATCACTAATGGGTGTAAGATTGGCTCCAATTTATTGGAGGTGGACTATGAGAGTTATACTAAACAATAAAAACACAAAACATTTCGATCAAAAAATTAAAGAAAGATCAACTGATTGTCACTGCTCACATGAAAGATGCAAGGCTGACTAATTTTAAAGAGATTGAGAATGCCCACCCACATTCTCAATCTTTGCATTTTAAGGAGTTTTTATGGTTTATTCAAGATACAATATCAAAATAAAAAATAATAAAGATTTTATTATATACAACACTTTTACAAATGCCGTTGTTGAGTTATCCCCTATTGAATATAGGCAAATGTTAAAAAGTGTCAGAAATAACAAAACAACGCCACTTACTAATTCATTGATTCAGCAAGGCATTTTGGTTGAAACAAACAATGAATTAGATATTATTAAATACAACTTTAAATGTATGCAGTATGATAACTTAAACTTATCATTAACCATATGCCCAACTATGAATTGTATCTTCCGTTGTCCATATTGTTTTGAATCAAGAAAAAATGGAAAAATGTCTGTTGAAAATCAAAACAAGTTAATCGAATTTGTTAAAGAACATATAAAAAACAGTAAAGCCATGGACGTTATGTGGTTTGGTGGCGAGCCACTTATGGCTTTTGATGTTATTGAAAATTTATCAGAAGCTTTCATGAGAATATGCAAAGAAAACAATGTGGAATACACCTGTCTCTTATACACATCTCCGAGCCCACGAGACTCGACGTCATCT
>ENA-OZAF01000789-OZAF01000789.1-human-gut-metagenome-genome-assembly--contig:-NODE-789-length-11400-cov-4.189246_pt1 | contig 11400 bp, 3 predicted proteins | sample MGYA00244207_ERZ653498 | MGnify/ENA primary metagenome ERZ653498 (study PRJEB26926, sample SAMN06165156) | human gut metagenome | biome: ENVO:00009003; feature: ENVO:2100002; material: ENVO:00002003... | reverse complement strand
CGTGACCTCCGTCACAATGGGCTCGGGATAGCTCAATCCCATCACCACGGCGGTCAGGCTCACGCCCTCGGCCGCAGTGCCCTCGATTTCAAATTCCTGATCGTTGGTTTCGGTGGGAGGTTCGTCCGAAATGAGGATGCGGGCGCTGGCCTTGGGCGGGAGGGGCAGCACCTCCACAAAGGTAAAGGTCTCCCAGATTTTGTTGAGGTTGGTATTGTCCTTCTCGGTGGTGGAACGGCCATAGATCTGCATGTCAAAGTCGATCTCGTAGCCGTTGCGGATGGTGCGGCGCATAAAGCCGCGATAAAGGATTTCGCCGTTGTCGCGCCGGGTGTAGCGCAGCACCAGGAAGCGGCCGTTATCGGTGTTTTTCCATTCGGAGGTGGTAAACTCGTACCCCTCGTATTCGTTCTTGGGATAGTGGCTGGTGCGGTAGACGCCGCGCACGTCGCTGGTCTGCTCGTTGACATCGAAGATGGAGGCGGACTGCTCGTTCTGCACGGCACGCAGCTCAAAGCATGCGTCCCCCTCCTCCGTCCAGGCCTGCAAAAGCACGCCGCGGGCCAGAAAATCATTGGACGCTATTTCCATGGAGGAGCCGTGCGCCTCCAGCCAGTCGGCATAATCCGCCAGGTTGTCCGGCGTGAGCACGATGTAGCCCTCCGGCATTTCCATGGTGGCGTAAAGCTGGTCAAACACATAGGTTTCCGCCAGAGCGGGCGCGCATGCCAGCAGCAGCAAAAGCAACAAAAGGCACGGAATTGCTTTGCGCATGATGTCACATCCTTCTTCAATCCTTTTGCGGCGCATGGCGGGCCGGGAAAGCCCGGCGCAGTGTCACAGGCAAACCGTATGATTTATTGTAACATAAAGCGCCCATGCAGGCAACCGACCGCAGGGGACATTTTACATTTTGACCCGCCGCGTTGTATTTCCTTTGTACCGGGCTTGCCATGGGAATAACGGACCGGTATAATGGGCATGTGCTCAAAGACGAGTTTCGTTTTTGAGCGCGTTTTTTTTTAGTATTTTTCGCCGGAGCGCCGCCGCCTCCGGCGTCGGAACAGGAGGACTGACGATATGAACGGTTCATCCATGGGGTATCCCGGCCAACGGGGAATGTATTCTCCCGCCTTTGAGCATGATGCCTGCGGCATCGGCATGATCGTGGACATCGCCGGCAGGCGGTCGCATGAAATCGTCACGCAGGCCCTGAGCATCCTGAAGAATCTGGAGCACCGGGGCGGAGCGGGCGCAGAGCCGGACACGGGCGACGGCGCGGGCATCCTGACCCAGCTGCCGCACACCCTTCTGGAAAGGGAATGCCGGCTGGGCGGCATCGTGCTGCCCGCACCCGGCCGCTACGGCGTGGGCATGCTGTTTTTAAGCCGGGACGAAAGCCGCCGCATGGCCGCCGAAGCCGCTTTTGAAGCCATTGTGCGTGAGCAGGGACAGCGGTTTCTGGGCTGGCGGAGCGTGCCGGTCAATGCGTCCACGCTGGGAAAGACCAGCCGGGCCTGCATGCCGGTCATCCGCCAGGCCTTCATCGAAAAAAGCGCGGATCTCGACGGCGAGGATGCCTTTGAGCGCAAGCTCTACCTCATCCGTCGGATTGCTGAAAAACGCCTGCGCTACGCGCCGGACGCCCGGCCGGGGGATTTTTATGCCGCCAGCCTGTCCTGCCGCACCATCGTCTATAAGGGCATGCTGCTCAGCCGTCAGGTATCCCAGCTGTATCTGGATTTGAATGACCTGGACTACGACACGGCCATCGCCCTGGTACACAGCCGCTATTCCACCAACACCTTCCCCAGCTGGGAGCGGGCGCATCCCAACCGCTACACCATTCACAACGGAGAAATCAACACCATCCACGGCAACTGCAAGCGCATGAACGCCCGACAGAGCCATGTGCATACCGGCCTGTTCGGGGATGATCTTTCGCAGGTGTTTCCCATCGTCAACGACGACGGCAGCGACAGCGCCATGTTTGACAACGCGCTGGAATTTCTGCTGCTGACCGGTCGCACGCTGCCCCATGCGGCCATGATGATGATTCCCCAGCCCTGGGAAAAGGACCGGACCATGAGCCGTGAGCTGCGTGCATTCTATGAGTTTCACAGCCATGTGATGGATGCGTGGGACGGTCCCGCCGCCATGGCCATGACCGACGGCGTGCAGGCGCTGGCCATGCTGGACCGCAACGGCCTGCGGCCCGCCCGCTACCTGGTCACTACCGACGGCCTCCTGGTGATGGCCTCCGAAACCGGCGCGCTGGAGCTTCCCCCCGAGCGGGTATTGCGCCGCGACCGCCTGCGGCCCGGCCGGATGCTGATGGTGGATACCCGCGCAGGGCGTCTTATGGATGATGCGGAGATCAAAAGCCGCATGGCTTCCCTCTACCCCTATGACCAATGGATTGCCAAGCTCGGCCTGCGCCTTGACGACCTGCCCGCGGCCGCCGCGCCCCAAGAGGGCGCGCCTCTCTGGCAGCTGCAAAAGGCCTTCGGCTACACCTGGGAACAGGTTCGAAACGTGATTCTCCCCATGGCGGAGCAGGGAGCGGAGCCGCTGGCCTCCATGGGCGCGGACCTGCCCCTGGCCATTCTGTCGGACAGGCCGCAGCCGCTCTTTGCCTACTTTCATCAGCTCTTCGCCCAGGTGACCAACCCGCCCATTGACGCCATCCGCGAGGAAATCGTCACCTCCACGCTGGTCTACCTCGGGCCGGAGGGGGATCTGCTCTCCCCTTCGCCCCAAAGCTGCCGTCAGCTGCGCCTGTCCTCTCCCCTGATGACGGACGAGCAGCTGGCCCGGCTTCGCGGGCTGGATACCGAAGGTTTGCGGGCCCTGACCGTGTCCATCCTCTACGAGGCGGCACAGGGCGAGGCGGGGATGCGCGGTGCGATGGACCGCGTCTTTTGCGCGCTGGACGAGGGCTTTGAAAAGGGATACAACCTCTTTATCCTGACCGACCGCGGCGTGGATGCGGAGCATGCCGCCCTCCCCTCGTTGCTGGCGGTCAGCGGAGTGCAGGCGCATACCCTGCGGCGCGGCATCCGCACGCAGATGAGCATCGTGCTGGAGAGCGGCGAGCCTACGGCGGTACACCACTTTGCAGCTCTGGTGGGCTATGGGGCCACCGCCATCAACCCTTACCTGGCGCTGCGCACCGTGCGGGAGGCCGTGCGGGAGGGGCGTCTTGCAGGTTTTTCGGAGGAGGAGGCGCAGGCGCGGTATCTGCACGCGGCGGTAAAGGGCGTGGTAAAGACCATGTCCAAGATGGGCATCTCCACCGTGCAAAGCTACCGCGGTTCGCAGCTGTTCGAGGCCGTGGGCCTGAGCCGCGCGCTCATCGACGAATACTTTCCCGAAACCGTCAGCCGCATCGGCGGCATGGGGCTGGACGGGGTGGCCAAGGAGAACGCCGCGCGGCATGACGCCGCCTTCCACGATCCGCTGGGCGGGACGGCGCTGGCCCCGGGCGGCGAATTTCAATGGCGCAGGGAGGAGGAGTATCATCTCTATAACCCCGAAACCATCCGCCTGTTGCAGCAGGCCGTCTGGAACGACGATTACGACCTGTTCCGGCAGTACACCGCCCGCCTTGACGGCAGCGAGCGCAAGGCCACCCTGCGCAGCCTGATGGACCTGCGGCCTGACCGTTCGCCCGTGCCTCTGGACGAGGTGGAAAGCGAGGACGTGATCGTCAGGCGCTTCAAGACCGGAGCCATGAGCTATGGTTCGCTGAGCAAGGAGGCGCACGAGTGCCTGGCCATCGCCATGAACCGTCTGGGCGGCAGGAGCAATAGCGGCGAAGGCGGCGAGGACGAGGACCGCTACCTGCCCGATGCAAACGGGGATAACCTCTCCAGCGCCATCAAGCAGGTGGCCAGCGGGCGTTTCGGCGTGACCAGCAGCTATCTCACCCATGCCAGGGAGCTGCAAATCAAAATGGCGCAGGGCGCAAAGCCCGGCGAAGGCGGGCAGCTTCCGGGGGAAAAGGTCTATCCCTGGATCGCCAAAACGCGCCACGCCACGGCGGGCGTGGGGCTGATCTCCCCGCCGCCCCATCATGATATCTATTCCATCGAGGACCTGGCCGAATTGATCTACGACCTGAAAAATGCCAACCGCAAGGCGCGCATCAGCGTCAAGCTGGTGGCGGAAGCAGGGGTGGGTACCGTGGCCGCGGGCGTGGCCAAGGGCGGCGCAGATGTGATCGTGGTCAGCGGATACGACGGCGGCACCGGCGCAAGCCCGCGTTCCTCCATCCGGCATGCGGGCCTGCCGTGGGAAATGGGCCTTGCCGAAGCGCAGCAGACGCTCATGCTCAACGGCCTGCGCGGCCGCGTCGTGCTGGAAACCGACGGCAAGCTCATGACGGGGCGGGACGTAGCCGTGGCCGCGCTGCTCGGCGCGGAGGAATTTGGCTTCGCCACCGCGCCGCTGGTCGCCATGGGCTGCGTGATGATGCGCGTATGCAACCTGGACAGCTGTCCCGCAGGCATTGCCACCCAAAAGCCGGAGCTGCGCGCACGTTTCAAGGGAAAGCCCGAATACGTGATGCGCTTCATGCGTTTCATTGCACGGGAGCTGCGGGAAATCATGGCGCAGATGGGTTTGCGCACGTTGGACGAAATGGTGGGCCGAACGGATTTGCTGGTGCGCAGGCCTTCGGATGGCTGCTGGAAACGCGACGGCGTGGACCTGTCCGCCCTTTTGGGCCGGTCGGAGGACGAAAGGCGGTTTTGCCGTCACGATCAGGGCGTCGTCCGCCAGCTGCAACCCACACTGGACGAAAGCATGCTGTGCGTGTTGGCCCGTCCCGCGCTGGAGGGCGGACATCCCGTGACCGCGGCGCTGGCCATTCACAACACCGACCGCGCCACGGGCACGATTCTGGGCAGCGAGGTCACCGTTCGCTACGGGGAAGCGGGCTTGCCTGACGACACCATCCGCCTGACCTTCCGCGGCAGCGCGGGGCAGAGCTTTGGCGCTTTTGTGCCGCACGGCGTCACGCTGACGCTGGAGGGCGACTGCAACGATTATCTGGGCAAGGGCCTCTCCGGCGGCATCCTGTGCGTAAGCCCCGCCAGGGAACAGGCGGGCCGGCCGGAGGAAAACGTCATTGCGGGAAACGTCGCGCTCTATGGAGCCACCGGCGGAGAATGCTACGTATGCGGCATGGCGGGCGAGCGCTTCTGCGTGCGCAATTCCGGCGCGCTGGCGGTGGTCGAGGGGGTGGGCGACCACGGCTGCGAATACATGACCGGCGGACGTGTGGTCGTTCTGGGAACGGTCGGGCGCAACTTTGCCGCCGGTATGAGCGGCGGAATCGCCTATGTGTACGACCCGGACGGAACCTTTCCCCGGCGCTGCAATACCGAAATGGTACTTCTGGAACCGCTGGACGACCCGGACGAGGCCATCCTTGTGAAAAAATGGGTGGAGCAGCACGTGCGCCGTACCCACAGCCCGCTGGGACAGCGCCTGCTGGACGAATGGGGCACGGCGGCCAGCCGCTTTACAAGGGTCATTCCCGTACAGTACAAGCGCCTGATGGCACAGCATGACAAGGAGGGGGCCTGATCATGGGCAAGCTGTTTGGTTTTCTGGAATACGCCCGCGAGCTGCCGCCGGACCGTGACCCGCTGGAACGGCTGAACGACTGGAACGAGATTCATGGCCTGCTCCCACAGGAGGAGGAGCGGCGGCAGGCGGCGCGCTGCATGGCCTGTTCCGTCCCCTTCTGCCACAGCGGACAGATGATCGGGGGTCTTCCCTCCGGCTGTCCGCTGGGTAACCTGATTCCGGAATGGAACGATCTTCTCTACCGGGGCGAATGGGAAGGGGCGGCACAGCGACTGCTCATGACCAACAGCTTCCCGGAGTTTACCGGCCGGGTGTGTCCCGCGCCCTGCGAGGGCGCGTGCACCTGCGGCATCCATCAGCCGCAGGTCACCATCCACCAGAACGAGTTGAGCATCATAGAGCGCGCCTTTGCGGACGGGCGTATGCAGCCGCGGCCTCCGGCGGTGCGCACGGGCAGACGGGTGGCCGTTGTGGGCAGCGGACCCGCGGGCCTGGCCTGCGCTGAGCGCCTCAACCGCTACGGCCACAGCGTCACCGTGCTGGAGCGCAGCGACCGCGTGGGGGGCCTGCTCACCTACGGCATTCCCAACATGAAGCTGGACAAGCGCGTGGTTGCGCGGCGGGTGGACCTGATGCGGGCCGAGGGCATAACCTTCCAAACCGGATGCCATGTGGGGGTGGACCTGCCTGCCGAGGCGCTGCTGGATGCGTTTGACGCCGTGGTGCTCTGCGTGGGCAGCGGCAGGCCCCGCGATCTGGACGTTCCGGGCCGCAAGGGGCCCGGCGTGGCCTTTGCGCTGGATTACCTCACCGCCGCCACGCGCGCCGTGCTGGATGGGCCGGGCGCTCTGCCCGATGCGCTCAATGCGCGCGGCAGGCATGTCATCGTCATCGGCGGCGGGGATACCGGCACCGACTGCGTAGGCGCCGCGCTGCGCCAGGGCTGCCGGAGCGTGCATCAGCTGGAAATCATGCCCAGGCCACCCCTTGCGCGCACGCCGCAAAACCCCTGGCCGGAGTATCCCCGCGTGCTCAAGGTCGACTATGCCCAGCAGGAGGCCATCGCGCGCTTTGGAAGCGACCCCCGCCAATTCCTGACGCAGACGCGCGAGATCCTGCGCGACGGGCATGGCGTGTGCGCCGTGCTTACCGAGGAGGTGCGTTGGGTCAGAGAGGCGGACGGTCGCATGTATCCGCAAGTCCAGCCGCGTACCTCGAAGCGCTGGCCGGCCGACCTGGTGCTCATCGCCATGGGCTTCACGGGTCCGGAGGAAACGCTCGTTCAAGCCTATGGCCTTACCCAGGACGCACGCGGGAGCGTGCTGGCCGAAGGTTTCATGACCGTGCGTCGCGGCGTATTTGCCGCGGGCGATATGCGCATCGGACAAAGTCTGGTGGTGCGCGCCATCGATGAGGGCCAGCGCGCCGCAAAAGCCTGCCATGCCTACCTGACCGCGCTGTAGCCCCGCTTTTTCCGCTTCTTTCCTTCTTTGTTCAAGCGCCGTCCACGTGCAGCCGGCGTTCCGCCAGTCCATAGGCAGCCTCTTCAGCCCGCGAGGACGGCCTGCGATAGTCCCGCCCTGTTCCGGCCGCCGCATCCCGCGCTCTCCCGCGCCGGAAAACCCGCCTTGCCGCAAAATACATCACTTTGCCATCCTTTGCACACACTACCCTCCGTACACAATAGCGGAGGTTTGCCTGATGCATTGGATCATATCGGCGGCCGGACTGGCGATTCTGTTTTTCCTGGCCTGGGGAACGCACCGGCCCGCGCCCCGCGCCTACCGGGACGCAACGTTGGACGACGCCCTCCCCGCCCATCTCAAGGCCCTGGCGGCCGAAACGGAGGGGCGCGGGCGGGCGCGCATCCGCATGCCACGCGGGCTGCTGGGCTCGCTGGAGCGGTCCGTGCGGTTTTTGAACGCCCTGCCCTCGCAGGACCTGCTGCCCGCCGCGCGCTGGCTGTGCGACAACGGACGCTTTTTACAGGAGGAAATCGCCGCCCTGCGCCTGGCGTTGGAGGGAACGCCCCGCCTGCCCCGGTGCTCGTCCGGCGTGCCGCGGGTGTGCCTGTTTGCCCGTGAGCTGATCGGGCACAGCGCCGCCGCCTTCGACCGCGACCGGCTGGAGCGTGCCGTGGCCGCCTGGCAAAGCGTTGCGCCCTTTACCGTTCAGGAGACTGATTACCTGCCCCTGGCCCTGCGGCTTGCGCTTCTGGAGCTGCTGTGCGCCTCGGCGGACCAGTGCATGCGCGAGCAGCGAGCCCGTCTGAGCGCCGTGCGCATGGAGCGCCTGCTCCGCCATGGACGCGAGCGCCAGGCCATGCGCCTGTTCAAGCGAAACGAGCACGAATCCGCCTTCCTTGAGCAGCTGCTCTCCCAGGTGCGCACCGGCGAGGAGGCCGGTCGCACGCTGTGGCTGGACCGGTATTTCACCCGGCGCGGCCTGTCCGCCGACGGCCTGGCGGAATCGGAACACAGCCACCAGACGGAAAGCTGCCTGTGGGTCGGCAACGCCGTCACCTCGCTCCGGGCCGTTGCCCGCACGCCGTGGCAACGCGTGCTGGAATCCGTCAGCGCCGTGCATGAAGCCCTCTCGGCCGATCGCGTCTACCTGGGCATGGACCAGGAGAGCCGTGCCTATTACCGCGGACAGGTATCGCTGATCGCCGTCCGCACCGGCCGGCCGGAGCTGTCCGTATGCGCCGGGGCGCTCTCGCTTGCCCAGGGCGCCGGAGAAGGTGTCCGCGGCCACGTGGGCTATTACCTGCTGGATGACGGCCTCCGTCAGCTGCTTGGCTACCTGCAGGCGCGGCGTGCCTCCGGCCTTGCGGCTCCGCGCGCCCGCGCCCTGCTGCGGCTGGGCGGCTGGGTGGTCTTTGCCGCGCTGATCGCCGCCGCCTGGGCGCTCAGGCTGCCTTGGCCCGTGTGGCCCCTGTTTGCAGGGGTGTTTCTCTACGCCGCACAGCAGGCCGCGACCGTCGTGCTCCTGCGCCGCCTGCGCCCGCGCATGGTTCCCCGCATGCAGGTGGAGCGGCTGGATGCTTCCACGCAGACGCTGGTGGTATGTCCCACCATGCTCATGGACGCGGGCCATGCCATCTCCATGGTCAAGCATCTCTCGGTGCTGCATCAGGCCAACCCGGATTCGCACCTGCACTTTTTGCTTCTGGGCGACTTTCAAGACAGCCTCACCGGCACCCTGTCCGGCGACGGCGATATCGTGGCCGCCGCGTCGGCGGCCGTGCGCGCCCTGTGCGAGGACACCGGCCATCCGTTTTTTTACCTGCAGCGCGAACGGGTCTTTTCCGCCCGCGACCACCTCTACATGAGCCGCGAGCGCAAGCGCGGCAGCCTGGAAACGCTGCTCAAACTCATCGACGGGCGGCCCGTGGAGGATTCCTTCGCCTATGCCTCTTTGCCTCTGGAAAGCCTCAAGGGACAATACCGCTACGTGATCACCCTCGACAGCGACACCATTCTGCCGCCGGGCAGCGCGCTTCGGCTGGTGGGCAGCATGCTGCATCCCCTGCAAAAGCGGCAGAAGCTGCAGGGGCGCATGCGCGGGGTGAGCGTGCTGCAGCCGCGCATGGAGATCGCCGCTCATACGGTGGGCAGCCGACTGTCGCTGCTGCTGGGCGGACGCGGCGGCGCGGACCCCTATAACGCCCTCACCGCCGATCTGGCGCAGGACCTCTACCGGCGCGGCACGTTTATGGGCAAGGGCATTATCGACCCCGCGCCCTTTCTGGACGCGACCGAGCGCGCCGTGCTGCCCGGCTGTGTGCTTAGCCACGACCTGTTGGAAGGCGAGCTGGCGGGATGCGCCATGGCCAGCGACATCACCCTCTATGACGGCCACCCCAAAACCCTCAAGGGCTTTCTCTACCGCCTGCACCGCTGGACGCGGGGTGACTGGCAGCTGCTGGCCTATGTGCTGCCCCTCTTTCCCAGGCAATGGCGGCCGCCCCGCCGTGCGCTGGATGCCGCGGGCCGGCGGAAAATCTGGCACAACCTGCTGCGCAGCCTGGTCGCGCCTATGCGGGTGCTGCTGATCGCCTATGCGGCGTTCGCAGGCCGCACCTGGCTGCTGCTTGGCGCGCTTTTGCTGCCCGAGCTGCCCTATGCGCTTCCCGCAGGGCTGCGTGGACTGCCGGCGCTGCTTGCGCGCCTGGCTGTGCTTCCCTGCGAGGCGGGCATGCAGGCCGACGCCATCGCCCGCACGCTGTACCGGCTGTGGTTCAGCCGCCGCAGCCTGCTGGCGTGGACCACCGCAGCCCAGCTTTCCCGCCCGTCGGACAAGCCGCCCATGCTGTTTTTCTATTTGAGCATGGTCACGGGCGCGGCGGTGGCAGGACTTTCGCTGCTGCCCGGCGGAACGCCGGCGGGCCTGGCGACGGGCGCGCTGTGGGTCGCTTTCCCCTTTGCGCTGCCCTGGCTGGAACAGCCGGTGACCCGTCCGCCCCGCCCCACCGGCTACATGCGCGAGGTTCTCACGCGCGTGGCCAAGGGTACGCTCACCTTCTTCGAGACGGCCATGACCGACGCGGACCACGGCCTTCCGCCCGACAACGTGCAGATCGAGCCCAACAAGGGCGTGTCTCACCGTACCTCGCCCACCAACATCGGCCTGTACCTGTGCGCGCTGGCGGCGGCGGAGCGGCTGCGCCTGCTGGCCCCGGATGAAATGGCCCGCCGCATGGAGGACACCCTCGCCACCCTCGAAGCCCTGCCCAAATGGCAGGGGCATCTGTACAACTGGTACGACACACGCACGCTGGAGCCGTTGGAACCGCCCTTCATCTCCTCGGTGGATAGCGGCAACCTGGCGGCCTGTCTGCTGACCTGCGCGCAGGGCGTGCGCGTGCTGCTGCCCCAGCTCAGCGCATGCTACCACAGCCTGGCCGCTCGCATGGATGCGCTGGCGGAGGGTATGCGCTTCACCGCCCTGTTTGACGCGGAGGCGGAACTGTTCCGCATCGGCGTGCATCCGCTGGAGGAATCGCCCTCCACAGGACATTACGACCTGCTGGCCAGCGAATCCCGGCTTTTAAGCTTTGTGGCCATCATGCTGGGTCAGGCCCCGGTGCGGCACTGGTGGCGGCTGGGGCGTCTCTATACGCGCGTGCGCGGCGCGGGACAAACGCTGATCAGCTATAACGGAACCATGTTTGAATACCTCATGCCGCTGCTGCTTCAGCCCACGGTACCCTTGACGCTGCTGGACGGCGTATGCCGTGCCGCCGTCAAGGCGCAGGCGCGCTGTCGCCGCGGTGGCGTGTTTGGCGTAAGCGAAAGCGGGTACTATGCCTTCGACCCCAACCTGTACTATCTCTATAAGGCATTCGGCCTGCCGCGCCTGTCGCTGGACCCGGACCAGCGCAGCGACGTGATCGCGCCCTACGCCACCTTTCTGGCGATGCAAACGGATCTCAAGTCCGCGTTTCAAAACCTGCTGCGCCTTATGTCGCTGGGCATGGAAGGGCCGCTGGGCATGTTCGAGGCCGCCGATTTTTCGCCTGCGCGCACGGACGGCCAGCCCATGCGCATCGTGCGCAGCCATATGGCGCACCATCAGGGGATGATTCTGCTGGCGGTGTGCAACGTGTTGGAAGAGGGCTACATCGCCGGCCTGTTCTCCTCCCTGCCGCGGGCGCAGGCCTACCGGCTGCTGCTGGAAGAAAGGCCCTTTCGAGCCCGCGGGCTCATCCGCCGTCCACTCCGGCGCACGGCGCGCGAGACGCCCCTCTCCGCCGCTCCGGCCCTGTCTCTTATACACATCTGACGCTGCCGACGCTCTTACGCG
>ENA-OZAF01000788-OZAF01000788.1-human-gut-metagenome-genome-assembly--contig:-NODE-788-length-11406-cov-8.051097_pt1 | contig 11406 bp, 10 predicted proteins | sample MGYA00244207_ERZ653498 | MGnify/ENA primary metagenome ERZ653498 (study PRJEB26926, sample SAMN06165156) | human gut metagenome | biome: ENVO:00009003; feature: ENVO:2100002; material: ENVO:00002003... | reverse complement strand
AGATCTACACGCGTAAGATCGTCGGCAGCGTCAGATGTGTATAAGAGACAGCTTAGAGAGCGCTATTAAAAGATTTAAGCGTAAATGCCAAAAAGATGGTATTATTGGCGACATAAGAAAGAAAGAAGCTTATGTTAAACCAAGTGTTAAGCGTAAGAAAAAATCTGAAGCTGCCCAAAAGAGAAATAGAAAGGGTTAAAAAATTTCCATGGCTTAAGCCGTGGTTTTTTTTGCGAAAATTAAATACATGAAAATAATCGACAAAACTAGTTTTATTTTTTCAATATACAACAATTTAGTTTTGTTTCAAATTTTTTAATTTTATTTTTTAAAATTCGTCAAAGTTGCCAAGAACTTTTCAAAATATTACTTGCTGCTCATTGACTTTAATATTTTTCATTTCCAAAAGCTATTTAAAAAGAATTTTGGAAAAGTTGAAAAGCATATAACTTTAGGTTAAAAAGGTCGAACCAACTAAAATAAATTGTCACAAATAAATGAATTGTATAATAAAAAAGCTTATTTAGTACTTGATAATTTTTCTAACAAATTGTGTGCTAATATCTAAGGGTATTTTTTTGAAGGAGCAAAATAAAATGAGTTCATTAAGAGCATTAGCACAAAGGGCAAAGTATAGATTAAGGGCAATATCTGTAGAAAATAAAAGTGAAGAGGATATATCAAATGACACCAAGTCTTATAGCGAGGCATGTTTGTCCGCCAAAATTCAATATGCAATTATAGCATCGCAGAAAAGGGTTCAAGACGATCCATTATATAATAAAGTTAAGAGGATACTACTAAAAGACATTGATGTTATAAATCCTTTAGCACAAATTATAGAGCATGATATTTATGATAAGCTAGATGAGCCACAAAAAGAAAAATATATGTATAAATTAAGCAAGCGATATGTAGAAATAAGAAAGTTTGTTTTAAAAGAACTCGCCAAAGAGGGAATCATAGCTTAGCGTATATTTTGGTGCGTAACATTTTTTATGTTTTTTGTTTAATAAAAACTTTGCTATAAAACTTTCAATGTGTTAAAATAATTAAGTAAGTTTTTGAAGTTTAACACAAAGAAAAGGAAAAGCGAGTGAGTAGTATTTTAGATAATTTAAGTGAAGAGCAAAGAATACCTGCAAGTGTTTGCGATGGTCCTGTTCTTGTTACGGCAGGGGCAGGCAGTGGAAAAACAAGGATGCTAACGCATAGAATCGCGCACCTAGTGTTTGATAAAGGTGTTCCACCATATAATATTTTAGCAATAACCTTTACTAATAAAGCAGCAAATGAAATGAGAGAAAGGCTTGAAAAAATGCTTGGAAATGTGGATGCAATGTGGATTTGCACCTTTCATGCCATGTGCTCTAGAATTTTAAGGCGCGATATAGATAAGCTTGGCTACACCTCAAATTTTTCTATCTACACTGATGTTGAAAAAACCAGAACGATTAAAAGGATATTAGAAACAAAAAACACAAACATAACTGCCGACACTATTTGTTGGCATATTTCGAACGCAAAAAATCATCTGCTTCCCCCAAATGAGTATGCGGATAATATTGCCGATAGACGAAAGAGAGAGGTTATAACAAACTGCTATATTGAGTATGAAAAAGAGCTAAAGAAATGTAATGCTCTTGATTTTGATGACCTTCTTAATAAAACCTATGAGCTTTTAATTTCAAACAAAGAAGTTTTAGAATATTATCAAAATAAGTTTAAATACATTCATGTAGATGAATTTCAAGACACAAATCGTTCGCAGTATGAAATTGTTAAACTTCTTGCCGAGAAACACAACAACATTTTTGTTGTTGGGGATGAAGACCAATGCATTTATTCTTGGCGTGGAGCAGATGTAACAAATGTTATGTCTTTTACTCATGACTTTAAGGGCGTTAAGATTTACAAGCTAGAGCAAAACTATCGTTCTACAAAAAAGATTTTAAATGTTGCAAACAAACTAATAAAAAAGAACCATAACCGTTTAGAAAAAAATCTTTGGACAGAGAATGACGAGGGGGCAAAAGTAGAGCAAAACAGTTTTTATAACGAAGCAGAAGAAGCAGAGTTTGTTGCAAGCACTATAAAAAATCTTGTAGGCTATTATGGCTACAGCTACAATGACTTTGCGGTTTTAATGCGCGTTAACGCAATGAGCAGAGTTATAGAAGAAAAGATGATAACCTATGGGGTTCCTTATAAACTTTATGGTGGTTATAAATTCTTTGAAAGAAAGGAAATAAAAGATGTTATTGCCTACTTAAGGCTTATCCACAACCCACAAGACGATGAGGCAACTAGAAGGATGCTTGCTTTCCCTAAAAAAGGTATTGGCGATGCAACCATAGCCCAAATTGCAGTTACCGCAGAGGAAAACAACACTAGCATGTATAACTGCATCGTTTCTTCTTTACTTACAGGGGCAGCAGGTAAGAAGCTTGAGCAAATTAAAAATCTTTTGCTTGAACTAAAAGAAAAATGCGAACTAATGCCACTTTACGAATTTGTTCAGTATGTTATTGACAGGGTAGACTTTAAGGGTGCCATTGGAAACAAAACAGATGAAGACACAAATAAACAGTTAAATATAGACGACTTTTTGTTATCTGTTAAAGAATTTGCCGATGCAAATGAAACAGCCACTCTGGAAGATTATTTGCAATCTATAACCCTTTTAAGGGATATAGACACTTTAGACGAATCTCAAGATTTTGCTAGTTTGATAACAGTTCACGCAGCAAAAGGCCTTGAGTTTAAAGTTGTGTTTATAGTTGGGCTAAACGATGGTTTATTCCCATTATCTAGAGCAATAAATAGTGAAGACCCGAACGAACTAGAAGAAGAAAGAAGGCTTATGTATGTTGCAATAACTAGAGCAAAAGAAAGGCTTTATTTGTCAAGAGCAAAAACAAGATTTAGCTTTGAAACAAAAAGAACTGAGTACACCATGCCATCTAGATTTTTGAAAGAGGCAATAGAGCAAGGCATTCCAGAGGACGGCAAACAACTAAACTCTTATAAAGAAAGAGCAGATAATGCCACCGAGCGTTATGACCGCGATGATATTTCTAATAGACTAGACTACAGCGTTATGACAAGGTCTAATATTGGCAATAATTATAATAGTCAAGAAACACATAAACCAGCCAAAGAAAAATCAGTTGATTTTGGTTTATTTAAAAAAGGCACTATTGTTAACCATCCACACTTTGGAAGGGGCGAAGTTATAGTTGAAGTAACAGATTTTTCGGCTGGCTTTGTTACTATAAAGTTTGATAGCGTTGGAATAAAAACCTTATCTCTTAAGTATGCCAACCTAGAGATTGTGAAATAAAAAACGCAAAATTGTTATAAACAACATGAAAAAATACTATTAAAACCGTAATTTTAACAAAATTTTGAGGAAAATAATATGAATCAAGAAATTGAAAGCAGGATGAAAGAACTAATAGAAAAAATAAATAATGCTAGCTACAACTACTATGTTTTAGACAATCCAACCATCTCAGACAAAGAGTGGGACAAGTTGTATGACGAGCTAACAAAACTTGAAAAAGAAACAGGCGTGGTTTTTCCATCTTCTCCAACAAACAAAATTGGAGGTACACCTCTTGATAAATTTGAAAAAGTTGTTCATGAGCGAAAACTTATGAGCCTTGATAAAGCACAGAGCTTTGAAGAAATTAAAGATTGGTATGACAGAAATCAAAAACTTAAAACCTTTGAACCCGAGTTTTCTGTTGAACACAAATTTGACGGTTTAAGCTTGGCATTAACCTACAACAATGGAAAACTCACTATCGGAGCCACTAGGGGGAATGGGGAAGTTGGCGAAAATGTTACAGCAGAGGTTAAAACAATTAGAACTATTCCTTTAACCATACCATACAAGGGTCATGTTGTTGTTCAGGGCGAGGGCATTATGCGCCTTAGTGAACTTGAAAAATATAATAAAAAAGCAACTGAAAAGCTAAAAAATGCTAGAAATGCTGCCGCTGGCGCAATTAGAAATTTAGACCCCAAAGTAACAAAATCTAGAAATCTAGATTTTTTTGCATACAATATAAATCTTATTGAGGGTACAACCTTTTCAACCCAAGAAGAAGAGCATCAGTTTTTGATAGACAATGGTTTTATGGTAGACCCATTGTTTAAAATAGCACATAACTTTGAAGAAATAAAAGACACTATCGCTCAAGTAGCTAAAGAAAAAAGTACCTACGACTTTTTAATTGATGGCATGGTTATAAAAATAAATAACCTAGCGGTTCGTGAAGAACTTGGCGAAACAGCAAAGTTCCCTAGAGGCATGATAGCCTATAAGTTTGAAGCTCTAGAAACAACAACATATTTAAATGATGTTGTTTGGCAGGTGAGCAGAACAGGAAAACTTACACCCGTTGCAATTTTAGAACCTATAGAGCTTGCTGGCGTTACAGTTTCAAGAGCCACTCTAAACAACTACAGTGAAATTTTAAAAAAGAAAATTAAAATAGGCTCTAGAGTTTTTGTTAGGCGTAGTAACGAAGTTATTCCAGAGGTTTTAGGGCTAGCTGAAGACGAAGAGGGGTCGGTGGAAATAAAACGGCCTGAATATTGCCCAGTTTGTTCATCGAAGCTAATTCATGAAAATATTTTTACAATTTGCCCAAATCATTTTGGCTGTGAAAAACAAATAATAGGAAGGCTCTCTTTCTTTTCAAGTAAACACGCTATGAATATACTAAACTTTAGCACAAAAACTATAGAAAAGCTCTACAAACTTTTTGGCATAAACAAATATTCAGATATTTATAAATTAACAGAGAAGCAGCTATATCAAGTAGAAAACTTTAAAGATAAAAAAGTTAATTTAATTTTAAACAGCATAGAAAACAGCAAAAATCCTGAACTTTATAGGTTTATATATGCACTTGGAATTGATAATGTTGGAATAAAAACAGCAAAACAGCTAGAAGCCCACTATAAAACATTTGAAAACTTCATGAATGCTTCTAAAGAAGACCTTATAACTTTGCCCGACATATCATATGTTATAGCCGACTGCATAACAAGCTTTTTTAAAGACACAAACAACATTAAAGAGCTTGAAGAACTGCAAGCAGTTGGTATTAAGGTTAAAAACTATTCAGCTATGCAAATAAACACTGACAGCTATTTTTCAAACAAAAAAGTTGTGTTAACAGGAAGTCTTACTTCTATGACAAGGCAAGAAGCAACAAAGAAAATTGAAAATCTTGGCGGCGAAGTTATTAGCTCTGTTTCTAAAAACACTTCACTAGTTGTTGTAGGCAGTGAGCCTGGCTCTAAATACCAAAAAGCATTAAGTTTAAATATTCCTATTATAAATGAAGATGAATTTATTTCGAAACTTAATCAAGATTTATAAAAAAATTAAAAAAACATTTGTAATGTGTATAAGAAAGTGTGCTATAATAAATGTGTTTTAAGGAGATAATGTTTTATGGCAATGATAAATCCACCAATTGAATTATTGTTTGATAAGGCAAAAAGTAGATATGCTCTTGTTGTGGCTGTGTCTAAAAGAGCTAAAGAGCTTTTAATTGAGCGTCCTGAGTTTTTTAGAGATAATCAAAAAATTAAACCTATTGAGGAAGCAAGTAGAGAGTTCTTTGATGGTGTTTTCACTATTGAAAGAAGTAAAATAGATTAAAAGCCATAAAATATTAAAGGTTAGCAGTTTTGCTAATCTTTTTTTGTTTTTAAAATAGTTTGAAAATCTGGCAAAATTTGTTATACTTTATTAAAAGGAGATTTTATGTTTGCTAAGGTTATTGTAGACATTGCAAGTAGCCTTGTTGATAAGGTTTTTGACTACAGCTTTGATAACAACTTAAACTACCAAGTGGGCATGAGGGTTTTAGTGCCTTTTGGTGGTAGGTTTATTGAGGGATATATTGTTGATATAGCCAGCTCTTCATCTGTTGACCCTAAAAAGATAAAAAAGATTATTCGCCCTTTAGAGAATTTTGCCTGCATTTTGCCAGACCAATTAGAAATAGCAAAGTTTATGAAACAAAAGTACAATACTGGCATGTGTGACGCACTTCGGTTGTTTTTGCCATCTCAAATGCGAAGTGGCAAGGTTAAAGAACTTGTTATAACAGAATTGTACCTTGAAAACAAGAACAAAGCACTAAACTATTTGAATAGTTTAAGAAAAAACTCGCATGCGCAAGAAAGCGCCATCCTTTATATGCTTGAAAAAGGCAGCGAAACTCAAGCAGAACTTAATAAAAGGTTTGGCACGCAGGCAATAACAAAGCTCAAAGAAAATAATATTTTACTTTCACGGGAAAAATTTTTAAGGCGTAAACCCTTATCTGGCGTTAATATAGAAAGAAAAAATGTTGCTTTAACTAAAGAGCAAGCAAATGCTGTGGAAACAATTCTAAAAAGTAGCAAGCCCTTTTTGCTTCATGGCGTTACAGGAAGTGGTAAAACTGAAGTTTATATGTCGGCAATTGAGCGGGTTATAGAAAAAAGCAAAACCGCCGTCATGCTAGTTCCAGAAATATCTTTAACCCCGCAGGTTCTAAGCAATTTTCGTGCAAGGTTTGGCGATAGTGTAGCTTTGCTTCACAGTGGGCTTTCTGCTGGGGAAAGGTTTGACGAGTGGAAAAGAATTTTAATGGGCGATGCAAAGATTGTTGTTGGAGCTAGGTCGGCAATATTTGCTCCATTAAAAAATATAGGTCTTATTGTTATAGATGAAGAGCATGACGGCTCGTATATCTCTGAAAGCAACCCAAGGTATAACACTATTGAAATTGCACTAAAAAGGGCAAGCATTGCGGGGTGCCCGCTTGTGCTTGGCAGTGCTACACCAGATATTGAAAGTTATCACAAAGCAATGATAGGCGAGTATGAACTAATTGAAATGAAAGAAAGAATCAATAAAAAACCTCTTCCGCCCATTAAAATTGTAGATATGTGTAAAGAGGTTAGAGATGGCAACTCAGACATATTTTCAAGAGATTTGCTCGCTAGTTTAAAAACAACAATAGAAGAGGGTAATCAAGCCATGCTGTTTATAAACAGGCGTGGCTACACTTCCTTTTTGATGTGTAGAGATTGTGGATGGGTTGCCAAATGCGAAAATTGTGATGTTTCGCTAGTGTATCACAAACACGACAATGCCCTTAAATGCCATTATTGCGACAAACGCTATAAGGTTTTGGATGTATGCCCCGAGTGCGGAAGCGACAATTTAAAGCAGGGCTCTATTGGCACCGAAAAGGTTGTTGGTGCTCTTTATGAGCATTTTCCAAATGTTAAAGTAGTGCGTATGGACAACGATACCACAAAAACCAAAGATGCCCATGCTAAAATTCTTGGTGAGTTTAGAGATGGCAAAGCTCAAATACTTGTTGGCACACAAATGATAGCAAAAGGGCATGACTTTCCTTCTGTTACCTTAGTTGGAATTGTTGACGCAGATGTTAGTTTGCACCAAAGCAGCTTTAAGGCTCCTGAAAAAACATTTAACCTTATAACTCAGGTGGCGGGAAGAGCTGGTAGGGCAGACAAGGCTGGGGAAATCATCCTTCAAACCTACGCACCTAGAAACTATATCTATAGACTTGCTAGCAGATATGATTATGCAGGCTTCTATAGAAAGGAAATAAACTTAAGAGAAGTAACACAATATCCCCCATTCTCGGTTATCTTGCGAATTTTGTTTACAAGCACTGATGAAGTTCTTGCAAAAAACACAACTAAAGTGTATTATGATATGGTAAAAGAATTAAACCAGAAGTATAAAGAACAATTTATATATCTTGGGGTAATGAAGTCGCCAGTTGGGAAAATTCAAAACAAATATAGATTTCAAATCTTAATTAGGCTAAAAAAACCAAAGAGCGACAGTATTATAAGTGAAATATATAAAATGGTGGACGATAATTCTACAAATGGCGTTTCAATATTTGTTGAGATAAACCCATCGTCACTAAGTTAAAAGGAAAGGAATATGGCAATAAGAAAAATTTTGCACGAGGGGGATGAAACCCTAAGAAAAAAGTCTAAAGAAGTTGTGGTTTTTTCTAGCAGTTTAACTGAACTTTTAAAAGACATGGAGGAAACCATGGTAAAGGCAGACGGCGCTGGTCTTTCAGCGGTTCAAGTGGGCATATTAAAGCGTGCCTTTGTGATGATGGATAAAAAGGATAAGATTTGGGTTGTTAACCCTGTTATACTAACAAAGAACGGTAAAAACCTTAAAATTGAGGGCTGTTTGTCGGTTCCTGACAAATGTGGGCTTGTTGAAAGACCTAATGAAATTTTAGTTAAATATCAAGACGAAAAGGGCAACTTTATTGAACGAAAGTTTACAGGTTTTTCTGCAAAAGCCTTTTGCCATGAATATGATCATCTAGACGGCATATTATATACCGACCGTGCAACTAAAATGTTTAACAACTACGATGAGTATTTCTCTTTCAAGGAAAAAGAAGAAAAGAAAGAAAAAAAGAGTAAAACAAAGGGAGGCAAATAAGTTATGCGTATTATATTTTTAGGAACTCCAGGTTTTGCCCTGCCAAGTCTTGAAAAAATACTTGAATCAAAACACGAACTTCTTGCTGTTATAACGCAAGTAGATAAGCCATGTGGCAGGGGCAACAAGATAAAACAATCGCCTGTTAAGGAATTTGCTTTAAAACACAATATAAAAGTTTTGCAATACGACAAAATCTCAAGAGATGGCGTAGACGATATAAAGGCTTTAAACCCCGATATTATGGTTACCGCCGCCTATGGTCAGATACTAAGCCAAGCTATTATTGATATCCCAAAGTTTGGTATTATAAATGTTCACGCATCAATTTTGCCAAAGTTTAGAGGCGCCTCTCCAATTCAATCTGCAATAATCAAAGGCGAAACTCAAACAGGTATAACTATTATGCAAACAGAAGCGGGGCTTGACACTGGAGATATATTAAATGTAGAAAAAGTTATAATAGGCGAGGATGAAACTGCAGGCGAGCTTAGTTTGAGGCTGTCTAAAATTGGGGCAGACTTGCTCATAAAAACTCTAAACGAAATTGAAGATGGCACGATTACAAAAACTAAGCAACACCATGCAGATGCCACTATAACAACTAAATTAAACAAGGAAGATTGTTTGATAAACTGGAATAAATCGGCAAAGCAAATTAAATGCTTGGTTCTTGGCGCAAATCCAGAGCCAATTGCAAGAACTTTTTATAATGGTAGCCAGGTTTTAATTTATAGAGCAAAAATAGCAACAATAGAAGCTGAAAGGGATGTTCCTGTTGGAACTATTTTACCTCAAAGCAGCGCAAAAACAGGAGTATTTGTTAAATGCGGGCAGGGGGTGCTCGAGATAATAGAAGCTCAGTTCCCAGGCGGAAAAGTGCTTAATGCAAAACAGCTTCTTGGCGGAAGAAAATTGTCTGTTAATTCTGCCTTTTCTCCCGTTTCATTCCCAGCGCAAACAAGAGATGAAAAATGAAAATCATTCAAAATTACTCACTAAGTGAACTTAAAGAAGAGTTAAACGCTTACGCCTCTGTTAAGCGTTTTCGTGCTATTCAAATATACGAATTTGCCTACAAATATGTTCCTATCGGTGAAATGACAAATCTTCCAAAAGAACTTCGTGATACTTTAAGTAAAGATTTTACATCTATTCCTGTAACAATACTTAAAGACTATAAAAGTAAGGATGGCACTATTAAATTTTTGTTTAAGCTTCTCGACAATAATATTGTTGAGGGCGTTTTGATGCAATATAAATATGGCAACACCATTTGTATATCTACTCAGGTTGGCTGTGCAATGGGTTGCTCGTTTTGTGCCTCGGGGCTTGATGGTAAAATTCGTTCATTAACCGCAGGAGAAATGGTGGGGGAAGTGCTAGCTGTTAATAAATACCTTGGTGGCTCTTTAAAGGAAGATAGAAAGATAACAAACATCGTTTTAATGGGCAGTGGTGAGCCTTTAGATAACTATGATAATGTTGTTAAGTTCGTGAAACTTATCTCTAGCACAGATGGCATAAATATAAGCCAAAGAAATATATCTCTGTCTACTTGTGGTTTGCCCCAAAAAATAAAACAATTAGCAGATGAAAACCTTGGTATAACCCTAACCATATCTCTTCACGCATCAACTGATGAGAACCGCCAAAAAATAATGAAAATAGCTAGCGTTTATTCACTAGCCGACCTTTTCGAGTCTATATACTATTATTATAAAAAAACTAAAAGAAGAGTAGTTTTTGAATATATTTTATCAAAGGGGAATGTAAGCCGTTTAGATGCGAAAAGAATTGCTTCTTTAACAAAGGGTCTTTCTTGCCATGTTAATATGATACCAATAAACAAAACCCCATCAAGCCCTCTTTCGCCAGCAAGCAAAGAGAAAATTAAAGAGTTTTTTGATACTCTAAAAGAGTCAAACATTTCCGCCACAACAAGGCGAACCCTTGGTAGCGATATAGAGGGGGCATGCGGGCAACTAAGACGCAAGGTGCTACTTGAAAATGGGGAAATTAAGTAAAAATAGAAAGTGTCTTTTTTTATTTGTAAATATATCAAAAAATGTTTATACTTAAAGTATCAACGCTAGGAGAAATATATATGTTTAAAAGAGTTTCGGCTTCTATACTTTGCCTAGATTATAACAACAAAGATGTTTTAATTCAAGCTGTTAAAGATGTGGAAAAGGCTGGGGTTAGCTTTATTCATTTTGATGTTATGGATGGCAAGTTTGTTAAAAACAAAACTTTCGACCATAAACTTGTTAATTTCGTTAAAGAGAACACAAACTTAATGCTTGATGTGCACCTTATGGTAGAAAACCCAGAAGAGGTGGTAGACAATTATATAAAGTCGGGTGCAGATATAATATCTTTCCATTTTGAAGCAACTAAAGACGCGAGAGCTTTGCTTGAGAAAATTAAAAGCAAAAATATTTTAGCTGGCATTGCAATCAACCCTAAAACACCCGCTTATAAAATTAAAGACCTTGTTACTAGTGGGCTAGCAGATGTGGTTTTGGTTATGGGTGTAGAACCTGGCAATTATGGTCAAGCCTTTATTCCTGGCTCTGCCGAAAAGGTTGCAGAAATTCATGAATATAACAGAAGTGTTTATATTGAGATAGACGGCGGGGTTAATGTTAAAAACGCAAAGCTACTTAGAAAGATGGGAGCAACAATTCTTGTTAGCAGTTCTGCTCTTTTTAATTCTAAAAACATGAAGAAAACTGTTCAAACGCTAAAGGGCAATGATTACGGAAATCAAATTGCTAGATTCTTTAGTAAAACCTCTAAGTAAAATAAAAAGAAGTGATTTTGAAGTGAACCCCATTTTTGCACCACAAAAATAAAAAGGGATTACTTTAAATTTA
>ENA-OZAF01000782-OZAF01000782.1-human-gut-metagenome-genome-assembly--contig:-NODE-782-length-11484-cov-8.420684_pt1 | contig 11484 bp, 5 predicted proteins | sample MGYA00244207_ERZ653498 | MGnify/ENA primary metagenome ERZ653498 (study PRJEB26926, sample SAMN06165156) | human gut metagenome | biome: ENVO:00009003; feature: ENVO:2100002; material: ENVO:00002003... | reverse complement strand
TCTACACGCGTAAGATCGTCGGCAGCGTCAGATGTGTATAAGAGACAGGTGTTATACTAAAATAATAAGGGATAAATTATGCAACTAAGTGAAGATTTTATTGAAAATATCAAGGATTTATATGGCAAAGATGGGGCAAGTAAAATAATAAAAGCCTTTAATTTTGCTTCTTTAAAACATGCTGGGCAAAAGCGAGAGAGCGGTGAAGAATATATTTCTCATTCTGTGGCTGTTGCGAAAATACTAATAAACCTTAAAGCAGATGAAGATACCGTGGTTTGCGGATTTTTGCATGATTGTTTAGAGGATACCGATGCCACCGAGAAAGAAATTAAAGATAATTTTGGGGATGAAGTTTTAAACATTCTTATCGGGGTAATGCGAATATGCGATGTTCGAAGGGCCTACTATAAAAATGGCGGAGAAATAGAAAAATTAAGGAACATGTTTCTTGCCATGGGTAGCGATGCCCGCGTTGCGCTTGTTAAACTTGCAGATAGGCTTCACAATATGCAAACCTTAAACTATAAAGTTAGGGAGAAGCAGATAAAAATAGCAAAAGAAACCCTAGACCTGTATGTTCCGCTTGCAGAAAGGCTGGGTATGAACATTTTTAAAAGGCAAATGGAAGATTTGTGTTTTAAATATTTATACCCAAAAGAGTATGAGGAAGTTAATAACTACATAACTGAGTATTACAAGAAAAGTGAAAGCATTGTTGAAGACATAACAAAAACAATAAAGGACCTTGCAAAAAGGCATGGAATAGTGGCAAGAATTCAAAGCCGAACCAAAAGTAGCTATGGGGTTTTTAAAAAATGGCAAACCAAGGGCAAAGACAAGGTTTACGATATTATTGCGCACAGAATAATAGTGAAAAATGTGCAAGATTGCTACACAATGCTTGGCGCGGTAAACAGCAGGTGGAAGCCTGTTGAGGGTAGAATTAAAGACTATATTGCTCAGCCTAAAAAGAACCTATATATGTCGCTACACACAACTGTTTTATACCCGCTAGAGGGGCATGATATTCCTTTTGAAATTCAAATAAGAACAGAAGAAATGCACAACTTTTGTGAATATGGTGTTGCTGCCCATTGGATATATAAAGAAAAAGGCTCAACGGCTGGCAATATCTCAAATGCCATGAAACTTAAAAACTCGCTTATAAAAGAGAGTGAGGTTGCGAAAATAGAAGGGAATGCCGAGCAGTTTTTAGACAATATTAAAAAGGGGTTTTATGAAGATAAAATTTTTGTGTTCACGCCATCTTTAAATGTGGTTGAGCTTCCTAAAGACTCTATTCCAATAGACTTTGCCTATACTATTCATACAAACATAGGAAACAAATGCGTGGGGGCAAAAGTTAATGGCAAGATGGTGCAGTTAACCACAAAACTTAAAACTGGCGATACTGTTGAAATTATAACCTCATCTACCGACAAGGGGCCGTCAAGAGATTGGCTTAAAATTGTTAAAAGTAGGTCGGCAGCCTCGGCAATAAGGTCGTATTTTAAGAAAGAGAAGAGAGAGGAAAATATAAAAATTGGAAAAGATATTCTAGAAGAATATGCAAAGCGAAATGGTTTTTCTCTTGCAAAACTTTTTGAAGACAAGGAAACTCTAGACGAGGTTTTAGAGCAATATAAACTTAGCTCTGTAGACGACATTTTTGCCGTGGTTGGCTATGGTGGGCTAACAAGCTACCAAATTTTAAACAAGTTTTTTATTAAAAGTAGGCAAGACCTTAAAAAAGAAAGAAAAAAGCTTGAAAATAAAAGCGCCAAAAGTAAAAACGAGGGCGTTAGTATTGGTGGGCACAGCGACCTTTTAAAAAAGTTTGCAAAGTGCTGTAATCCTATTCCAGGGGATGAGATTGTGGGCTATGTTTCTAGAGGTAAAGGGGTTACTATTCATAGGAAAAATTGCCCATACCTTGCATACTTAGAGCCAGAAAGACTAATGGAGGTAGAATGGAATAGCCCTAGCGAGAATGATGAGTATGAGGCTAGTTTCAAAGTGTTTGCCAAAAACACGGCTGGGGTTTTAAACACCATTTCAAACAAAATTGCAGAAAACAAGATTGATATAAGCTACATCGCTTTTGATAAAAAGTCTAAAAGCGAAGATGCCCTTTTAAATATAGGAGTTAGAATAAAGTCAAGGAAACAACTAGTTGAAATTATAAATAAACTAAGGGCTATGAACGAAGTGTATGATGTTTATAGGTAGGGAAAATTAAAAAAACTGCAAAAAGCTTTGCCTTATTGCAAGAGTTTAGTATAATAAAACTATGATTGATAAATTTTTAGAAAGCTATAGATATGCAAAGGCAAATTATTGCAAACAGCGGGTGGTGTATAATTATATAGTGCTACCAGTTTTGTTGCTGTTTGGTTTTTTAGATCTTTTGGTGGTTCTACTTTTGCTTGCTATAAATGGAGAAAGGTTTTTAGTTCCTTGCGTGATACTATTTTTGCTTATGGTTGTTTTTTTAGTGATTTATTTGTGTTTTCAACCATATGTTAAGAAAAAAGACACGGAAAAGGAGATTGAAAGGTTAAAAACTTTCTTTTCTGAACCTCTTTTGGCTTCTCCAGAAACAGAGTATGTTTTACCGCGTGGGGATGGTGGCGGGGTTATAGATTTAACCTTTAGTGATGATGGCTATGCGATTGGCACACTTAAATATAGTTATAAGGCGTTTGACCTGGCGCTCTATACAAGCAGTTATTCATATAGGGCAAACCTTATAGTGGTGTTTAAAAGAAATGGCGAGGGCGATAAGGAAGATGGTGATAATATTGGCGTTAAAGAGTTTTCTTTGCCACTTGATTTAAATCTGCTTTCTATTATGAATAAATATGATCTTCAAATTATAAACCCAGATGTTATGAAATTTGTTAAAGAGAATGTTGAGGTTGCTGTTAAACAAATAATGGAATATGGAAAAATTCAAGAAAATTATTATAAAACAAGATAATAAAAAAGAGCAGGAAAAAAGTTCCTGCTCTTGATTTTGATTTTTAATTTTTGGCTGGCAGTTCTAATCTATACTGCATAACGCTACTTTCAACCACAAACTCTGTTCTTAGTGCTCCATTAGAGTAGGTAAAACTAGAGAATATTTTTTGCTTGGTTGACGAAGAGGTGTTGTAGTTTGTAAACACTCCGCCATACTGGCTTATATTTAGAGCAACCTTATTGTCTTTAACAGAGTAGGTTCCTAGATAGTAGCCATAGGTAGCTGTTTGAGTTTCTAAGCCATATTCAACTTTAAAATTTTCAGTAAAGAACGAAATTCTAAAGTTTGCGTTTTTGCAGGTTTCTGTTATATCGGTAGTGTTTTCAAAGGCAGAGGTAACATAATAGGTTTTATTTCTAACAGCCTTTGCGCTATCGCCATCATTACATCCTGCTAAAAACATTGTAGGCACAAGTGCCAATGCTAACATAAAAAAGGAAAGTACTTTTTTCATAAAATTTCTCCAGATATCAAATATATCTTTATTATACTACACTTTCCATATTTGGTCAATGGTATTTTAATGTGGCGTTGGTTTATTTGTATAAAAAATGCCAGTTTCTTTAACTGACAAAAAATTAAAAAAATTCTTATAAAATATTGACTTGGCTTATAGGCTGTGATATTATATTGTAGTTTACTATGAATTATTATCGCTAATCTCACCATTTTGGTGCAAAACAGGGGCAAAGATAGGTTGATAAGTGTTTTTTTAATTATATAATAAGTTTCAAGTCAAGAGTGTTTGGCTTGGGCTTTTTTGCGTTTTAAAAACCTTAACTTTAAACTTTACTGCTACAATATGTAATTCGACAAAGCGATAAAAAAGTATTTTAAAAAATTGAAAAATATTTCGCCTGGAGGGGTTATGGCAAACTCTAAGAAAATCAATGTTAAAAAAGTAAAGTATGGTAATACCGAGAGGTATAAGTTTGGCCAGATAGAAGAAATTTTAGACATTCCGTATCTAGTTGAGGTTCAAAAGAATAGTTTTCAGAACTTTCTAACCAAGGGTATAAGGGACGTTTTAAGAGATTTCTCTCCTATTTCTGACACAGATAACCTTAACCGTGGTGATGGAAGGGAAGAGAATAAAGATTCGAGGGTGGAACTTCATTTTCTAGACCACTCTGTTTCTGGAACACCTAAATACACAGAGGAAGAATGCAAAAGTAGAGATGCTACTTATTCTTTGCCATTAAAAGTTAAGGTGCGCTTATTATATAAGGAAACTGGCGAAGTTGTAGACCAAGAAGTTTTCATGGGCGATATTCCAATTATGACAGATAATGGCTCTTTCATAATCAACGGTGCAGAGCGTGCTGTTGTTAGCCAGTTGGTTAGAAGCCCTGGCGTTTATTGCAAACAGGGTCTTAATAAAACTGGTAACTTTGTTACAACAACCTCAATTATGCCTCATCGTGGTGCATGGATAGACTTTGAGGAAGACACTAATGGTGTTTTGTGGGTTCATGTAGACCGTAACCGTAAAATGATAGCAACTATCTTTCTAAGAGCGCTTGGGCTTGGAACAGATGAAGTTTTGCTTTCTACTTTTGAAAACAACCCAACAATTCAAAAAACCATTGAGAAAGACTATACAAAGAGTGAAGATGAAGCGCTTGTTGAAATAAGTAAAAGGCTTCGCCCTGGCGAGGTTTTAAACCTTAGAGCTATAAAGAAAAATCTAGAAAAGATGTTCTATTCAACAAGAAGATATGATGTTTCAACTGTTGGTAGATATAAATACAATCAAAAGCTTTCAATTGCAAATAGAATTATAGGTAAAACCTTGGCTGAAGATGTTAAAGTTAAAAACAAAGTTTTAGCGTCTGCAGGTGAAGTGGTTGACGAAGATACTGCTTGGGCTATTCAAAACGCTGGGGTTAACAGAGTTGTTGTTGAGGGAAACAGAGGGCCTTTTGCCCTTGTTGGTAACAATCGAGTAGACCTTAAGGCTTATCTTGGGGTTAATCCTTCTGAGGCAGAGCTTGATGACCTTGTTCATTTGCCAACTTTGCTTGAGGTTGTTAAGGGATTAAAAACAAATGAAGAGAAAAAGCAGGCAATAATTGCTAATCGTGATATTTTGGCTGGTAGAAACATGGTTCTAGACGATATTTTATCGGCAGTTAACTACCACTTGTCTATAGCAGAAGGCCTTGGAACTCTAGACGATGTAGACCATCTAGGTAATAGAAGAGTTAAAACTGTTGGCGAGCTTCTAACTGCGCAGTTCTTTATTGGTATGGCAAGGCTTGAAAGAGTTATATCAGAAAGAATGCAGGTTCAAAATGTTAACGAAGTTAGCCCAAGTTCTCTTATAAATGTTAGACCTGTTTCTGCGGCTATTCGTGAGTTCTTTGGTTCATCACAAATGTCGCAATTTATGGAGCAAACAAACCCTATTGCTTCGCTAACTCATAAAAGAAAAGTTTCAAGTTTGGGACCTGGTGCGTTAACTCGTGAGAGAGCGGGTTTTGATGTTCGTGATGTCCACTACACTCACTATGGTAGGCTTTGCCCTAACGAAACACCAGAAGGTCAAAACATTGGTCTTATTAACTCGCTTGCAACTTATGCAAAGGTTAACAAGTATGGATTTTTGGAAGCTCCTTATAGAAAGGTTGACAAGAAAACAGGTAAGCTTACAAATGAAATAGTTTACATGACTGCTGATAAAGAAGAGAACTATGTTGTGGCTCAGGCAAACGAACCACTAACCGAGGAAAAGACATTCGCAAATGAAAGAGTTACTTGTAGGAAAGTAGGCGAAATTGTTGAGCTTCCAAGAGAACAGGTAGACTTTATGGATGTTTCTCCTAAAGAGCTTGTATCAATTGCAACAACTCTTGTTCCATTTATTGAAAATGATAACGCAACTCGTGCCATGCTTGCATCAAACATGCAGCGTCAGGCAGTGCCTCTTCTTCAAACCGAGGCTCCAATTGTTGCAACAGGTGTTGAGCACAAGATTGCTGTAGATAGTGGCGTGGTTATAGTTGCTAAAAACAGCGGCGTTGTTAAATATGTTAGTGGCGATAAAATTATCGTTGAAACAGATAATGGGGAAGATGAGTATCATTTAACCTCTTTTGTTCGTTCAAACAACGGAACTTGTATGCGCCAAAAACCAATCGTTTCTCATGGCGAGAAAGTGCAAAAGGGTGATGTTTTGGCTGATGGTCCTGCAACCAAGAACGGTGAGCTTGCCATTGGTAAAAACATTCTAGTTGCGTTCATGCCTTGGGAGGGCTACAACTTTGAGGACGCTATACTTATTAGCGAAAGCCTTGTTAAGGATGATGTTTTAACCTCTATTCATATTGAAGAGTATGAAATAGACGCTCGTGATACTAAGCTTGGCCCTGAAGACATCACTAGAGATATTCCAAACATTGGCGATGAGGCTCTTCACGACCTTGATGAAAATGGTATTATTCGTATTGGTGCAGAGGTTGTGCCAGGAGATATTTTGGTTGGTAAGGTAACCCCTAAAGGAGAAACCGAGCTAACCCCAGAAGAAAGATTGCTTCGCGCTATCTTTGGCGAGAAAGCAAGAGAGGTTAGAGATACTTCGCTTCGTGTTCATCATGGAGAAGGTGGCGTTGTTGTAGATGTTAAGGTGTTCACTCGTGAAAATAAAGACGAGCTAGGCACAGGAGTTAACAAACTTGTTAGAGTTTACATTGCTCAAAAGCGTAAGATGAGCGTGGGCGACAAGATGTCTGGTAGACACGGTAACAAGGGCGTTGTATCAAGAATACTTCCTGTTGAAGACATGCCATTCTTGCCAGATGGAACTCCTGTTGAGATTATTTTAAACCCACTTGGCGTTCCTTCGCGTATGAACATAGGTCAGCTATTTGAAACCCATCTTGGCTTTGTTGCAAAGATGCTCAATTGGAAGATTGCAACGCCAGTATTTGACGGAGCGAAGGAAAGCGAAATTCAGCAGTTGTTGAAGGAAAATGGGCTTCCTGAAGATGGTAAGATGCAACTATATGATGGAAGAACTGGTGTTCCTTTTGAAAATAGGGCAACGGTTGGTTACATGTATATGCTTAAGCTTCATCATCTTGTTGACGATAAGATGCATGCCCGTTCAACTGGTCCATACAGCCTAGTAACTCAGCAACCACTTGGCGGTAAAGCTCAATTTGGTGGTCAAAGGTTTGGTGAAATGGAAGTTTGGGCGCTTGAAGCTTATGGTGCTGCAAACACACTTCAAGAAATGTTAACAGTTAAGTCGGACGATGTTGTTGGTAGACTTAAAACTTATGAATCTATTGTTAAGAACGAAAATGTTGCGGAGCCCGGTATTCCAGAATCGTTTAAGGTTCTTATTAAAGAGCTTCAGGGCCTAGCGCTTGATATTAAAGTTCTAACAGAGGATAAGCAAGAAATTGGGCTTAAAGATATTGTGGAAGACGATCGTGATGTTATGGACTTTAGGCCAGAAAGGAAGAAAGCGCAAGAAGAAATTGAGGTTAATTTAGACGACCAGATTGAACATCTAGACGAGATAACCCAAGATGATCTTGGCGAAACAGTTTATGATCCAGATAGCGACAATATTAGCGATGCTGGAAGCCTATTCGATTTTGATGACGATTTATAATATAAAAGCAGAATAAACAAACAGAGGGGAATAATATGTTTGAATTAAATAATTTTGATTCCATCCAAATAGGTTTAGCTAGTCCTGAAAAAATCCGTGAGTGGTCTTACGGAGAGGTTACAAAGCCTGAAACCATCAACTATAGAACTCAAAAGCCAGAAAGAGATGGTTTGTTTTGTGAACGAATTTTTGGGCCAACTAAAGACTGGGAGTGTCATTGCGGTAAGTATAAAAGAATAAGGTATAAGGGCGTTATTTGTGACAAGTGTGGCGTTGAAGTAACGCGTGCAAAAGTGCGTCGTGAGAGGATGGGTCATATTGAGCTTGTTTCTCCTGTTTCGCATATTTGGTATTTTAAAGGTGTTCCATCTAGAATTGGAACCCTTCTAGATATGCCTCTTAAGCACCTAGAGCAGGTTCTATACTTCACATCTTTTGTTGTTGTAGACCCAGGTAACACCGACCTAGAGTATAAACAAATTTTAAACGACCGTGAGTATAGAGAGGCTGTGGAAAAGTATGGTCCTAAGTCGTTCCGTGCTGGTATGGGCGCAGAGGTTATTAAAGAGCTTCTATCTAAGCTTGATATCGAGGCCGAGGCTAAGGCGGTTAGAGAAATTGTAAACACTTCTAAGGGGCAAAAGAAGCTAAATGCTTCAAAGAAATTAAGGCTTTTAGAAGCGTTTAGGAAAAATGGAGCAAAGCCAGAGTGGATGATACTTGATGTTATCCCTGTTATACCACCAGAGCTTAGGCCTATGGTTCCGCTTGATGGCGGTAGGTTTGCAACAAGCGACCTTAACGACCTTTATAGAAGAGTTATCAACCGTAACAACAGGCTTAAAAAACTTATAGAGCTTGGTGCTCCCGACATTATTATTAGAAACGAAAAGCGTATGCTTCAAGAGGCTGTTGATGCTCTTATTGATAATGGTAGGCGTGGTAAAGCTATTTCTGGTGCAGGTAACCGCGAGCTTAAATCACTATCTGGGCTTCTTCGCGGTAAGCAAGGTAGATTTAGGCAAAACCTTCTTGGTAAGCGTGTAGACTATTCTGGTAGATCGGTTATCGTTGTGGGCCCAGGGCTTAAGATTTATCAGTGTGGTTTGCCAAAAGAAATGGCACTAGAGCTATTTAAGCCATTCGTTATGAAAAGGCTTGTAGATCTTAACCAATCTCACAACATTAAAAGCGCAAAGCGTGTTGTTGAGCGTGCTAGACCAGTGGTTTGGGATGTTTTGGAAGATGTTATTAAAGACCATCCAGTTCTTTTAAACCGTGCGCCAACTCTTCACAGGCTTTCAATTCAAGCCTATGAACCTGTTTTGGTAGAGGGTAGAGCAATGCAGCTTCACCCACTAGCTTGTCCTGCGTTTGGTGCCGACTTTGATGGTGACCAAATGGCTGTTCATGTTCCGCTTTCTATTGATGCTCAGGCAGAGGCAAGGTTCTTGATGCTTGCATCAAATAACATTTTAAAGCTTTCTGATGGCGAGCCTATAACCGTTCCATCTCAAGACATGATTATAGGTAACTACTATCTAACCTTTGATAACGATGGCGAGAAAGGCGAGGGAATGGTGTTCTCTTCTTCAGACGAGGCTGTTTTGGCGTATGAAAATGGGCTTGTAACTCTTCACTCAAAGATTGTTGTTCGTGTTCAAAAGGAAATAGATGGGGTTGTTCATGCTGGAAGAATTCCTACAACTGTTGGTAAAATATTATTTAACAGAATATTGCCAGAGGGAATTGGGCTTATAAAGAGGGAAACTCCTGAAGACATGCTTAAATTTGAGGTTGATTATCCTGTTGGAAAGAAGCAAATTAAGGCAATTATCAAGGCTTGCTATGATAATCTTGGGGCTACAGAAACTGCAAAACTTCTTGATAGATTAAAAGACACAGGCTTTAAGTATTCAACCATTGCATGTATCACTGCAAACCTATTTGATGTTAAGGTTGCTTCTGATAGAAAAGAGGTGATTGAAGAGGCAAATAACCTTGCGAATGTTGCTAAAAACCAATATAGAAGAGGTCTTATAACTGCAGACGAAAAGAGCGCGAAAATTAACGATATTTGGAACGATGCGGTTAAAAAGATTGAAACCTCTACCATGGCGGTTTACGAAAAAACTAATCCACTTAAGATGATGGTAGACTCTGCTGCTCGTGGTAACGCAAGCAATATGTGTCAGCTTGCTGGAACAATTGGTATAATGGTGTCAACATCAGGTAAAATCATTGAAGTTCCAATTCGTTCAAGCTATAAAGATGGTTTGTCGGTTATTGAATACTTTATTCAAACTCGTGGTGGCCGTAAAGGTATGGTTGATAAGGCTCTTAAAACGGCAGACGCTGGTTACTTAACTCGTAGGCTTGTTGATGTTGCGCAGGAAGTTGTTGTAGACGAGGAAGATTGCTTTGCTGCCCATGGCGAAAAACCAAAGGGTATGAAAGTTTCAGCTATTTATGATGGAACTTCAAAAGTAGAGTCGCTTCGTGAAAGAATTGCTGGCCGTTGCCCTGTTAATGATGTTGTTCATCCTAAAACTGGCGAAGTTTTGGCTAAGGGCAATGAGATGATAACCAACGAACAAGCTAAAGCAATTGAAGATGCTGGCATTGAAGAAGTTGAAATTAGAACAGTGTTCACTTGTAAGAGCAAATACGGCGTTTGTGCTAAGTGCTACGGAAGAAACATGGCTTCTCGTGAAATGGTTGAGGTGGGCGAAGCTGTTGGTATTATTGCAGCTCAGTCTATCGGTGAACCAGGAACTCAGCTTACCATGAAAGTCTTCCAAGCAGGTGGTACTGCATCTGCAGACGATATTACTCGTGGTCTTCCAAGAGTTGAGGAAATATTTGAAGCTAAAAAACCAAAGGGTGTGGCTGTGATTTCTGAGGTTAATGGTAAAATAGCTAAGATAGACGAGGCTAAGCAGGTTATAACCATCACAACTCCAGAGGGCGCCGAGGTTCAATACCAAACCCCTTATGCAGCGAAGTTTAAAGTTGCCGTTGGCGATAAGGTTGAGCCAGGTAGCCAGTTAACCGAAGGTCCACTAAACCCTCATGATATCTTGAAAACTCAAGGTGTTAAGGGCGTTCAAGACTATATGATGAGAGAAGTTCTTAAGGTTTATAAAAATAACTCTGTAGATGTTAACGACAAGCATATGGAAATCATTATCCGCCAGATGCTTAGAAAGGTTAAAGTTGAAGAGTCGGGCGACACTGATATTCTTCCAGGCGAAATCGTTGATATATTTAAATATGAAGAAGAGAACGAGAGAGTTCTTGCTAATGGTGGCGAGCCTGCAACTGCTAAGCGTGTGTTACTTTCAATCACCAAGGCTTCGCTAGAAACAGATAGCTTCCTATCTGCAGCATCATTCCAGGAAACTGTTAGAGTTCTAACAGATGCCGCAATTCGTGGTAAAGTAGACCCACTTGTAGGCTTAAAGGGTAATGTTATTATAGGTAAACTTATCCCAGCTGGAACGGGGCTTAAGAAGTATAGGGAGATGACTCCTGTAGTCAAACTTTAAAGGGCATATTTTACGCATCTAAGTGCGAAATCTACAAAAATCCAGACAGGCAGTCGTATGTAAATACGAGCCTGCCTGGAATTTTTTTTGATTTCTTCTTATATACGCAAACTATGCCCTTTAAAGGGGTAGATTTATTGAAGCAGTTTTTGTTTCTTTGTTATTGCACATTTCTTCGCCGTCTAAAGGGTTGAACAATAAGAGCAATTTTTAATTTCTTCTTATATACGCTTGCCTATGCCCTTTAAAGGGGTAGATTTATTGAAGCAGTTTTTGTTTCTTTGTTATTG
>ENA-OZAF01000780-OZAF01000780.1-human-gut-metagenome-genome-assembly--contig:-NODE-780-length-11516-cov-4.341070_pt1 | contig 11516 bp, 9 predicted proteins | sample MGYA00244207_ERZ653498 | MGnify/ENA primary metagenome ERZ653498 (study PRJEB26926, sample SAMN06165156) | human gut metagenome | biome: ENVO:00009003; feature: ENVO:2100002; material: ENVO:00002003... | reverse complement strand
ACCTCGGCGCGGTTCTTCTCGCCGTGGGTGAGGCAGCCCGCGCCGCCGATGCAGCCGCCGGTGCAGGCCATGCCCTCGATGAAGTTGCCGCCGAGCGCCTCGCGGCCCGCGCGCGCCCTGAGCAGCGCCGTACGGCACGCCTCGATGCCGTCGCACGGCACGGCGCGCAGCGTGAACGACCGGTCGAGCCCGCGCTCGCGCAGCGCCTCGGCCACCGCGTCGGACAGGCCGCCGCTGCGGGCGAAGATGCGGCCGAAGTACGAGGCGTTGTCCAGCGCGCTCTCGCCAAGGGCGGTGATGTCCACGCCCGCGCCGTCAAAGAGCGCCTGCAGCTCCTCGAACGTGATCACGCTGTCGATATACGGCCGCACGGCCTCCTGTTGAAACTCCATCTTTTTGGCCGTGCACGGGCCGATGAACACCACGCGCGCGTCCGGCTCCGCCTTTTTGATGCACCGGGCGATGGTCGCCGCGGGCGAGAGGTTGTGCGAGACGTGTTCGCTGAGCGTGGGGAACTGTTTATGGATATAGTCCACGAACGCGGGGCAGCAGGAGCTGGTCAGGAATCCCTTTTCCGCAAGCTCCGCCGCCTCGGCATAGGCGACCATGTCCGCGCCGAGCGCCGCCTCCACCACATGGTAGAAGCCCAGCGCGCGCAGCCCCTCCACCACCTGGCCCAGCCGCGCGTAGACGAACTGGCTGGAGATGGACGGCGCGACCACGGCGTAGACCTTGTAGGCGGCGTTTTCCCGGCTGCCGCGCAGCAGCGCGATCACATCGAGCAGGAAGGACTTGTCCGCGATGGCGCCGAACGGGCACTGGTACACGCACGCGCCGCAGGAGATGCACGTCCCGTTGTCGATGCGGGCGCTGCCGTCCTCGCCGCGGGAGATGGCCCGGACCTTGCACGCGCGCTCGCACGGGCGCTTCTGGTTGGCGATGGCGCCGTAGGGGCACACGCGCGCGCACGCGCCGCACTCGACGCACCTGCTCTTGTCGATGTGCGCCTTCTGGTGCGCGTCGAAGGTGATCGCGCCGCGCCGGCACGCATCCTCGCAGCGGTGCGCGATGCAGCCGCGGCACGCCTCCGTGACGACGTGGCCGCTGACGGGGCAGTCGTCGCAGGCGATGTCGAGCACCTCGATCACGTTCGGGTTGCTGCGGTCGCCGCCCATGGCGAGCTTCACGCGCTCGGCCAGGATGGCGCGCTCCTTGTAGACGCAGCAGCGCATGGTGGGCGTTTTGCCGGGGATGATGGTCTTGGGGATGTCGATGGCGCGCTCGGCCAGCTCGTCCGCATAGGCGAGGCGCACGACCTCGCGCAGGACCTTATACTTGAGATACTGTACCTTGGTGTCGAACTTGCGCATATACCCTCTCCGCCGGTGCAGCCGGCCCGCGTCCTCCCGCCGCAGGGCGGGGTGCGCGTCCATTGTACCACGGCGGGGGCGGCCGCTTCAAGCGCGGCGATGGGGCGCGAAGGGGGGGCGATGAACGCGCCGCGCGGCGGCGGGCCGCGCGGCGCGGTGAAAAAACCGGCGCAGGGCGCAGGGCGCGGCGTCAGTAATAGCTGACGGTGATGCGCTTGCCCATCTCGCGCAGGTCGTTTGCCACGCGCTCGACCAGCTGCATCTTGATGCTGAAGCCGATCGGCAGGTCCGGGTTCTGGTGCGCCGGGTTGACCGCGCGGCCGACGAAGAAGTTCACGTCCGTCGCCTCCTCGAACAGCATGCGCGCGATCTGCGAGGCGCCGTCCTTTTTATAGCTCCAGTCGGTGTAGAGCCGGTTGTCCTTGAGGTAGTCGTCCGCGTATTCGCGCACGCGGCTGAAGGTGATGACGCCCTCGGTCACCAGGTCCACGCCCTCGATGCGCGCCGTGGGCGGGATGTCCGGGTCGAGGTAGAGCGGCACGCTGGTGTCGAGCGGCTTTTTGAGATATTCGGCCGCGAGCGTGCTGGTCGTGCCGCCGCACACGATGTGCCGGCCCTCGGTGGAGAAGAACTTCTCCTGCATGGGCAGCAGGTCGGCGGGGTTGGACGGCGGGCCGATCATCAGGTTCACGGTGCGGCGGCGGCGGATGCGCACGGCGCAGGCGGTGGTGTCGTCGCCGGGCCTGTCGCCGTAGAGGCGCGTGCACTCGCCCACGAGCATGGCCGCGAGGGTCTTGGCCGTGAACGAGCCGTCGTACACCGTCTCGAGGAAGGCGGCGATCTCGTCGCGCTGCCAGCCGAAGTTGAGCGCGATGCCCACGCCCGCGTGGATGGCCCCGTCGCTCATGGCCATGAACACGTCCCCCTCCTCGAGCGGGATGCGCGAGCGGTAGATGCGCTTGCCGTCCACGACCAGCTCCTGCTGCGGGTAATCGACGCTCTTGCCCTCGTGCAGCAGGATGACGCGCGGGTTGTCGTACTGGATCAGCTCCGCCTCGCGGTTGTCCACGATGTGGATGACGGTGAAGGTGGAGTAGGCGACCTTGCGCACCTGGCACACCGGGAGCGTGGCCGCCACGGTGCGCACGCTGTCCTCCACGGAGAGGCCGCCGGCGATCATGGTGGAGAGGATCTTGGAGGTGAGCGTGGAGAGGATGTTCGCCTTCACGCCGCTGCCGAGCCCGTCCGCCAGCACGACGGTCACGCCGTCGTCGCGGTCGACCAGCTCCACATGGTCGCCGCAGAGCTGCTCGCCGTCCTTATTGGCCGAGACGAAGCCGATGTCCGTGCACAGCCCGTTACTCATAGCGCAGCGACTCCTTGAGCCTGGTCAGCGCGACCTTGGTCTCGGCGGTCGTCTCGCCAAGGAGCGAGGCGATCTCCTGCACGGTGCGCATCTGTTTTTCGATCACGCGGTCGGTCACCTCGATGGTGGTGCGGCTGAGCGCCTCGCGCGCCTCGCGCTGCGCCTCCTCCTGCGTCACGTCGCGCATGATGCAGATGATCAGGCGGCTCGCGCGGTCGAGCACGAGCGTCTGGTCCACGTGCTTTTTGTACGCCGCAAGGTGCAGCCGCTTCTGCTGCAGCGCGCGGCCGCTGCGCTGCAGTTCCAGGAACGGCAGCGGGTCGAGCAGCCGCATGACCGGCTCGCCGATGAGCGCGTGCGGGTCGTCCACGCCGAGCAGGTGGCACGCGGCGTTGTTGAGCTGGCGGATCTCCAGCGTTTCGCTCAGCACAAGGATGGCGTTGGGCGTGCTGCGGATGATGCTCTCGGAGAACGACTGCGCCTTCTCTGCCAGGTACGGCAGGCACATGGACAGCTCCGCCTTGCCCTGCAGCACGGCGGCGGCCTTCTCGCGGCAGGTGTCGTAGCCGCAGGAACCGCAGTTGAGCTCCTGCTCGGGCGTGAACTTGCCCATCTCGTGCAGCACGGCCTCGATGGCCGCGCCGCCGGGCGCGGGGGGGCGCGCGTCGATGGGCTCCATGCGCTTTTCCAGCGCCGCCGGCTCCGGCTGCGGCACGGCGAAATCCTCCCGCCCGGCGTAGCGGTCCACCGCGCGGAACTCCGTCACCGGCGCGCGGCGGCTGCGGTCCATCGCCGGGCCGCCGATGCAGCTGCCCGCGCACGCGCTCATCTCGATGAAGCAGTGGTCGAGCCGGCCCTCGCTCACATCCTCGAGCACGCGCATGCAGTTCTCCACGCCGTCCACGGCCAGGTAGGTATAGTCCGGGTTGTCCGCCGCCATCGTGCGCAGGATGCCGCCCGCCGTCGGGAACAGGCGCGCGCGGCCGGGCGCGGCCGTGTCCGGCGCCGGCGCCACCGCCACGCCCGCCTCAGACAGCCACGCCGTCAGCTCCTCGAACGTGAGCGCGCAGTCCACGATGCCGGGGTACCGCTCCGCCTCGTCCTTTTTGGAGATGCACGGCCCGATGAACACCGTTTTGCACCCCGGATGCGCCTGCTTGAGGGCCGTGCAGTGCGCCTGCATGGGCGAGAGCACGTGCGCCAGGTGCGGCAGCGCCGCGGGGTAGTACTTCTGGACGAGCAGGTTGACCGTGTGGCAGCACGAGGAGAGGATGACGCTGTGCGCCCCGTCGTGCGTCATGCGGTCGTACTCGCGCTTGACGAGCGTGGCGCCAAGCGCCGTCTCCTCCGCGCCGGCAAAGCCGAGCGCGCGCAGCGCCGCGTCCATGGATGCGAGCGTCGCGCCGGCGTAGTTGGCCACGAACGACGGCGCGAGGCTGACGTACACCGGCGCGCCGGAGGCGATGAGCGCCTTTGCGGCGGGCACGTCGTTGCGGATCTGCTTGGCGTTCTGCGGGCAGACGACAAAGCAGTTGCCGCACAGGATGCACGCGCGCGCGTCGATGTTGGCCTGGTGGTTCGTGAACCGGATCGACTTGACCGGGCAGTGCCGGATGCACTTGTGGCAGTCCTTGCAGTTGGCCGGCCGGAACTGGATGCACTCGCTCATGGGTTCCGCTTCCCCTCCGTTTTTTCCAGGAATCGCTGCGCGTCCACGATGGCGCGCACATGCTCGGCGCGGCCGATTTCGCCCGCGCCGTCGTATGCGGTGATGGAGAAGGTCAGCCGCCGCCCGTCCACGGCGGTCAGCTCGCTCTCACAGCGCACCTCCATGCCCACGGGCGTGGCCGCCGTGTGCTCGAGGCAAAGGCGCACGCCCACGCTCGTACGCCCCGCGCCCAGCAGCGGTGCGACGCTCGCGGCCGCGGCGCGCTCCATGCACGCGGCAAGCGCGGGCGTGGCGAACACGGGCAGTTCCCCGCTGCCCATGGCGCGCGCGGTGTTCTCCGCGCAGACGGCGCACGCGGCATGGCCGCGCACGCCGGGGCGCAATTGTCCGTTCCGTTCCGGCCCGGCGGCCGTCTCCCGGCCGCTCACAGCCGGGACATGACCTCGTTGTCGAAGAACGCCTGCGCCGTGTCCGGCTGCACGGAGAACAGCTCCCCGTCGAGCTTCACGCTCACGCCGTTGACGCAGTTGCCCATGCAGAACGCGCCGGTGAGGTTGATCCGGTCCTCGAGCTTGTGCGCGGCGATCTCGCGCTGGAGCGTCTCCACGACCTCGCGCGAGCCCTTGAGATGGCAGGAACTGCCGATGCAGATGGTGATCGTCATAGGTTTCTCCTTCCGTTTGTCCCCGTGTCCGTCCCGCCGGCCGCGCGGCTCACTGGTACTCGGCCACGTCCGCCCAGCGCAGCAGCAGCTCGCGCTCCTCGGGCCGGCCCTTGACCGACTGCGACGCCGCTACGATGGGCACCCAGCGCTGCACGTCGCCGCGCGACACGCCCGCCCGGTGGCAGTAGAGCGTCAGGTAGCGCTCGGCAAGGTCGGGCCGGTTCTCCAGCGAGAAGAGCAGGTAGGTGCGCGCCGCGTCCGCCGCGGGCGTGCCCTGCGTCACGTGCGACCAGTCGAGGATGTACGCCTCGTCCGCGTCGGTGAGGATGATGTTGCTCGGGTTGAAGTCGCCGTGGCACACGCTCGCGCGCGCCGGGAGCGAGGCGAGGCGCTTGTGCAGCTCGAACTTGGTCGCGTCGGTTAGCTCCGCCTCGGTGATCTTGCGGTACATCTTGTCGTGCAGGCGGTTCATCAGCGGCGAGCGCCGGGACTGCACCTCGACCTGCAGCGCGACGAAGCGCTCGAGGTATGCCTCGCGCTTTTCCGGCTCCTCGTCCATGCGCCGCGCGAGCGTCTTGCCCGGGATGAAGCGCGTGACGATGGCCCAGCGGCCCTCGATCTTGCACACCTCCAGCAGCGCCGGCACGGGCAGGCCCGTCTCCTCCGCGCGCGCGTGGTTGAGCGCCTCGTTGAGTATGTCGGATTCCCTGAAGTCCTCGCCGAACAGCTTCACGGCCCGGTCGCCGTCGCGGTAGACCGTCTTGTTCGTGCGGACCGCCAATACCCTTTCAAATTCCATCGGTTCAGCCCTCCTTGGCGCCGTAGTATGCGTTCAGGTACATCTGCCGGATCTCGCTGATGAGCGGATAGCGCGGGTTGGCCCCGGTGCACTGGTCGTCGAACGCCTGCTCGGACATCTCGTCGAGCCGGGCGAGGAACTCGCCCTCGTCCACGCCGTAGTCGCGGATGGAGGGCTTGATGCCCACGCGCGCCTTGAGCGATTCGATCTTTTCGATCAGCCCCGCGAGCTTTTCCTCATCCGTATCGCCCGCCACGCCCAGCGCCTCGGCCACCTCCGCATAGCGGCGCAGCGTGTGCGGATGGTCGTACTGCGGGAACGTGCCCATCTTCGCGGGCGCCTCGGCGGCGTTGAAGCGCAGCACCTCGCTGATCATCAGCGCGTTGGCCACGCCGTGCGGCAGGTGGTAGAACGCGCCGAGCTTGTGCGCCATGGAGTGGCACACGCCGAGGAAGGCGTTGGCGAACGCCATGCCCGCCATGGTGGCGGCGTTTGCCATCTTCTCGCGGGCGACGGGGTCGTTCGCGCCGTTGTCGTACGCGCGGGGCAGGTAGGCGAAGATCGTTTGCAGCGCGCGCACCGCAAGCCCGTCGGTAAAGTCCGTCGCCATCATGGAGGCGTACGCCTCGAGCGCGTGCGTCACCGCGTCGATGCCCGACGCGCTGGTGAGCCCCCTGGGCGCGTTCATCATCAGGTCCGCGTCCACGATGGCCATGTCCGGCATGAGCTCATAGTCGGCCAGCGGATACTTCACGCCCGTCCGCTCGTCGGTGATGACGGCAAACGGCGTCACCTCGCTGCCCGTGCCGGCGGAGGTGGGCACGGCGATGAAATACGCCTTTTGGCCCATCTTCGGGAAGGTGTACACGCGCTTGCGGATGTCCGAAAAGCGCATGGCCATATCCTGGAAGTCCGCCTCGGGATGCTCGTAGAGCACCCACATGATCTTGCCCGCGTCCATGGCGGAGCCGCCGCCCACGGCGATGATGCAGTCCGGCTCGAAGGAGCGCATCTGCTCCGCGCCCCGGCGCGCGCACTCGAGCGTCGGGTCCGGCGCCACGTCGTAGAACGTGGCGTGGACGATGCCCATCTCATCGAGCGCGTCGGTGATGGGTTTGGTATATCCATTATTATACAGGAAAGTATCCGTCACAAGAAAGACCTTTTTGCGCCCGAGCTCGCTTTTGAGCTCCCGCAGCGCCACCGGCAGGCAGCCCTTCTTGAGATAGACCTTCTCCGGCGCGCGGAACCACAGCATGTTCTCTCTCCTTTCGGCCACGGTCTTGATGTTGAGCAGGTGCTTGACGCCCACGTTCTCCGACACGGAGTTGCCGCCCCACGAGCCGCAGCCGAGCGTGAGCGAGGGCGCGAGCTTGAAGTTGTACAGATCGCCGATGCCGCCGTGCGAGGAGGGCGTGTTCACCAGCACGCGGCACGTCTTCATGCGCGCGGCAAACGCGGCGATCCGCTCGCGGCAGTTCACCGCGTCCACATACAGCGACGAGGTGTGCCCGAGCCCCCCGTCCTCCACGAGCCGCTCGGCCTTGGCCGCCGCCTCCTCGAACGTGGCCGCGCGGTACATGGCCAGCACCGGCGAGAGCTTCTCGTGCGCGAACTCCTCGGCCGGCTCCACGCTCTCCACCTCGCCGATGAGGATCTTCGTGCCCGCGGGCACGTCCACGCCCGCCATCTCGGCGATGGTGCAGGCGCTCTGGCCGACGATGCGCGCGTTGAGCGAGCCGTTGATGAGGATGGTCCTGCGCACGCGGTCCGTCTCGTCGCCGCTGAGGAAGTAGCAGCCGCGCGCGGCAAACTCCGCGCGCACGCGCTCGTACACGTCGTCCAGCACGATGACGGACTGCTCCGACGCGCAGATCATGCCGTTGTCGAACGTCTTGGAATGGATGATCGAGCTGACGGCCAGCAGCACGTCCGCGCTCGAGTCGATGACCGCGGGCGTGTTGCCCGCTCCCACGCCGATGGCCGGCTTGCCGGAGGAGTACGCCGCGCGCACCATGCCCGGGCCGCCCGTGGCGAGGATGATGTCCGCCTCGTGCATGGCGCGGTTGGTCAGCTCCAGCGTCGGCGCGTCCACCCAGTCGATGATGCCCTGCGGCGCGCCGGCGGCCACCGCCGCCTCCAGCACGAGTTTGGCCGCGGCGATGGTCGCGCCCTTGGCGCGCGGGTGCGGGCTGATGATGATGCCGTTGCGCGTCTTGAGCGCCAGCAGCGTCTTGAAGATGGCCGTGGAGGTCGGGTTCGTCGTCGGGATGACCGCCGCGATGACGCCCAGCGGCTCCGCGATGCGGCGGATGCCGAACGCCGGGTCCTCCTCGATCACGCCGCAGGTGCGCGTGTCCTTATAGGCGTTGTAGATGTACTCGGCCGCGTAGTGGTTCTTGATGACCTTGTCCTCCAGCACGCCCATGCCCGTCTCCTCGACGGCCAGGCGGGCCAGCGGGATGCGCGCGCGGTTGGCGGCCGTCGCCGCCGCGCGGAAGATCGCGTCCACCTGCTCCTGCGTGTAGCAGGCGTACGCCCGCTGCGCCGCGCGCACGCGCGCGATGGCCTCGTCCAGCGCCTCCAGACTGTCCACGGCGGCGCGCTCCAAACGGTTGTCCATGCCTGTTCCTCCTCCGTGCGGCGGGGTCCGCCGCCCATAATCAGTACTTTTATATCGATAGCATAATATCAATTTATGCGTCTGTCAAGCCCTTTTTTCCGCTTTTGGAAAATATTTTTCAGCGCGGAGGATTCCCGCATTCTGCGGCGGAAATTTTTGCGCGGAGCGAAGGTTTTACAGGGATTTGATTTAAGCAAGACGCGGCCTTGACGGGGCGGCGATATGCTGGGGCCACAATGGAACGCAGGAGGAGAGATACGGATATGAAGAACATGAGGAAATGGTTTGCGGCGGCGCTGTGCGTTGTGCTCGCGCTGGCCATGATCGGCTGCGGCAATCAGCCCGCCGGGGACGGCGAGGGCGCGGCCTTTGATGCGAGCAGGGCGATCACGGTCGTCTCGCGCGAGGACGGCTCCGGCACGCGCAGCGCGTTTGTCGAGCTCACGGGCGTGCTCGCCGAGGATGAGAACGGCGAGGAGGTCGACAGGACGACCGTGGACGCCGTCACCACCAGCAGCACCAACGTCATGATGACGACGGTTGCCGGCAACGAGTACGCCATCGGCTACATCTCGCTGGGCTCGCTCAACGAGACGGTCAAGGCGCTGAGCATCGACGGCACGGCCGCCACGGCGGAGAACGTCGCCAACGGCTCGTACAAGATTGCGCGCCCGTTTAATATTGCCTATAAGGGCAGCTTGAGCGCGGTTGCGCAGGACTTCGTAGACTTCATCCTGTCCGCCGATGGACAGGCGGTCATCGAAGCGGAAGGCTACATCGCGGTGGACGCGGCTGCGGCGGCCTACGCCGGCAGCAAGCCCGCGGGTAGCGTGACGATTTCCGGCTCCTCCTCGGTCACGCCGGTCATGGAGAAGCTCAAGGAGGCCTATGAGGCCATCAACCCCGACGCGGACATCGCCGTGACGCAGAGCGACTCGTCCACCGGCATGTCGGACGCGATCAACGGCATCAGCGACATCGGCATGGCGTCCCGCGCCGTGAAGGACAGCGAGCTGGCCGAGGGCCTGACGGCCGTGACCATCGCCACCGACGGCATCGCCGTGATCGTGAACAACAACAACCCGGCCGCGGACATGACCGTGGACGAGGTGCAGGCGATCTACACCGGCAGCACCACCACGTGGGAGGGCCTCGTCGGCTGACGGTATGCAGCAAACAAGCGGACATTCCCCTTCAAAACGCGGCGGCATGGCGGGGCGGGGCCCCGCCTCCGCCGCGCCTTTTGCCGCGGCGGCCGGGCGGCGCGCGCTGGAGCATGGCGCAAAGGCGCTCTTCCTGCTGGCGGCGTGCGTGTCCATCGCGGCGGTCGTGGTCATCTGCGTGTTCCTGTTTGCCAACGGCGCGCCCGCCATCTTCAAGATCGGCCCCGGCAACTTCCTGCTGGGCACGACCTGGCGGCCGGGCAACGACCTGTACGGCATCTTCCCGATGATCCTCGGCAGCCTGTACGTGACCGCGGGGGCGATCCTGCTGGGCGTGCCCGTCGGGCTGCTGACGGCGATGTACCTTTCCCGCTTTGCGCCAAGGCGGGTGGAGAAGCTCCTCAGCCCCGCGGTGGAGCTGCTCTCGGGCATCCCGTCGGTGGTGTACGGGTTTTTCGGCATGGTGGTGCTCGTGCCGCTGGTGCGCACGGTGTTCGGCGGCGACGGCATGTCGATCCTGACGGCGTCGGTGCTGCTGGGCATCATGATCCTGCCGACGATCATCACCGTGTCGCGCAGCGCGCTCGACGCCGTGCCGGAGCAGTATTACGAGGGCGCGCTGGCGCTGGGCGCGAGCCATGAGCGCAGCGTGTTCACCATCGTGCTGCCGGCGGCCAAATCCGGCGTGCTGGCGGGCGTGATCCTCGGCGTGGGCCGCGCCATCGGCGAGACGATGGCGGTCATCATGGTCGCGGGCAACCAGCCGCGCGTCCCCTCGAGCATCCTTGAGGGCGTGCGCACGCTGACGACGAACATCGTGCTGGAGATGGGCTATGCGGCCGACCTGCACCGCGAGGCGCTCATCGCCACGGCGGTGGTGCTGTTCGTGTTCATCCTGCTCATCAACGCGCTGTTCGCGGCGGTCAAACGGAGGCAGAGGATATGAAGCGCAACGCGAGCGCATGCCCGGCGGCGCGGCCCGCGGCGCAGAGCGCCTTCCCGGACCCGGCGCGGCACCTTGCCCGCCAGCGGGCGGCGAACTTCCTGCTGCGGCTGCTGGTGCGGCTCGCGTCGCTCCTCACGGCGGGCGTGCTGCTGTTTCTGGTGGGCTACATCCTCGTGATGGGCGTGCCCAACCTCAAGCCCTCGCTGTTCGCGTGGGAATACAATTCGGAGAACGTCTCGCTCGTGCCGGCGGCGATCAACACGCTGTTCACGATCGTTTTGACGCTGCTGATCTGCCTGCCGCTGGGCATCGGCGCGGCGATCTACCTGGTGGAATACACCGGGCGCGGCAACCGGCTGGTGGGGCTTGTGCGCATCACGGCGGAGACGCTCTCGGGCATTCCGTCCATCGTGTACGGCCTGTTCGGCATGCTGTGCTTTGTGACGGCGCTGCACTGGGGCCGCAGCATCATCGCGGGCGCGTGCACGCTCGCGGTGATGATCCTGCCGGTCATCATGCGCACGACGGAGGAGGCGCTCAAGGCCGTGCCGGATACCTACCGCGAGGGGAGCTTCGGCCTTGGCGCGGGGCGGCTGAGGACGGTGTTCCGCATCGTGCTGCCGCCGGCCATGCCGGGCATCCTCGCGGGCGTGATCCTCGCCATCGGCCGCATCGTGGGCGAGAGCGCGGCGCTGATCTACACCGCCGGCACGATACCGGAGCTGGCGCAGGCGCTCGGCGATTCGGCGCGCACGCTGTCGGTGCACATGTACGTCATCTCCAACGAGGGCCTGTACGTGAACGAGGCGTACGCCACGGCCGTGGTGCTGCTGGTCATCGTGGGGCTGGTGAACGCGCTTTCGGCGGCGCTGGCCAGGCGCATCGCCGGCGGCGCGAAGAAGAAGGAGGGATAGGG
>ENA-OZAF01000779-OZAF01000779.1-human-gut-metagenome-genome-assembly--contig:-NODE-779-length-11522-cov-5.861864_pt1 | contig 11522 bp, 10 predicted proteins | sample MGYA00244207_ERZ653498 | MGnify/ENA primary metagenome ERZ653498 (study PRJEB26926, sample SAMN06165156) | human gut metagenome | biome: ENVO:00009003; feature: ENVO:2100002; material: ENVO:00002003... | reverse complement strand
AGGAGCGTCCCAAAACAAGCCTTTAGGGCTTGTGTGCTCTTGTCAACTGATGGTACTAAAAATTTAAATAACAATAATAAAAAGGCGTCGCGGAAAACACTCTCCGAGACGCCTTTGCCTTTATAAAAAAGCATTATACCGCATATGCGTCAGATGTCAAGACTGATTTAAAATTTTGTCCTTACAGCCAAAAAAGCATTGACGCGGGTCTGGGATTGTGCTAACATTCCGATATTAATGGGCAAAGGCGTTCATTCATATCCAAGGACAAGGTGTCCCAATATGAATGAGCGTTTTCACTTTTTAAGGAGAGCTTATGAATTACACCGCAGACGAAGTGATGCAGTACGCGGCAGAAGAGGACGTAAAGTTCGTGCGCCTTGCCTTCTGCGATATCCGCGGCAGGCAGAAAAACATAGCCATACTGCCCGACGAGCTGGGACGCGCTTTCAGGTACGGTATAGCCATCGACGCCTCAGCCATAGCGGGCTTTGGCGGCGAGGTGCATTCCGACCTTTTCCTGCACCCGGACACCTCCACCCTAACCTTCCTGCCCTGGCTTTCAGAGCAGGGCAAGGTAATAAGAATGTTCTGCCACATAACTTACCCTGACGGCACCCCCTTCGAGGCCGATACCCGCTCCATACTCGCCAAGGCTGTAGATCGCGCTCATGAACAGGGCGTGTCCTTCGCCTTCGGCTCCGAGATGGAGTTCTATCTTTTTAAGCTGGATGAAAACGGCGAGCCGACGAAGCTGCCATACGACAACGCCAGCTATATGGACATTGCCCCTGAGGACAAGGGCGAAAACGTCCGTAGGGAGGTATGTTTCACCCTGGAGCAGATGGGCATAAAACCGGAAAGCGCCCACCATGAGGAAGGCCCCGGCCAGAACGAGATAGACTTCCGCTACTCCGACCCCGTGATCTCTGCAGACAACGCGGTGACTTTCCGCGGCGTCGTGAATACAGTCGCCGCCCGCAACGGACTTTGCGCCGACTTTTCGCCAAAGCCCCTCGAAAACCGCTCCGGAAACGGCATGCACATCAATATATCCGTCAGGTCGGAGGACGGCGGCGATGCGCTGCCTCAGGTGATAGCCGGCATACTATCACACATATCCGATATGACGGTATTTTTAAACACCACCGAGGATTCCTACCTGCGTTTCGGCAGCAATAAGGCTCCCCGGTACATATCCTGGTCCAGCGAGAACCGTTCACAGCTTATACGTATACCTGCGGCAGAGGGCGAATACCGCCGGGCAGAGCTGCGCTCCCCCGATCCTGCCTGCAACCCTTATCTGGCCTTCGCGCTGATAATATACGCAGGGCTTGACGGAATTCGTCAGGATATGGCGCTGCCCGAGGCGGCGGACATTAACCTCTATACAGCACCTGAAGATGTCAGGGCAAAATTTGCAATGCTGCCCAGCACTCTTAAAAAGGCGCAGTCAGCCGCAGCGCGCAGCAGCTTTATAGCGGCAAGTCTGCCTCAAGCTATAATCGACTTTTACACAAAATAACCGCACTTTAATTATTCAGGGATAAGGAGGATGCGCAAATGGAATTTACCGAGCGCCGTTACAGCGTGCTGCTGGTGTCCTCATCTCCCAAATTCAACGAATCCATGCTGGCGCTGCTCCCGGAGAGCCGCTTTTATCCGGTCGCCGCTGTATCCGACGTTTCCAGTGCCCGGCGGCGCCTTCTCGAAAGCAAATACGACATAGTCATAATCAACGCTCCGCTACCCGACGATTTCGGCACCCGCCTTGCCCTCAATATATGTGATAACAGCGGCACGGCGGTGCTCCTTTTTGTAAAGGCGGAGCATTATCCCGATATAAACGGCCGGGTATCCCCTTTTGGCGTGCTGGTGCTGCCGAAGCCCGCCTCCTCGCAGACGGTGTCCCAATCGCTGCAGCTCCTTTGCGGCACAAGGGAACGCCTGCGGCGCATGGAACAAAAAACCGCCTCCATAGAGGAAAAGATGGAGGAGATACGCATAATAAACCGCGCGAAGCTGCTGCTTATGGAGCAGCTGAAGATGACGGAAAAGGAGGCGCACCGCTTCATTGAAAAGCAGGCCATGGACAGGTGCGTCACCCGAATAACTATAGCCCAAAGCATACTTTCCACATACAAGTAGAGGAGGAACAGCAACCATGACTAAATACATCTTCGTTACCGGCGGCGTGGTATCCGGCCTTGGCAAGGGCATCACCGCGGCATCTCTCGGCAGGCTGCTCAAAAACCGCGGTCTCAAGGTAGCGGCGCAAAAGCTGGATCCATATATAAACGTGGATCCGGGAACCATGAGCCCTTATCAGCACGGCGAGGTATATGTAACGGCGGACGGCGCCGAAACAGACCTTGATCTGGGTCACTACGAGCGTTTTATCGACGAAGATCTGAATAAGTATTCCAATCTTACCACCGGTAAGGTATACTGGAACGTGTTGAATAAGGAGCGCCGCGGAGAATTCCTTGGTTCCACAGTGCAGGTCATACCCCACATAACCAACGAAATAAAGGATTTCGTATACCGTGTGGGCAAGCAGACAGACGCCGATGTGGTAATAACCGAAATAGGCGGCACCATAGGCGATATAGAGTCCCAGCCCTTTATAGAGGCTGTGCGGCAGATATCCCTGGAGGTAGGCAGGGAGAACAGCCTGTTCATACACGTTACCCTCGTCCCCTTCCTCCGCGGCTCCGATGAGCACAAGTCCAAGCCCACCCAGCATTCCGTAAAGGAGCTTCAGGGCATGGGCATAAACCCCAATATAATAGTCCTCCGCTGCGACGAGCCTCTCGAGGATTCCATATTCAAAAAGATATCCCTCTTCTGCAACGTGAAGCTGGACTGCGTCATAGAAAACATCACTCTCCCCTGCCTTTACGAAGCGCCGCTGATGCTGGAGCAGTCCCGTTTTTCCGACGTCGTCTGCCGGGAGCTTGGCATAGACGCGCCCGCGCCCGACCTTGCGGAATGGGAGAACATGGTGCGGCGCATAAAATCCCGCGAGAAGGAAGTACGCATAGGCCTCGTAGGCAAGTATGTACAGCTCCACGACGCATACCTTTCCGTTGCGGAGGCCTTGCGCCACGCGGGCTATGCCCTCAATACACATATCCGCATACGCTGGATAGATTCAGAGACGCTCACCGAAGCCAGCTGTAATGAGATGCTGGACGATCTGGACGGGATAATCGTCCCCGGCGGCTTCGGCAGCCGCGGCATAGACGGAATGATACTTGCGGCAAGGTATGCGAGGGAGAATGGCATCCCCTATTTCGGCATATGCCTCGGCATGCAGATAGCCGTCATAGAGTACGCAAGGCACGTTGCAGGCATTTCAGACGCACATTCCGGAGAATTTGATGAGCTTTGCAGGCACAAGGTTATAGACTTTATGCCCGGACAGAGCGAAAATATAGATAAGGGCGGCACGCTGCGCCTTGGGGAGTATCCCTGCGAAATAGCCCCCGGCACCACCATGGAGCGCTGCTACGGTACAAGCCGTATATCCGAGCGCCACCGCCACAGATATGAGTTCAATAATGACTATCGGGATGTCCTTACCAGGGCGGGGCTTACCCTTTCCGGTATGTCCCCGGACGGCAGGCTGGTAGAGACGGTCGAGCTTACCGGCAGGCCCTTCTTCGTGGGCGTGCAGTACCACCCGGAGTTCAAATCCCGCCCCAACAAAGCCCATCCGCTGTTCAGGGGGTTCATCGCGGCGGCTCTGGACAGAGCGGAGCATAAGCGGTAATATTATTATATTGCGATATTGCGTAATATTATTTAAAGGAGACAATAAATGGCAGCACAGACGGTACTGATACTTGATTTCGGCGGACAGTACAAAGAACTCATCGCCCGAAGAGTAAGAGAATGCGGCGTTTACTCCATAGTAAAGCCGGGAGATATTTCCTTGGATAAGATACGGGAGATAGACCCCATAGGCATCATACTTACCGGCGGCCCCAACAGCGTATACGAGAAGGAATCCCCCCACTGCGACAAGGCCATATTCGATATAGGCATACCGGTGCTCGGCATATGCTACGGCATGCAGCTGCTCTCCTGGTCGCTCGGCGGCGAGGTCTCTCCCTGCTCCTCCAGCGAATACGGCAGGACAAAGATGCAGGTAAGCACCGATTCCCCGCTGTTTGCCGGGCTCGACCCCGCACAGATCGGGCTGATGAGCCATACCGATCAGGTGACAAAGCTCCCCGCGGGATTCAGATCAATTGCTCACACCGTCTCCTGCGAGAATGCGGCAATAGAAAATGCCGCTAAAAAGCTCTATGGCTTCCAGTTCCACCCCGAGGTTGAAAGCACGCCCAATGGAACCGCAATGATACGCAGCTTTCTTTACTCGGTTTGCGGCGCAAAGGGAGACTACGACCTGAAGAACCTTGAGCAGCAGCTCATCTCTGACGTCAAAAAGCAGGTGGGCGATGCACATGTGCTGCTTGCCCTTTCCGGCGGCGTGGATTCCTCCGTATGCGCGGCGCTGCTTTCCAAGGCGCTGCCCGGCCAGCTCCACTGCATATTCGTGGATCACGGTCTCATGCGCAAAGACGAGGGAAACGAGGTCGAGGCGGCCTTTAAAAACCGCGATCTGGACTTTATCCGCGTGAACGCCCAGGAGCGCTTCCTAAAGGCCCTTGCAGGCGTTACTGACCCGGAACAGAAGCGCAAGATAATCGGCACGGAATTCGTGCGGGTATTTGAAGATGAATCCAAGAGACTGCCCAACGTAAAATTCCTCGCCCAGGGCACCATATACCCCGACGTCATAGAATCCGGCGGCAATAAGGCAGCGACCATAAAGAGCCACCACAACGTGGCCGGCCTGCCCAAGGATATGAAGTTCGAGGGCGTGGTAGAGCCCCTCCGCGGCCTCTTTAAGGACGAGGTGCGGGCGCTTGGGCGTCAGCTTGGCCTGCCCCGCCGGTTCGTGGAGCGCCAGCCCTTCCCCGGCCCCGGCCTCGCCGTCCGCGTGATGGGCGAAATAACCCCGGAGAAGCTGGAGATACTGAGGAATGCGGACGCCATATTCCGCGAGGAGATCGCAAAGCGCCGCATAAAGGCGGATCAGTACTTCGCGGTATTGACAGACACCCGCTCCGTAGGCGTAGTTGGCGATTTCCGCACATATAACTATGTCATAGCCCTGAGGGCCGTCAAAACCTCCGACTTCATGACCTGCGAATATGCGCCCATATCCCATAAGGTGCTGGGCACAGTATCCTCCCGCATAGTAAACGAAGTCAAAGGTGCAGGCCGCGTGGTCTACGACATAACCGGCAAGCCTCCGGCAACTATAGAATGGTGCTAAACTGATTATTGAGAGGGCTTCAGTATGCGAGATTATAAAAAAGAATACGAAGAGCGAGTGGCCTTTATAAGGGATCTGCTCGAAAAAAGCGGCGCCAAAGGCATAGTATACGGCAACAGCGGCGGCAAGGACTCCGCCCTGGTGGGCATACTCTGCAAGGCGGCCTGCGACAATACCGTTGGCATAATAATGCCCTGCGCATCCAAGCGCAACTTCGGCCAGGATGCGGAGGATGCGCGTATCGCCGCCGACCAATACGGCATAGAGACCCGCTTCATCGACCTTACTCCGGTTCGAGAGGCCGAGATGCAGCAGCTCAGCAGCCTTACCGAAGTCACACCCGCGGCGGCCGTCAACATCGCCCCCCGTCTCCGCATGACTACGCTGTACGCGGTGGCTGCCAGCGAGGGAAGGCTGGTTGCCGGCACAGGCAACCGCAGCGAGGCCTACGTGGGCTACTTCACCAAGTGGGGTGACGGCGCGCACGATTTCAATCCCATATCCGATCTTACAGTGACCGAGATATACGAGTTCCTGCGCTATCTGGACGCTCCGGCATGTATAATAGAAAAGGCCCCCTCTGCCGGCCTATTTGACGGGCAGACAGACGAGGCTGATATGGGTCTCAAATACGCAGACCTTGACGAGTACATACTTACCGGGCACACAAACGAAAAAGCTGCCGCAACAATAGAGCGGCTGCACAGAAACAGCCGGCACAAGCGCGACGGCATAGCAAGGTTCAGCAGGTAAAATGATCCCGCCGGTATAATACCGGCGGGATAGTTTTTTCGTTTTACTTTCCCAGTCCCGCCTTTTGCAGCGCGGCTATTGCGTATTTTGCTGCAATTCCCGTAAGCGTACCTGTGATTACGGCGGATATCATGAGCACCGGCAGGTAGCCCAGCACCGCCCGTGATTCCACCACCATGCAGGCCACGGCTATCTGGCCGATATTGTGGGACACCGCGCCGCCTACGCTCACGCCTATTATCCCTACGTCCTTCAGCCTGCTCAGCAAAAGCATGACACAAAGGCTCAGTAAGCCCCCTGCCAGGCTGTAAAGCATTCCGGAAAGTCCGGCGAATAAAAGCCCCGACAGCACAACCTTGGCCAGCATAAGCAGCATCGCGCTTTTCGCCCCCATTAGGTATACAGCGTAAAGCAGCACCGTATTTGCAAGGCCCAGCTTTACCCCCGGTATGCCGGGAGCTACAGGTATAAACCGCTCGAAGTAGCCCAGTACCAGCGCCATTGCGCAAAGCAGGCTGAAACGGGCAATGCTTTTAGTCTTCATGGCTGTTCCCCCGGCGCAAGCTCTACGGAAACCTTGTTTGGCAGGCATATTATCCAGTTGCCCAACGCCCTGCTGCCGGCGTTTTCAGGCGTTACGGTTCCCTGCTCGATGCAGTCCTGGTTCCGGCAGGTGGATTCCTGCATGAACACGCCGCCGTTCTCTATGCATATCACATTTTTGCAGTCCTGCTGCTCTATTATGACTGTTTGGTCTTCGCTAAGCGATATTTCTTTATACAGTTCGTCACCGACGTATATCTTCACCCTATCGCCGCCCTTTAGAGCGCCAAAAAGCAGGTACGCCACAGCGCAAAGCAGCAGCGCCCCGCCTATTATAAGCAGGTCCTTTTTGCCGGTAAGCTTCATAAAAGAGCACCCGTATGCTTTAGAAATTTGCCTTTATGTATTCCGCAACGTCCTTGAGGTTTGTACCGTGGGAGGCCTTTACGAGCACCGTGTCCCCGTCCCTCAAGCAATTATCCAGGGCGCGCATTATATCCTCGCTGGTATCGAAGTGCATGGTCTCGATGCCCGCGCGCTCCGTCTCTTCGCAGGCGTTCTTCATTAGCGGCCCTTTGCCTATCATTATATCCGCACCGCACTCTACGGCCTTTTTGCCCATATTTCTGTGGTATTCAGCGCCCTTTTCACCCAGCTCCAGCATATCGCCCAGTATAAGCACTGTGCGGCCGGAAGCACGGCAGGCTATATTTATGGCGGCAGCCATTGAGGTGGGGTTAGCGTTGAAGCTGTCGTCGAGAAGGGTAAGCCTCTGTGTCTTAATTATCTGCATGCGGCCCTCTACCGGGGCGTAGCTCTCTATGCCCTGCTTTATGAGTTCCGGTTCTATGCCGAGTGTCAGGCCTACTGCCGCGGCGCAGAGGGAGTTCATAACCATGTGTATGCCGGGAGAGGGTATGGTGGCGGTTATGCGGCCGCCGCCGTATACGATATCGAACCTCATGCCCTCCAGGCCCATATCCTTTACGTTTTCGCCGCGAATGTCGTTATCCGCGTTAAGGCCGTAGGTGAGCACGTTCTTGAGCTTGCCGCGCAGTGTGCAGAGCTTATCGTCGTCGCCGTTGACTATGGCGCGCCCGCTTTCGCCTATGTATTTGAATATATCGGATTTTTCCTTCAGTATGCCGTCACGGGTGCCGAAGAATTCTATATGAGCCTCGCCTATATTGGTTATAACGCCTATGGTGGGGCGTACTATATCCGCAAGGGCGGCTATCTCGCCGGGGGTATTGGTACCCATCTCTATCACCGCCACCCGGTGTTCTTGGTTGAGGCGGAGCAGCGTCAGGGGCACGCCGGTATGGTTGTTGAAGCTTCTTTCGTTCTTCAGCGTATTGAACTTCTGACTCAGCACGTTAGCCACAAGCTCCTTTGTTGTGGTCTTGCCCACGCTGCCGGTTATGCCCACCACGGGTATATCGAATATGGCGCGATAAGCCTTTGCCATGACAAGCAGTGCCTTTACGGTGGAATCCACATATATGACCGGGCAAGTATAGCTCTTTTTGTTTTCCGCAAGCACGGCTATCGCGCCCTTATCAATCGCCTGAGGAATAAAATCGTGACCGTCGAACCTTTCGCCTACTATTGGTACGAAAAGGCAGCCGGGCCGTACCGTCCTGCTGTCTATCGTAGCGTCCTGTATACGCCTGTCTAGCAGTTCCTTTGGGCCGGAATACCTTCCGCCTGTGATGCCTGCTATTTCTCCCAAGGTAAAGCTTATCATTACAAAATTACGTCCTTCCTTATTTATTGTACTTTTCCATCGACAGCTCGATTATCCTCATGCAAAGCTCCGGGTAGCTTATCCCCATGGCCTTCGCCTCCTGGGGAAGATGGCTGGTGGGGGTCATGCCCGGAAGCGTATTCGCCTCCAGACAGTAGAACTTTCTGCCGTCGTATATGAAGTCCATGCGCGCATAGACCTCCAATCCCAGCGCCCTGAATACCCGCAGCGATATATCCTGTACCTCCGCCGTCACCTCCGCCGGAAGCTCCGCAGGGCATATCTCGGTTATAAGGCCGGACTGGTACTTGTGCGCGTAATCGTAAAAGCCGCCCTGGGGTATGACCTCCGCCGGCGGCAGCGCCGTGTCGCCCAGCACACCGCAGGTTACCTCCCTTCCGTTCACAAAACTTTCTATAAGTATATCGTCCTCGTACTTGAATGCCTCCTCAACGGCGGGCAGTACGTCCGCCCTGTCAAGCACCCGGCGCACGCCTATGCTCGAGCCGCCGGAGCAGGGCTTTACTATACATGGCAGCGGCACATCGGGAAGCGGCTCGCCCCTTTTGAGCATTATGCCCTCTGCGGTATTTATCCCCCTGCTCACAAGTATGTGTTTTGTAAGCGCCTTATCCATGGCTATGGCGCTTCCCCGGTAGCCCGCGCCGGTATATTTTATATCCAGCATATCCAGCATAGCCTGCACCATACCGTTTTCTCCCGGTTCGCCGTGCAGCGCCATAAATACTATATCCGCCGCCTTGCAAAGCTCTATCACGTTTTTGCCTATTGTGCCGTATGGCCTGTTTCGGCTCTCCTCCCTCAGCCTTGAAAGGTCAGGTACCGCGCTTTCTATCACATACGGAGGCAGCGGCGTCTTATCCGCAAAGAAGCTTTCAATATCCCCTGGCAGCTCCTCCACGCCGTAAAACAGATCCACGAGCATGGCGTCCTGCCCCTTTTCCCTGAGCGCGTTGCACACCATGGTCCCCGTGGAAAGGGATACCTCCCGCTCCGGGCTCAGTCCCCCGGCCAAAACCAATATCTTCACAAGCGGTCTCCTATCATTTCAAAAAAACAAAACAGCTTGTGATATTATATCATACAAACCGTCCCGTGCGAACCTGTGAAGCGTGTCCCCCCATACTCTATGTGTTTTTTACTACTGTAAAAGCAGCTTTTGCAACAAAGAACGCCTGTCCGTTATCCGGGCAGGCGCTCTTTGCTTTTTTGTCAGTATATCCTGTTCATCTTGCTGTGCAGCTCATACAAGCTCTGGTCATAGTTTTCGTTATGTGCGGTGGAGTCCTTTATATCCACATCGACTATGTGGTTGTCGTGTATGCCGAGAGCCCTGTTGCGCACGCCCTCATGTATAAGCTCGACGGCCCTCGCCCCCAGGCGCGTTGCGAGCATTCTGTCTGCAGCAGTGGGCGCGCCGCCACGCTGTATGTAGCTTAGCACTACGGGCTTTATCTCAACATCGGTATGCTCCTGAACAAACTTCGCAAAGTCCTCCGCCTTGCCCGCGCCCTCCGCGATTATCACCATGCTGGCAAACCTGCCCATGAGCTTATTATGCATGAGCTGGCTTGCGGCCTCGCCCCAGTCCCTGGGTGATTCAGGGGTGAGCACTATGTCGGCGGGAGCCGTCATAGCCGACCAGAGTGCAATATCGCCGCATGCCCTTCCCATCACCTCGACTACCGCCACTCGGTCATGCGAGCGCATGGTATCCCTTATCTTCTCCATCTCGCCCATAACGTTGTTCACAGCGGTATCAAAGCCTATTGTAAAGTCGGTATAACCTATATCGTTATCTATGGTGCCGGGTATCCCCATTACGTTCATGCCCAGCTCCGCAAGTGCCTGCGCGCCGTGGAAGCTGCCATCGCCCCCTATCACTATGAGCGCGTCCATCTCGTATGCCGTCATGAGCTGCATGGCTTTGGCCTGTCCCTCAGGAGTGCGGAAAACCTCGGAGCGGGCCGTGCGCAGTATGGTGCCGCCTCGCTGTATTATGCCGTGAACATCTGAGGACTGGAGCTGCTTCACGCGACCGTCCATCAATCCTTCGTAACCGTGATATACGCCAAGCACGACATCGCCAAAGCTGAGGCCACGCCTCACCACCGCACGAATGGCGGCGTTCATACCGGGGGTATCGCCTCCGCTGGTCAGTACGCCTATTCTCATTACCGACATATCAAGCACCTCCGTCTGTGTGATAAGCATGAAAAACTATATTTTGATTATACTACTCATTTATCGCGGCGCACAATCGGCATATATGCCTTTTTGTATTGCAAATCCTTATTTGTTGATATATATTTATACGGTTGGCTAATACCTTTTTTCAACCCTTACTGGAGGTCGCATGTTTAAAAAATACTTTGGCGATATGGGCTTCTGGCGCATCGCGCTGAAGCTCGCCTTTCCTGTGGCTATGCAAAATCTGCTTACAAGCTCCTTCATTCTGGTAGATACCATCATGGTGGGGCAGCTCGGGGATCTTTCTCTTTCCGCCGTAGGGATGGCAGGCCAGTTCGGCTGGTTTTTGAATATGATAACCTTCGGAATGTGTTCGGGAGCCGCAGTTTTCATATCCCAGTATTGGGGCGCAAAGGACACTGCCGGTATACGCCGCACCTATGGAATAGCTGTGGTCTCAGTATGCCTTATATCCGCGCTGTTTTTCGTAATAGGCCTGCTTTTCCCGGAGGGTGTGGTCAGGATATTCAACCGCGAGCCGGACGTAGTAGAAGCGGGCGCCGCATATCTGCGCATCGCCTGCTGGTCCTACCTTGCCACCGGCGTAAATATGGTATTCTGCATAGTGCTGCGCTCTACCGAGAACGTAAAGCTGCCCATGTATGTGTCTCTCGTCACCACAGTCCTCAACGCATTCATGGACTATGGCCTCATATTCGGCGCGTTCGGTATGCCTGAAATGGGCATACGCGGCGCGGCGCTGGCCACCGTCATATCCGCATGGGCCGGTCCGGTGCTTATACTCGCGGTATCGGCTATACAGCGCAATATGCTCATCTCCCCCATAAAGGAGCTGTTCGGCTTTAATAAGCGTTCCATTGCCGAATACTACGAAAAGCTGTCTCTTATACACATCTG
>ENA-OZAF01000776-OZAF01000776.1-human-gut-metagenome-genome-assembly--contig:-NODE-776-length-11528-cov-4.668003_pt1 | contig 11528 bp, 11 predicted proteins | sample MGYA00244207_ERZ653498 | MGnify/ENA primary metagenome ERZ653498 (study PRJEB26926, sample SAMN06165156) | human gut metagenome | biome: ENVO:00009003; feature: ENVO:2100002; material: ENVO:00002003... | reverse complement strand
CGAGATGACGTCGAGTCTCGTGGGCTCGGAGATGTGTATAAGAGACAGCGCCTGCAATGCGCATGAAAATCCCCTCCCCGTCCCGGCCCGCGTTATTCCAGGCCGTATATAGCGATTATACCGCAGCGCGGCAAAAAGCGCAACTACCGGAGCATCGCGCCGCCGTTGAGGATCTGCGTGGAGTACAGGAACAGCACGTCCTGATCGTCAAAGTCGATGTACTTTTCCAGCTCGCTGCTGGCGATGTAGCGCAGGTCCACGAGCGTGACGCTTCGATAGCCCGACAGCAGAAGCGGCGCAAGGCTGCTGCCGAACGAATCGCGGAACAGGATGAGTTCGCGCTCCGTCTGAGCGAGCGGGTTTTCGACCGTCAGCAGCGCCGCCGCGCCGGAGAGGAACACATCGTAGGCGTCCATGCCGTCGAACGCCTCGGGCGTATAGACGCCGCTCATCCCCTCGGCCTCGAGGGAGGTCACGGCGCCGGCGTCCGTCACGGCGCTGGTGAGATAGAGCAGCTCATCCGGCGCAAGCGGCAGCGCCGCCTGCCCGTAATACGCGCCGTGGAACGCGCCGAACGACTGCGTCCGGTACGCCGCCTCACCGTCGATCTCCACGCCGAGCGCCGCGGCGAGCCGCTGCGCCACGGGGAACAGGCGCTCCTGCCGCCAGTGCAGGTCGGTGCGGTAATAATCCTCCGCGCCGAGCAGGTCCGCAAGCGGCACCTCCTCGGGCGTGACTAGCGTTTCGCGCACGAGGGAGAACAGGCGGGCGTAATCCATCGACGGATAGCCGTTCTGCGCGGCGACGTAGTAGTTCTTATCCGGGATGATGGCATAGAAGGCGCGGTTGTTCTCCGTCAGGAGCGTGCCGCACAGGCGCTCCATCAGCGCCGCCGCATAGGATACCTGATCCTCATGGAGCGGGTACTCGAGCTTGTAGGCCGCGCCGTCGTGGAGATAGACGCCGTTGTTGTCGAGCGCGCGCAGCACGCCGTAGGCATAGAGCGCCTTGCCGGTGCGAAAGCCGTCCCGGAAGGGGAAATGATCGAGCAGATAGCTCTCCGCATCGGTGAAAAACGCGCCGTCGCGCACGCTCTCAAGCGTGAGCTGCGGCGGCTTGGCAAGCTTGCGCCGCTCCGAAACGGACGCCTCCGCGTCCGGCAGGATCAGGTGCAGCGCAAGCAGGCCAAAGAGGATCGCAAGAAAGCCGCCAACCAGAAATTTCTGTGAAAACCGTTCCATATGGCGCCTCCTTAAAACCGGAAATACAGGAAGGGGTTGAACGAGCCGTCCACCAGGTAGGCCGTCGAAAGCAGCAGCAGCACGAGCAGCAGCGCCGGCACGGCAAGAGGACAGACGGCGCGGCCTGCGCGCGTGGCGGCAAAGCGGTCAAAGAGGCGCTTTGGCAGGGGCGTGGCGCCCAGCGCGGCCACGAGCAGCAGCACGGCGCCGCTGCGCAGCTCATACACCGCCTCCACCGAGGATAGCGGCAGGCCGCCCGCGCCAAAGAGCGCGCCCAGGTCCTGCGCCGCGCCGGAGAGCCCGTCCGCATTGAACACGACAAAGCTCAACAGCACGCACAGCAGCACGCACGCATGTCCCAGCGGGGCCCACACGCGGCGCTCCCCGCCGCGCAGCAGCAGTTTTTCCACCAGCAGCAGCACGCCGAAGAACCCGCCCCAGAGCAGGAAATTCCACGCCGCGCCGTGCCAGAGCCCCGTCAGCAGCCAGACCACGAGGAGGTTGCGCACCCAGCGCCACCGGTTCACGCGGTTGCCGCCCAGCGGAATGTACACATAGTCGCGGAACCAGGTGGACAGCGTGATGTGCCAGCGGCGCCAGAAATCCGTGATGGAGCGGGCGATGTACGGGTAGTTGAAATTTTCCGGGAAATGGAAGCCGAAGATGCGGCCAAGGCCCACCGCCATATCGCTGTAGCCGGAAAAATCGAAATAGATTTGCAGCATGAACGCGACCGCATACAGCCAGCCGTACAGCACGGACGGGTCCGCGCTGGCGCGATAGGCCGCGCAGATCTCGCCCAGGAGGTTCGCCAGCAGCACCTTCTTGCCAAGCCCCAGGATGAAGCGCTGGACGCCGGAGGCCGTCAGTTCGAGCGAGTGGCTGCGCTCGTGCAGCTCATCGGCGACGGTCTGATAGCGCACGATGGGCCCGGCGATGAGCTGCGGGAACAGGCTGACATAGGTGGTGAGCGTGAGCACGTTGCGCTCGGCCGGCACCTCGCGGCGGTAGACGTCGATCACGTAGCTCATCGTCTGGAACGTGAAGAAGCTGATGCCCACCGGCAGCGGGATGCGCAGCAGCGGGATGCGCGTGCCGAGCAGGCCGTTGACCGCGCCGATGAGGAAATCCGCATACTTGAAAAACGCCAGCATCAGCAGGTTGCTCACCAGCGCCAGCACGAGCGCGGCGCGCGCGCGGCGCTTCCCCGCATAACGCTCCACCACGAGCGCCAGCGCATAGTCCACCGCGGCGGTGAACAGCAGCAGCACGATGTAGACCGGCTCGCCCGCGGCATAGAACAGCAGGCTGAACAGCAGCAGCACATGGTTTTTCCAGCGGCCGCGCGCAAGCGCATAGCACAGCAGCACCGCCGGCAGGAATACATAGAGGAAACTGACGCTTGAAAACAGCATGGGCGACTCTTTCTAACAGGAAGCGGGACAAAGCCCCGCTGCGCAGGGCCTTGACAGGCGGCCGCCCGGGCGCGGCAGACGCCCGGGCGGCCGCACAGCGCGGTGCTTACGGCTGATACGCGTCAAAATTGGCCGCGATCTGATCCGCGATGGCCGTCTGCGACATGACCAGCAGCACGACGTTGCCGCGCGTCTTGACGATGGTCTTTTCCGCGCCGACGCACACCCACTTGTTCGGGTTGGCGCTCTGCTCGATCTGCGCGGCGGTCTCCGCCACGTCCGTCCCCTCCGGCACGCGCAGCAGCGCGACCGAATGGGCGATGGCGTTGATCAGCGCCTCGGACGAATACGCCTCCGCGCCCTCGATGGCGTCGATGCCAAAGAACCAGGAGAAGCGCTCGGCGTCCACCTCGGCCTCGGCCGTGGCGATCTCGCCGGTGGCGTCCTTGATGATGGCCGCCATGATGTCGGCAAGCGGCGCATCGTCGATGGGATCGTCCGCGGCCGGCTGCTGCGCGGTGCAGGCCAGCGCGGCGAGCGAAAGCGTGAGCGCGAGCAGGATGATCGTAAACCGTTTCATAAACAATAACCCTCCATTGCTTCAGTCTGCCAGTAACACTTCGCTGCATGCGCTTTGGTTGCGCGCGGCGAAAAGAATTTTTTCGCGCGGCAGCTCCAGCAGCGCACCGTTTTGCAGCGCGTACGCCGTGGTGATGGCGGAAAAGGGCGTCCCGTCCAGCTCGCATTGCAGCGCGCGCAGCAGGGCGCTGTGCGTCAAAAAGAGCACGTCTCCCCCCTCCTCCCGCTGCGCCGCGATCGCGCCGGAGAGCGCGGGCAGCAGGCGCAGCAGCGCCTGCGCGCAGGATTCGCCCCCGGGCGGCCGCCGCGTGCGCCGGTGGCGGCAGAACGCCGCGTACGCCGCCGGATCGCGCGCCTCCGCCTCGGCCCAGGTGAGCCCGTCCCATTCGCCAAAATCGATCTCGCGCAGGCCGTCGAGCACGGTGCAGGGACAGCCAAGGCGCGCGGCGACGATGCGCGCCGTCTGCTCCGCGCGGCTGAGCGGGCTGGTATAGACGCGCGCGAGCGCCGGGCAGGCAGCGGCGAGCTTCCCGGCGAGCTGCTCCGCCTGGCAGAGCCCCGCCGCGTTGAGCGGGATGTCCGTCGCGCCCTGGATGCGTCCCGCCGCGTTCCAGTCCGTTTCCCCATGCCGGGCAAAGAGCAGCCGCCCTGCCGCCAAAGATCGTTCCGTCATGCACCCATTGTAGCATAAACGGCCGCGGTGTGCTACAATATCCTCATCGGTCTGCAACAACAGGAGGGACTGCGAACATGGATCATGTAGAGACGTTGACGGCGCTCACCGCAGCGGTCGGGCCGTCCGGCAACGAGGAGGGCGCCGCCGCCGTGGTGGAGGCGCTCTTTGCCCGCCACGCGGCGGAGGTCTGGCGCGACCCGCTGGGCAACGTATACGGCCGCATGGGCAGCGGGAAGCCGGTCGTGCTCGTGTGCGCGCATATGGATGAGATCGCGCTCTGCGTCGCCGCCATCGAGGACAACGGGATGCTGCGCCTTGCGCGCGTGGGCGGCGTGGACCCGCGCGTGCTGCCGGGCTCGGAGGTCGTGGTGCACGGCAGGCGCGACCTGCCCGGCGTGATCGGCGCGGTGCCGCCGCACCTGCTGGACGGGGCGCGCGACGCTGCCTACCGGCTCGAGGATCTCGCGTGCGACGTGGGCTGCCCGCCCGAAACGGTGCGAACGCTCGTGAGCGTGGGCGATACGGTGACGTTTGCGCCGCTGCCGCCGCTGCGGCTGCAAAACGGGTTTGTCGCGTGCAAGACAATGGACGACCGCTCGCTCGTGTCGTGCATGTGCGAGGCAATGGAGCTGCTCTCGCGGCGCACGCTCTGCTGCACGGCCGTCTTTTGCGCCACGGTGCAGGAGGAGCTGGGCTGCTACGGCGCGGCAGCGGCAGGGCACCATATCCGCCCGGACATCGGCATCGCGCTGGACGTGTGCCATGCGCCCACGCCGGACGCGCCGTCCTACCGCACCACGCCGCCGGACAGGGTCAGCCTCACGCGCGGCGGGAACATCCACCCCGGCGTGTACGCGCTGCTGAGCGCCGCGGCAAGGGAGGCCAACGTTCCCTTCGCCGACTCGATCGTCATGGGCGCCACCGGCACGGACGCGCGCACGCTCCAGCTGCAGCAGGGCGGCGTGCCCACGGGGCTGCTGGAGCTGCCGCTCAGGTACATGCACACGAGCGTGGAGACGGGCAATCTGGATACGCTCCACGGCTGCGCCAGGATACTGGCTGAATGCATCGCCTCGCTCGGCGACGGATGGGAGGACGCGGTATGCTGGAAAGACTGAAGGAATTGAGCGAGCTCTACGGCGTGAGCGGCAACGAGACGCGCGTGCGCGCCTGCCTGCGCGCCGCGGCGGCGCCCTATGCGGACGAGCTGTTCACCGACCCGGTGGGCAACCTGTACGCGCACCGGCGCGGCAGCGGGCCGCGCGTCATGCTTGCCGCGCACATGGACGAGGTGGGCATGATCGTGCGTGAGATCACCGAGGCGGGCACGCTGCTCTACGAAGCGGCCGGGCTGGACCCGCGCGTCGCGGTCAGCAAGCGCGTGGCCGTCGGGCCGAACGACGTGCCCGGCGTGATCGGCGCAAAGGCCATCCACCTGCAATCGCCCGAGGAGCGCACGCGCGCGCTCAAGCACACCGACCTGTACGTGGACATCGGCGCAAAGGACCGCACGGACGCGGAAAAGTACGTCAGCCGCGGCGACTACATCAGCTTCACCACAAAGTTCTCCGCCTTTGGCGAGGGGCTCGTGCGCGGCAAGGCGCTCGACGACCGCGTGGGCTGCGCCATCGTGCTGGAGCTGTTCAAGAACAGCTACGACTGCGACCTGTGGGCCGTGTTCACCGTGCAGGAGGAGCTGGGCCTGCGCGGCGCGGTCGTGACGGCCAGCCGCGTGCAGCCGGATATCGCGCTCGTGCTCGAGGGGACGACGGCCAACGACGTGCCCGAGACGCCGCCGCACCGCATGGTGACGGCCGTGGGCGGCGGCGCGGCCATCACGTTTGCCGACGCGCGCACCATCGTGCCGGAGCGCATGTTCCTCGCGCTGCGCGGCGCGGCCGAGCGCGAGGGCATCCCCTTCCAGCTGCGCCGCGGCACTGCGGGCGGCACGGACGCGGGCGCCATCCACCGCTCGCTTGCGGGCGTGATCTGCGGCGGCATCTCCGTGCCGTGCCGCTATATCCACTCCCCGGTCAGCGTGGCCGCCGTGGCCGACATCGAGGCGGCGTACCGCCTTGCCCATACCTTCCTGGATCAGAAACTGTTTTGCGAGGTGCTCAACCATGTTTAAGCAAATGCTCAAGGACCTGCTGCTCTCCTACGGCCCCTCCGGGCGCGAGGACGCCGCCGCCGCCTGCATCGAGCGCTATGCCGCGCCGCATGCGGATGAGATCCGGCGCGACGCGCTGGGCAATCTCATCGTGCGCCGCGCGGGCACGAGCGGCAGGCGCGTGATGCTCTCGGCGCACATGGATCAGATCGGCCTGGTCGTGGTCGATATCGATGAAAACGGCTTTCTGCGCGTGGCGCCGGTGGGAGGCGTGCTGCCCGCCGTCGCCGCGGCGCGCGCGGTCGTGTTCGCCGGCGGCGTGCGCGGCGTGACCGGCTGGGAGAACAAGAAGAAAACGCCCGCCACCGCCACGATGCAGGAGCTGTTCGTGGACATCGGCGCGGCCGACCGCGAGAGCGCCGAGGCGCTGGTGCGCGTCGGCGACATGTGCGTGTTCCAGGGCGAGTTCATCGACATGGGCGCGCGCGTGGCCTGCGCGGCGATGGACAACCGCATCGCCTGCGCGGCGCTGCTTGAAACGCTCGCGCGCATGCAGACGCACCACGAGGTCTACGCCGTGTTCACCGTGCAGGAGGAGGTCGGCCTGCGCGGCGCGGCCCCCGCCGCCTATGCGGTGGAGCCGGACCTGAACATCAACGTCGATACCACCATCGCCGCCGACACGCCCGAGTGCGCGCGGCTCAACATGGCGCTGGGCAACGGCCCGGCCATCAAGGCGATGGATTCCTCCGTGATCGTCCCCTCGTCGGTGCGGCGCTTCCTGGTCGATGTGGCCGAGCGCAGCGGCATCCCCTATCAGCACGAGGTGCTGCGCTCCGGCGGCACGGACACGGGCGCCGTACAGCGCGTGCGCGACGGCGTGCTGGCCGGGTGCCTGTCCATCCCGACGCGCTACATCCACACGCCGGTGGAGACGGTCGCGCTTTCGGATGTGGAGAACACGGTGCGCCTGCTGTGCGCGGCGCTTGCCGAGGACGAGCTGCCCGCCGCGCCGGGCCTGCGCGGCGCCTGACCCTTGCGCACGCTCACGTATGCCGTCGCCCCGGCGGAGGAGGGACAGACGGTCGAGCGCGTGCTGCTCGACCGCCTCTCGCTCTCCAAATCGCTGATCCGGCGGCTCAAGCGGCGCGACACGGGCATCCTGCTCAACGGCGCGCGCGCCTTCACCACCGCGCGCGTGCGATCCGGGGACGTGCTGGCCGTGGAGATCGGCGACGCGGCGGCGCGCGCCGTGCCCCCCGCCGATGTGCCGCTGTCCATCGCCTATGAGGACGAGGACCTGCTCGTGATCGACAAACCGGCGGGCATGGCCGTGCACCCGACGCAGGACCCGGATGAGACGACGCTCGAGCACGCGCTTGCCGCCTATCTCAAGCCCGTCGAGTCGCCGCACCCGGTCAGCCGCCTCGACCGTGGCACGAGCGGGCTGATGACCGTGGCAAAGAACGGCTACATGCACGAGCTGCTGCGCCGCCGCCTGCACACGGAGGCGTTTTACCGCGAATACCGCGGCGTGTCACTGGGCGTCCCGCAGCCCGCCGCCGGGCGCGTTGCGCTGCCCATCGGCTTTGCCCCGGGCTCTCGCTACCGCCGCGCGGCCGCGCCGGACGGCGCGCCCAGCTGCACCGGCTATGAGACGCTCGCCGCCTGGGAGACGGGCGGCAGGGCCTTTGCGCTGCTGCGGCTCATTCCGTACACCGGGCGCACGCACCAGCTGCGCGTGCACATGGCCGCCATCGGCTGTCCGCTGGCGGGCGACTGGCTCTACGGCACGGAGGAACCGGCGCTCATCGGCCGCCCGGCGCTCCATTCGGCGCTGCTGCGGCTCGAGCATCCGCTCACGGGCGAGTGCCTCTCCCTCGCCTCATCGCTGCCGCCGGACATGGCGGCGCTGCTGCCGCCGGATGCGGCCGCAACAGCGGCGGTCTGCGGCGGCGCATGAAGCAGCCGCCCGTCAAACGGGCCGCGCGTCCCGCGATGCCGTGCGCGCCCGGCCGTGCGGGCGTAATCCGGCAAAGCGGAGGAACGGATATGTCATTTTCCAAAGAGGAAAGCCGCGAGATCTGGGAGCAGAACGCCGCCTTCTGGGACGCCGCCATGGGGGACGCGTCCAACGACTTCCACCGGGAGGCGGTGCGCCCGGACGTGACGGAGCTGCTGCGCCCCGGCCCGGGCGATTATATCCTGGACGCCGCCTGCGGCAACGGCAATTATTCCGCCTATCTGGCGGAGCAAGGCGCCGACGTGCTCGCCTTCGATTACAGCGAAGCGATGGTGGCGCTGGCCAGAAAGCGCCGGGCGCGCCAGGCGAGCCGCATCGAGTTCTGCGTGGCCGATGCCACGGACGGTGCGAGCCTGCTGGCGCTGCGGCGGGAGCGCCCGTTCACAAAGGCGGTGTGCAACATGGCCGTGATGGACATCACCGACATCGCGCCGCTGTTTTTTGCGGTACACGCGCTGCTCGACGAGGGCGGGATCTTCGTGTTCGCCACGCAGCATCCATGCTTTGTCACGCTGACGGACCGCTATATGACGCCGCACGCCTACTATGACATCGCCCTCGCCGGGCAGCCGCGGCAGCAATGCTACTACCACCGCTCGCTGCAGGATATCTTCCGCCCCTGCTTTGCCGCCGGGTTCGTCATCGACGGGCTGCGCGAAGCGTGCTACCGGACCGATCCCGAGCGCCCCGCGGTGCTGATCGCCCGGCTCAAAAAACAATGACGCCGCGCCCGGGTTCCCAGCGGCTGTGCGTAATGGCGAGGAAGCAGGCCGCCTAAAGCAGCAGGACGCGGCGTGGGCGGAGGGCGGTTCAGACGACCCTGACGCCGAGCAGGCGCACGATCTCCGGCGCCTGAAGCGCGCTGACGGATGCGCCGCGCAGCTCGGAGCAGTCGTCCGACAGCACGAGGCCGGCCAGTTCGCATGTGGACAGGTCGAGGCCGGCAAGCGGCGTTTTGAACAGGTCGGCCCCGGAGAGGTCGCACGCGGAGAAGGCGGAGCGGGACAGCCGCAGCGAGGAGAGCGCCGCCTGCGTGAACCGGCACTCCTGCGCCCTGACGCGCTCCCACACGCCGCCGGTGAAATTGGCATAGCGGAACGAGGCGCTCACAAGCGCCGTCTCGTGCAGGCGCGCCGCGGCGAAATTCGCCCCCTCCGCCTTGCAGCCGTCAAAGCGGGCGCGGCGGAAATACGCCTCCATAAAGCGGCACTCCACAAACGCGCACCGCTCAAACGCTACATCCACAAACCCGGCGCGGGAAAAATCGCACGCGGTGAAGCGGCAGCCGGCAAAGCGCACATCCGCAAGGTCGAGGCCCGTCAGATCGAGCCCCTCCGCCGTCTCGGACGAATAGGCGCGCTCGCGCAGCGTCTCGTCCGACGCGCGCGCCGCAAGCAGCGCTTGCGCCATCGACATCCGCGCCTCCTCCATATCCGTCCCCTCCCGCGTCAGGCTTACAGCTTTTGCAATTTCATATCGCCGGGGCGCACCCAGCCGATGCGGCGAAACAGCGCGTCGAACGCGAGCGTCAGCCCCGCCGGCACGAGGAAGTAGAACACGGCGACCAGCAGCAGGATCGACCAGAAGGAATGGGTCGCGCCCATCGCCTCGAACGCCTGCAGCGGCCCGACCAGGCCGGAGGTGCCCATGCCCGCGCCATAGGGCGTGTTCGTCATGCCGAGCACGGCGGTCGAGACCGGGCCGAGCACGGCGGAGGCGAGCGTGGGCGCCAGCCAGATCTGCGGGCGGCGCATGATGTTCGGGAATTGCAGCATCGAGGTGCCGACCCCCTGCGAGAACAGGCCGCCCAGCCCGTTGTCCCGGTAGGAGGCCACGGCAAAGCCGACCATCTGGCAGCAGCAGCCGATGCAGGCCGCGCCGGCGGCGATGCCGTCGATGCCGATGGACATGCAGATGGCGGCCGAGGAGATCGGCGCGGTCAGCGCCAGGCCGACCACCACCGCGATGACGATGCCCATGGGGATGGGCTGCAGCTCCGTAGCGGTATTGACGAACGCGCCCAGATCCGTCATGAACGCGTTGACCCCCGGCCCGACGAAGATGCCCGTCAGGCCGCCGGTGCAGACGGTGACCAGCGGCGTGAGCACGATGTCGATGGGCGTTTTGCCCGCCACGAGCGTGCCCAGCTCCGCGCCCACCACGGCGCTCAGATACGCGCCGACCGGGCCGCCGAGCGCATAGCCGAGCGTGCCGGTCGCCGCCGAGGAGAAGAGCACCAGCGGCCGCACCTTCATGCCCCAGGCGGTGCCCACGCCGATGGCCGCGCCGGTGGCGGCGCTGATGTGCGGCAGCGCGTCGAGCACGGCCTGCGCGTCCGCAAGGAACGGCAGCTCCATGATCTGCCCGATGATCGTGCCGATGATGAGCGAGGAGAACAGGCCGAGCGCCATGCCCCCCATTGCGTCGATAAAGTACCGCTGGAACAGCCGCTTGACCACGGCGTAAAACCCGCTTTTCCCTTCCATTCCCTGAACCCGTCCCATCCTGAAGAATGATCGGCCCGAACCGGCCTGTGGATTATATATTGTTTAATATCTTATACCGTTTCCTCCGCGCCGTCAATCCCCGCCGCGCCATTGCGCAGGCAGTCTGAAATATGGTATGATAACAAAGAATATGGACAAGGCCCGGCGGCGCGCCGCCGGAGGGAGGCCCCGTATGGAATACCGCGCGCTCTACCGCAAGTACCGCCCCGCCACGTTTGCCGAGGTCGTCGGGCAGGAGCATATCACCACCACGCTGCAAAACCAGATCGCCGCGGGGCACGTCGCCCACGCGTACCTGTTCTGCGGCACGCGCGGCACGGGCAAGACGAGCACGGCGAAGATCTTCGCCCGCGCCGTCAACTGCCTCTCGCCCGAGCACGGCGAGCCCTGCGGCAGGTGCGAGGCGTGCCGGCTGTCGCTCGATCCGGGCAACCCGGACATCGTCGAGATCGACGCGGCCAGCAACAACAGCGTCGACGACGTGCGCGCGCTGATCGAAAAGGCGCACTACACGCCGCTGAATCTGAAGGTGCGCGTGTTCATCATCGACGAGGCGCACATGCTCACCGCAAGCGCCTTCAACGCGCTGCTCAAAACGCTGGAGGAGCCGCCCGCGCACATCCTGTTCATCCTCGCCACGACCGAGCCGCAGAAGCTCCCGGCCACGATCATCTCCCGCTGCCAGCGGTTCGATTTCCACCGCCTGTCGGTGCGCGACATCGCCGCCACGCTCAGGGACGTGCTCGCGCGCGCCGGCGCGTCCATCGACGAGGAGGGGCTGCTGCTCATCGCCCGCACGGCCGACGGCGGCATGCGCGACGCGCTGTCGCTGGCCGACCAGTGCCTCGCCTTCTGCGGCAACAGCGTCTGCGCGCGGGACGTGTACGACGTGCTGGGCAGCATGGAGCAGGGCTTTCTGTTCGACATGGCGGGCGCGCTGCTCGGCGGCGATGCGGCGCGCGCGCTGCACATGCTCG
>ENA-OZAF01000770-OZAF01000770.1-human-gut-metagenome-genome-assembly--contig:-NODE-770-length-11567-cov-4.669649_pt1 | contig 11567 bp, 7 predicted proteins | sample MGYA00244207_ERZ653498 | MGnify/ENA primary metagenome ERZ653498 (study PRJEB26926, sample SAMN06165156) | human gut metagenome | biome: ENVO:00009003; feature: ENVO:2100002; material: ENVO:00002003... | reverse complement strand
TCGGCAGCGTCAGATGTGTATAAGAGACAGGCTTTTATCGCCTCCTGCTGAGCGGTTGTCAGTGAAGAGGAAATTTCGGGTAATGGCAATAACCTGATAAGAACAAAACAAATAACAAACGTTATTACTATGATCAACAACATCAACAGTAATCTATTAATTACATACTTTAACATTTATCTGTCTCCCGTCTTATATAAGAGAAAACGACGGTTTTATACCGATCAACAGTATATACCTGAATACAGCCTCTTGTCCTCTATATTCCGGCAAATACTGCAATTTATAACGATATGTCGCGCCGTCTATTAAAAATCCCGGGGCACCGGAGTGCCCCGGGATAATCGGCTAATCGAAATTAAATTTCGTTTCTATCCGAATTTTAGGTGTAATCAAGTACTCCGCCCTGAGAAGCTACATATTCAGCCCACTCTGTATCAGTATAATTGTAGATGATATAGGTAAGACCGCCGAAACCGAGAAGTCCGTTGTATTCATCGGTTACATAGTTGAGCTTCTTGGAAAGAAGTTGCATACCTCCATCCTGAAGCATAGGAATATAGGAACCTGCAGAAAGGATCTCATATTCGAATCTGCTGAGGATGTAAAGTCTGGTGGAATCTTCTACCATACCGTATCCGAAGTTGTAAACAACACCGTCTACCGTTACTTCTGCTCCGTTAAGAGCATTTGACCAATCAAGCAATGACATTGAAAGCGTAACTACTTCACCGTTTACGGTGATGTCAAGCTCCATTTCAATAATACCGGCGTTGAACCAGTTTGCGTCATAAGCTCTGCTGGGATTTACATAATTGTCTGTAATAGAGAACGGATTCATTCTGCTTCCTTGCCAGCCGGCAAGCTGAGCCTGACTTCTTCCGTCACGAAGAGCATCACTCCATTCATTACCGAAAGGTCCGGTCTCAAAGAATCTTACAACATAGCCTGTTCCTTCAAGAACTTCGGCAAGACGTCTGTTGAGTGAATCAAGCGTGGAAGCAATAAAGGTTGTACCGATTTTAGATGAACCGTAGTCGATAACAACTTCCTGACCCTCTTTATAGATACCGGAAGCAAGTCCTTCTTCGAATGCTTCAACAAAGAGCTGTTTCGCAAGAACAGGATCATAACCGGTGATAGCTTCTACAGCTTCATCAAGAGTCTTGTAAATCTCATCGGGTCCGTATGTCATCTGATAGAAATCGCAAAGAGCCTGCTTAGCTTCGTCTGTATCACGATAAGCTTCACCGGTTTCGGGATTCCAAATATATGGATCACCGATAAGGCCGTATGCACCTGAACGACCAGGATCTACTTCTGCAGCAAAGTCTTCTTTGTCGAATGCAAGCGACATAGCCTGACGGAACTTAGGCTGAGCCATCATCCACTTATTAACTGTATCAGTCTCAAAATTCTTGATATCTTCGTGTCCGGAAAGAATCATGAAGAAAATCGTGTCGCCGGGTACAACATGTGCCCACGGGCTGTTACGAAGCGTTGCAAAGTCATCAGCCTGCAGTCCGTAAGTTTCAATCTGGCCTGCAAGGAACATCGTCTTACGTGTAGATGCTTCCTCTATCGGCTGGCAGGTGATCTTTGTGGTCTTATAAAGACCTTCATTCTGAGGAAGATCATAGCCAAACCAATTCTCGTTGCGCTCAAATGTCATGCTCTTGTCACGCTGATAGTTGGTAAGCTTATAAGGTCCGTATGAAACGGTGGTCTCAACGCTTGTGCAGTAAGTGGTTACATAATATTCGCCCTCAAAGCTCTTGCAAGCTTCATAGGTAGCTTCATGTACGATCCAGTTTCCGCTGAGATTGTAATACAGATAGAATCCGGTAAGGGATTTGTCAAGAACAAGATCGAAGGTGTATTCGTCAACTACCTTGAAACCGACTTCGCTCCAATCAAATTCAGGCCATTCTCTGTCAAAGAAACAGAATTCATACCAAGCCTCGGGATTGGAATCACCGAAGTTATTTGCAACCTTGAGAAGGAGTTCGATAAGTTCTTCCGTGATGTGTGCACCGGGTACGAAGTATTCGGTATATACGTCTACAATATTGCCTTCAGCATCTTCTACCTTGAAGTAATCAGCATAGTCGCCATTGTAATAAAGTGACGCAGCACTACTAAAGAAATAGCAAGCGTCATCAGCGCTCAGATAGTAGCTCTCAATGGGCTGAGTCTTGTCGGACTGACCCTGAACCTGCTCTGTGCGGCCTGCATAATAGTAATTTCTTGCATTGAGTATTTCAAGATCGCCGTCCATGTAATCGGCTGCACGATAGTTGATGAGCTCAGGATCAAGGAGCTGCTTCATTGAATACTCATATGTGTAAGCATTGATAGCTTCGCCCGTTTCCCACTTAGCATTGGGGTTAAGAGTGATCCTGTATGCATAACCGTATGTTCTGCCGGTCGATGCATCAAAATACTCTGTCGTGACGTCGGTAAGTCCTGTCGCCATCATGGGCACTATCTCATATCCGTCATAAGTATCATTGAAATAATATCCAAAGAGACCCGTGGAAAGGAAATCAATGGGATAGCTGTCATCACTGGTCTGATAAATGTGCTGGTTCCAGTTCGTCGCAAGAAGAGAAACTGTATCATTATAGGTATAGCTTCCGAATTTAGCGATATAGGTAGCCTGAACGGTAAACTCCTTGGGAGCCTTGTTGCCGTTCTCATCATACCAACCGATAAGCTCTTCGCCTTCCTTCCAAGCTTTTACATTCGGGAAAGGAATTACTTCACCGGGAACGCCTGTAGCTGTGGAAGTCTCGCTTGTGGTCTCGCCTGTCGCCCATCTGAACGTTACTGTTATACCTTCGGTAGTATACTTAGCATAGTATGTACCGTCAGCCGTTGCAGTTGCGGGGATAGCATTGTCGTTGGAATCAAACCAACCGGCAAAGTATGCGCCTTCCTGTCCGATAGGATCGGGAGTAACGATAGCTTCACCTTTCTTGAATAATTTTTCCTCTCTGGCATTGCCGTCAACAAAGGTTATAACAATGTATTTCTCGAATACAGCATTATAAGTTTTATTGCCTGCCGTGAACTTATTGGTCACGGAGTTGCCGCTGGCGTCCTGCCACCCTACGAAATAATATCCCTCGGGTGCTTCAGGATTTTCAGGCAACGTAACATTTTCGCCTACATTACCTGAAACCGACGAAACTTCGACGTCGCCATTCATGAACGTGTAAGTAACTTTTTGGTCACAAGCTGCAAACACAAACATGAGAGCTGCAACAAGAAGCAAAAGCACAAAAAGTTTTTTGCTCATTTTCTGCATAGTTTTTCCTCCTAAAATATTTTTTCGACTGCCGTTACAGTCATTATATATCAAGCGCTTCCGCTTTGATATCCTTTTCAGAATCCGCCTCTTTCCGACAAATTATCCTCGCCTGCGACATAATCCTTACGCCGGATATACTGGTTTCCTATAAATAATAGCATATTTCACTCCCCCTGTCAAGGCAATTTTAAAAATTTTTTTCCATTTTATTGTTCGGATATTTTCACTTTTCCCCGTACACAACATCTTTTCATCTTTTTTGTTACAAATACTATATTTTTTTTACCCGCTTCCCTCGTTTTTAATATTTTTTTTGTAATTATATTAATTTTTGCAAAAATCATAACGCCCACCCCCCGTTTTTCAGTCTGCTTCGATTTCCTTTTTTTATGTAAACAATATGCCCCCCTCCCGCTCCTTCTTAAAAAATACCTTCGCTTACCGTAAAACGGCTTTCACTTCTTCATACTTCCCGCTCTTTTGCAACCCCTTTTTCAGGAAATACCTTTGCTTACCGTAAAACGGCTTTCACTTCCGTATACCTTCCGCCTGCACTTCGGTGTATTTCCGAGTCTTTGCAGTTCACTGGAAAAAGGTTTCGATGCCTTTTACGGTGCCGTCGAATTTGCATTTGTGCTCCGAGAATATACTTGACCTTATTGCAAAACAGACATATTGAGACATGTTGTATGCAACAGCGTAAAAACGCTTCGTCTGCTGCCCGGTTTTTCGCTCAAAACGACAGCGGAAGCTTTTTGAGTCTGAGTTTTACGGACAAAAAAGCGCGCCCGCTCTCACGACGGACGCGCACAAAATCCCTTAATTCCGGCTCACAAGATGATATTTACGAGTCTGCCGGGTACTGAGATGATTTTTTTCACCTGTCTGCCCTCTAACAACTCACGTGTTTCCTGAAGGGAAAGCACGTATTCTTCCAGCTCTTTCCCCTTCAGTTCCGAAGGGACGTTTATTCTGTTTCTGATCTTACTGTTTATCTGCAGGGCTATTTCCGTTTCGCTTCTTACAAGCACGGTTTCATCCATTTTTACCCATCCCCGATTGAAAACGGAATAAGGCATTCCGAGACGTTGCCACAGTTCCTCCGAGAAGTGAGGAGCCAGAGGAGCCAACAGCTTTATAAGATCGAGTACGCATTCCCGATAGAGCCGACTGTTGTGTTTACCCTCCGCTTCGTATTTAGTCAGCGCGTTGACAAGCTCCATCATTCTTGCGACGGCTGTATTGAAATCGAAATTCTCATAGTCGCGGGTGACTTGTTTTATGGTGTTGTACCTTACAAAATTGAGTTCCTTTTCTTCCTTGCCTAAGGGCATCTCGTCCATACCGCAGGAAACGGCCTTTTCAGCGATACGCTCGACTTTATCTAACCATTTCGCTATGGATCTTATCCCTTCGTCGCTCCACGGACCGCCTTCCGTATACTTGAAACCAAACCCTATATACACGCGCATGACGTCGCTGCCGTATTCCTCTATATACTTATCGGGACTGATGACATTGCCGCGCGTTTTACTCATACGCGAACCGTCGGTACCGAGAATGATGCCCTGATGCACGAGAGAAGTGAATGGTTCGTCAAATCTGAGGTAACCCATATCTCTCAGAGCTTTTGTTATAAAGCGGGAATAAAGCAGGTGACCGCAAGCATGTTCGGGACCGCCCACATACTTGTCTACGGGAAGCATTTTATTGATAAGTTCGGGATCGAAGGGTTTTTCGCTGTTTTTGCTGTCCGGATAACGGAGATAGTACCAGCTTGAGCACACGAACGTATCAAGGGTATCGGGATCGCGGCGTGCTTCGCCTCCGCACACGGGACACCTGACCTTCATGAACTCTTCGTTCCTGAGAAGCGGACTTGTTCCGTCCGGAGTGAAGTTGACGTTATAAGGAAGCATTACCGGCAGATCCTTCTCGGGCACCGGGACCGCTCCGCATTTATCACAATATATGACGGGTATCGGAGCCCCCCAGTATCTTTGTCTCGATACCGACCAATCACGCAGTCTGTAATTGACCGTGTGTTTTGCCTTGCCTGTTTTTGCAAGCTTGTCGATCACGGCTTTTCTTCCCTCTTCGCTTGTAAGCCCGTCAAATTCTCCGCTGTTTACCATGATGCCGTATTCGGTATAAGGCAGTTCGTCGTCGGAGCCGTCTGCGCTCTTTATGACTCTCTTTATTTCAAGTCCGTATTTCTTTGCAAAGAGATAGTCGCGCGCGTCGTGCGAAGGAACACCCATTACGGCTCCCGTACCGTAGGAGTAAAGCACATAGTCGCCTATCCATATTTCGACCTTTTCGCCGTTTATGGGGTTTATGCAGTATGCACCCGTAAATACTCCCGTTTTTTCCTTTGCCGACGAAAGCCTGTCCACTTCGCTGGCTTTCGAAGCTTCTTTTTTATACCTTTCCACCTCTTCCTTCTTTTCGGGAAGTGTTATCTCGTCCACAAGCGGGTGCTCGGGCGCAAGTACTACATAGCTTACTCCGAAAAGCGTATCGGCACGCGTTGTAAAGGTCCTGAAAGCTTTGCCGCTCTCGGTGACAAATTCGATCTCGCCTCCCGTGGATTTTCCTATCCAGTTTTTTTGCATCAGTTTGGTTTTCTCGGGCCAGTCAAGCTTGTCAAGACACTCCAGAAGTTCTTCGGCATAATCGGTTATTTTGAAAAACCACTGCGTCACGTTCTTCTTTATGACTTCACTCCCGCACCTTTCGCATACCCCGTCGGTGACTTGTTCGTTAGCAAGCACCGTCTTGCAGGAAGTACACCAGTTAACGGGTGATTCCTTTCTGTAGGCAAGACCGTGTTTCAGAAGCTGAAGAAAAAGCCACTGCGTCCACTTATAGTAGTCCGGACGGCATGTCACTATCTCGCTGTCCCAATCGAACATGGCGTCCATTTCCGAAAGCTGCCTCTCCATGACGGAAATATTCTGTTCCGTGCTGTCTTGGGGATGAGTCTGCGTCTTGATGGCGAAATTTTCGGCGGGAAGTCCGAAAGCGTCAAACCCCATCGGCTGATAAACGTTAAAGCCGTTCATCTTCTTGAATCGCGCAAAACTGTCGCTCATGCCGTAATTATACCAGTGTCCAAGGTGGAGCTTGTACCCGCTCGGATAACTGAACATCTCAAGCATGTAATATTTGTTTCCGATATTGTTCCTGTCAAAGCCCACTGCTTTGGTTTCATTCCAGATGTCGTGCCACTTTTTCTCGATCTTCTTAAAATCCATACCCAACCTCTATTCAAGCACAGCTTTTATTCTTCTTACACCGCTGCTCGACGACTGTTCCTTTACTATCCTGAAGGTCCCGAGTTCACCCGTATTCGAAGCGTGCGGCCCGCCGCACATCTCCATTGAAAAATCCCCTATGGTATACACCTTAACGATCTCGCCGTATTTATCTCCGAAAAGTCCCATTGCGCCCCGCGCACGCGCTTCCTCGATCGGCATCTCTTCGCATACCACTTCTTCGCCTTTAAGGATCTCCTCATTTACAAGACGCTCTGTTTCCGTGATTTCATCGGGCGTCATGGGCCTGCCGAAGCTGAAGTCGAAACGCAGCCTTTCGGGAGTTATATTACTGCCGCGCTGCTTCACCTCTTCACCAAGTACACGGCGCAAAGCAGCCTGCAGAAGGTGCGTGGCTGTATGGAGCTTCGTCGTCTGTTCGCCCGCGTCCATAAGTCCGCCCTTGAAACGCTGTTCGCCCCCCGCGTGGCTCTTTGCCTGATGCTGTGCATAACAGCTCCCGAAACCTTCTTTGTCTACCCTGAGTCCGCATTCCTCCGCAAGCTCACACGTAAGCTCTATGGGAAAACCGAATGTATCGTAAAGCCTGAAAGCGACATCTCCGCTTATCACGCCTCCTTCGCTCAGTCCGGAAGCTACCCTCCTGAACTCCTTTTCGCCCTGCACCAGAGTCTTGAGAAACCTTTCTTCCTCTAAAGCAAGCTCTCTCCTTATCCTCTCGGCGTTTTCGGTAAGCTCGGGATACCTTTCACCGTACTGTCCGATATATATATCGGCAAGCACAACTATATCCCCCTTCTTCATCTCGAGGGAATCGGCAAAACGTACCGCCCTTCTGATTATCCTTCTGAGTACATACCCCTGATCCACGTTGGAAGGCGAAACCCCCATCCTGTCACCTATCAAAAATACAGCCGTCCTCACGTGATCCGCTATCACTCGCATAGCCACCGTGCTCTTAGGATCCTCACCGTATTTCCTGCCGCTGAGCTCTCCGATCTTCGCTATCACGGGACGGAACACATCGGTCTCATATACGCTGTCGTACCCGTTAAGCACGCAAACCGTGCGCTCAAGCCCCATTCCGGTATCCACGTTTTTCTGAGATAACGGCTCAAAGGATCCGTCCGCAAGTCTGTTGTACTGCATAAACACGTTGTTCCATATTTCAAGCCAGTTGTTCCCCTTGTCACCGGGACCTAATGGATCGCCCTCGGCACTTTCGCCTTTATAATAGAAAATCTCCGTGTCCGGACCACAAGGACCTGTTGTACCGCCTGCAGGCCCCCACCAATTGTGTTTCTTGGGCAGATAAAAGATCCTGCTCTCAGGCATACCGCAGGCCTTCCATATCTCCGCGCTTTCTTCGTCACGCGGGGCATGCTCGTCCCCTTCGAAAACCGTCACCGCAAGCTTTCCCGGATCCAATCCGAGATACTTCTCCGAAGTCAGAAATTCCCACGACCACCTGATGGATTCTTCCTTGAAATAGTCCCCGAGACTCCAATTGCCCAGCATCTCAAAAAAAGTAAGATGACTGCCGTCTCCGACTTCATCTATATCGCCCGTCCTCACACATTTCTGAACGTCCGCAAGCCTTTTCCCTCCGGGATGCTTCTGCCCCATAAGATAAGGCGTAAGGGGATGCATGCCCGCCGTAGTGAAAAGTACGGACGGATCGTTCTCGGGTATAAGACTCGCCGACTCTATGATCTTATGTCCCCTCTCTTCGAAAAAAGACAAAAACTTTTCGCATAATAATTTTGCCGTGATCTCCATATCTGTGACCTCATTATATATTTACTGTATTTTTTCGTACCGAAAAACTATGCGTATTTGCGCAATCACGCAAATTGTACCATATAGACGTTTTTTGCGCAACTCTTTATTTACCGCCCCTTGATTTTTCTCCTTTTTTTATATAAAAAAAACGGCTTTCCGTTCCCTTTCGACCTCGCTTCCGCCACCCCCGCAATAAGATCACACCCTTACACCATGCCCCGCAATAAAAAAACGGACTTTATGAATTACGCCTCGGAGTCATCCGGCGTCAGCCTTTCCCTTTATTAAATACCCGAATTTACCCGAATGCCCGACTTACCATGCGCTTTCTGTCCGCAATATCCGCACAATCAAAAATACCGCGGTCCCGGCATCAGTCAAAAGCCGCCGCGTACTCTTAAGCATTACCGGAATCGCCCGCTGTTTCAAAATCTCCGGAATCGCCCGCTGTTTCAATTTACCGATATCTGTCTTTATTCAATTAACCTGAAAACTGTTATAAAAAACGGCTTTTGCCGCATAAGACAAAAGCCTTTAAAAGCTAACCGTGCTCAATACGCGCCGAAAGCCTTGTTCATGATAAGCTCACACAGCTCCGACGTGACTTCCTCGGCGGTTTTGCCGTCTGTTACAAGTCTTGCGTGAGCAGCCGACGCATAAATTTTCTTTCTTTCTTTATACATGTTCTCTATTTTGTCGAGAGAAAGCGGCATCAGAAGCGGCCTTTTTTCACTTGAAGCATATAGACGTTCGTAAACCGTGACCGGAGAAACCTCCAGCCAGACGACATATGCATGTTTACGCATGATCTTTCTGTTTTCCGCAAGCAAAACACCTCCGCCCCCTACGCTCATAACGGCATTTTCCATGTCGACAAGGCGCCTTATGACATTGCTTTCGAGTTTGCGGAAATACTCCTCGCCGCACCGTTTGAATATCTCGGCTATAGAACAGGCGACTTCGTACTCGATAAACTGATCGGTATCCACCGGCAGCATACCAGCACGGAAACCGAAAGCTTTGCCGACGGTGGTTTTATAAGCGCCGGGCATACCGATGAGAACTATATTTTTTCTGTCCATTGGGGTTATGTCATTCATATCGGGTATCCCTGCCTAAACGGTTTCCTTTTTGATCTTCTCGCACCGATCCATAAGAAATTTTGCTCCCTTAAGATAAGACAGTTCTTTTTCGCCGTAAAAAAGAGCGTCGACACAATCCTGCGTAACGCGTACGCGGCGAAATTCTTCCCGCGAAAAAATGTCGCTCAAATGCACCTCGGCCTTCGGACAGGTAATTATCCTGAGCGCGTCGGCAAGAGAGAATCCGTAATGGGTAAGGGCCGCGGGATTTATAAGGAGAGCGTCGAAGTCACCCTTTTCCAGCCTGTCTATGATAAAGCCTTCGTGATTGCTTTGAAAAAACTCTGTTTTCCATCCCCTTTCGCCTACGTAAGAGTTTATCGCCGCGTTGAGCTTTTCGAGTGTGAAGGTCCCGTAGTGCTCCGCCTCCCTCTCTCCCAGACGCGCCATATTCGGTCCGTTCACAACAAGCAGCTTCATAATGTCCCCTTTTCAAATTCGAAGGAAATCTCCCCTTCGGAGTTTACGGTAAGCATTATATTTCCGCGATCCATAGTGGTATATACATCTGCATGGATCTCGGCGAGTCTGTTCAGAGTCTCCTGATGGGGATGACCGTAACTATTGCCTTCCCCCACGCTTATGATCGCGTACTCCGGAAGAACCGTATTAAGAAAATCCCTGCAGGAAGACCCGCTCGATCCGTGATGAGCAACCTTGAGCACATCCACGTCCACATCGGCGCCTGTCTTTCTTACATAATCGAGGAATACGCCTTCTGCTCCCCTTTCGTGCCCTTTCGATGAACCGGATTCGTAAGATACGTCCCCGGTAAACATGATCTTCACGCCGTTGAACTCAAGTATGACTATAGGTGAAACATTATTGATATCGTGACTGTTGCCCGTGCGGACAAGTGCATACTGCGAAGCTTCGGGAGTATAAAAAGTCATGGTATAGCCTTCTCCCGAGATGACCTCGCCCTGAAGAGAATATTTAATATCCGCACCGTCTCCGACAACAGCAAGGACAAAATCCTCCAGCGCCGCGGTACCGATATAGCCGTATGTAGTCTGAGAAAGATCATAGCATTCCCGGAGAAGATCGGGTATATCGACGCTTCCCGTGGTTATGGGATCGATGGCGCTCCTCGAACGCACGTATGGCATATATACTGTCTTTGCCGTGACATCGCTCGCTATCACATCATCCAGACTGCCGCAATGATCGGCGTCGGTATGAGTCAGCATGACATAGTCGAGAGTTGTCACATCATACTCAGTCAGCACTTCCGCAACGGCAGAATACGCATCTTTATTCTTGTCGCCGCCGTCAATGAGCATGTTTTTGCCGTCGGGGAAACGAATAAGTATGCTGTCGCCCTGCCCGACGTCGATGAAGTCCACATGGAGTTCACCGTCGGTATAGGCGATATCGGGATCGGGTCCTTCATCGGGGGTCCGGACTGTAAACTTCCAGCCTATTCCGAGATCAAAGTCCAAAGGAGGGACATTGAAATAGTATAAACTTATCACGCATACCGCCAGAACGGAAAGTATAACTACAGGCAACGTGATTTTTCTGCTTTTTTTTCTTTTGGCCATAATTGCCTCCACAGTCAGATAATGACGCCTCGTTTTACGTCGCATACGGGAATATTTTCGGGCACCGCCCGTCTGACGCCAGTAAGAAGTTTATCCGCGTCACAGGGTGTGCCGTAGGCGGAATAGGGATTAACCGCTACCAAACACAATTCTGCTCGCCTCTCCACCGCAAATGTACATCCGCATGCCTGAGCTTTATCCCATATGCTTTTTCCGAAAAGAATCTTGCCCGGGTCTTCAAGTACTATAGCTCTGCCGGCATGGACACGGATCACTTTCTCAGCCTCCGCATTACCGAGTGCACCGGAAATTTTAACACCGTCCCGCGCGACAGGAAGAGTAAGAATTCTGACGATATGACGCGTTTCTTCGATTATCCTTTCAAAATTGAAAGAATAACTCGCCCCCACGCAAAAAGCCAGACTGTCACAAAGTTCGGCAGTGGCAAAAGCTCTCCTGCTTACCGCTCCGTCCACGTAAAACCGGCTCACACCCCATTGCCTGAGCT
>ENA-OZAF01000769-OZAF01000769.1-human-gut-metagenome-genome-assembly--contig:-NODE-769-length-11567-cov-4.892808_pt1 | contig 11567 bp, 9 predicted proteins | sample MGYA00244207_ERZ653498 | MGnify/ENA primary metagenome ERZ653498 (study PRJEB26926, sample SAMN06165156) | human gut metagenome | biome: ENVO:00009003; feature: ENVO:2100002; material: ENVO:00002003... | reverse complement strand
CGAGATGACGTCGAGTCTCGTGGGCTCGGAGATGTGTATAAGAGACAGCTATTTGTCCTTCGCTGCCCGAGGGGGACTCAGTACAGCATGTTCTTCCCTTCCGCGTCGAACAGGTGCATGACGTTGCCGCCGAAGGCGAAGTTGACCGTATCGCCAAAGCGGAAGCCCAGGCGGTGCTCCTGCGGCAGGTCCACCGTGGCCAGCACGAGCACCACGTCCTTGCCGTCGGCGTTGACGTGCAGGTGGATGGAGGAGCCCATCATCTCGGACACGTCCACCTTGGCCTTGATGTGGCTCTCGCTGGCGTCCTCGGCGCAGAGCATGATGTGCTCGGGGCGCACGCCGAGCGTGATGTCCTGCGGCGCGGCGTTCTTGTCGCGCAGCAGCTGCTGCTTATCCGACGCAAGGCCGAAGTCCACGCCCTGCACGGTCACATAGTAGTCGCCGTTTTCGGCCTTTTGCAGCCGCGCGTCGAAGAAGTTCATCTGCGGCGTGCCGATAAAGCCCGCCACGAACAGGTTCGACGGCGTGTCGAACACCTGCTGCGGCGTGCCGATCTGCTGGATGAAGCCGTCCTTCATGACCACGATGCGGTCGCCCAGCGTCATGGCCTCGGTCTGATCGTGCGTGACGTAGATGAACGTGGTGTCGATGCGCTGGCGCAGCTTGATGATCTCCGCGCGCATCTGGTTCCTCAGCTTGGCGTCGAGGTTGGAGAGCGGCTCGTCCATCAGGAACACCTGCGGCTCGCGCACGATGGCGCGGCCGATGGCCACGCGCTGGCGCTGGCCGCCGGAGAGCGCCTTGGGCTTGCGCTGGAGGTATTCGGTGATGTCGAGGATCTCGGCCGCTTCGCGCACCTTCCTGTCGATATCCTTCTTGGGGGTCTTGCGCAGCTTGAGCGCGAAGGCCATGTTCTCATACACGGTCATGTGGGGATACAGCGCATAGTTCTGGAAGACCATCGCGATGTCGCGGTCCTTGGGCGCGACGTCGTTGACCAGCCGGTCGCCGATGTACAGCTCGCCCTCGGTGATCTCCTCGAGGCCGGCGATCATGCGCAGCGTGGTGGATTTGCCGCAGCCGGAGGGGCCGACCAGCACGATGAATTCCTTGTCGGCAATCTCCAGGTTGAAGTCCTGCACGGCCACGACGCCCTTGTCGGTGCGCAGCAGGTTCGGCTTGTTTTCTTCTGCGGGATGGTCGTCCTTTTTCTTCTTCTTGGCTTTCTTCTCGTCGTTGCCGGAGTAGGGGTAGATCTTCTTGATGCCCTTGAGTGTGACGCTTGCCATGTGCTTCGGGCTCTGATGGGCACGAACTTCATCAACTGCCCACCTCGCTTCCGCCCGCATACGTGGCGGAGGCATTACGACAGGTCTCCACACTGCCGCACCGCGAGCCCCGCGGTTTCCACTGTACCTCCTTTATTGAGCGTGACCGGGCTAAGAGAAGTGGAGTAGACCCGGCCCGCTTTGCTACACGTTTATTATGACAAAAAACAGCGCGCTTGACAAGGGGGAAGATTCCGACGGCGATGGGGGAAGATTCCGGCCTTGCGCATGAAGGGCGTTTTGCGGTACAATGCTACCGTCATGTGACGAAATACGGCGATGGGCGCGCGCCCTGCGCGCCGCGCGTTTTGGGGGACTGACCATGCACCTGGCGGCGATTGCACATACCCGGCGGACGAGGCGGACGGGGGCGCTCCTGCTTGCGCTGCTGCTCCTTGCCGCGTGCTGCGCCGGCGCGCGCGCGGCGGACGAGGGGACGGCGCAGCCGGGCGATCTCGACGGCGACGGGCGCGTCACCGCGGCCGACGCGGCGGGCGCGCTGCGCCTTGCCGCGGGCGCCGTGGCGCCAAACGCCGCTTCCTCGGCGGACGTCACGGGCGATCTTGCCGTCACCGCGGCCGACGCGACGGCCATCCTGCTGTGCGCCGCCGGGCTCGCGGACGATTTTTTTGACCTCGTCGGCACGCTCGACGGCCCGCTGCTCGGGGCGCGCTATGCGGGGCGCTTCTCCTATCTCGGCACGCTGCTGACGGACAATTCCTACCGCAGCGACACGGTCAGCGTCACCATCCATTCCTTCCGCCATGAGGAAAGCGCCTGCTATCTTGCCGACATCTACATCCGCGACATCACCGCCTTTGCCACCGCCTTTTCCGGCGGAGAATACCGCGGCGGGCGCGAGACGGTGCAGCAGATGGCCGCGGACAACGCGGCGGTCGTGGCCATCAACGGCGATTTCTATTCCTACCGCAGCAAGGGCCCGGTCGTGCGCAACGGCGTGGTCTACAAGGATTCCGTGGACGAGCGCGTGGACATCTGCGTGCTCTACCGCGACGGGCGGCTGGTCACCTATGAAAAGGGCGTCACGTTCGAGCAGATCCTCGCCGGGGGCGAGCCGTATCAGGCGTGGGCCTTCGGCCCCATGCTGCTCGATGCGGACGGCCAGCCGCTCACGGAGTTCAACTGCGGCACGAGCATCCTTGCCACCAACCCGCGCGCGGCGGTGGGCTATTACGAGCCGGGGCATTACTGCTTCCTGCTCGTGGACGGGCGGCAGGGCAGCTATGCGTGCGGGCTGAGCATGGAGCAGCTCTCGCAGCTCTTTTATGAGCTCGGCTGCACCGCGGCGTACAACCTTGACGGCGGGCAGACGGCCGTCATGGCCACAAAGGACGCCCTCGTCAACCAGCCGTACCGCGGCGGCCGTTCGACAAGCGACATCCTCTACATCGCCGATCCGTCCGCCCCGGCGGCGCAGGATGCGGAGGCGCAGCCATGAGCGCGCGCACGCGCCGCATGGGGGCGCTCGCCCTGTGCCTGCTGCTGTGCGGCGGCCCGGCCGCGCTGGCCGCGCCCGGGCCGCAAGCGGAGACGCCGCCGTTCATGCTCCTGACGGACGATGGGGCCGGGGGCGGCGCGCCGGAGCAGGTCGCGGCCACCGCCGCGGACGCGGCCGCCTGCCTGCGCGGCGAGGCGGGCGCGCTGGACGCCACGGGCAACGGCGTGATCGACGCGCACGACGCGGAGGCCATCCTGCTGCACGCCGCCGGCGCGCTGCCGGACCTGACGGGCCTGCCGGGCGTCCTTGCGCACAGCCTGCTCGGCGAGGAGCACATGACGGATTTCTGCTACACGGGCGTGCGCCGCGGCGAGGGGTATTACCGCAGCAAGACCGTCAGCTATACGCTCACCGTCGTGGAGGAGGAGGATCTGACCTATTACGTGGCGGACATCCTGCTGCGCGACCTTCGGCATTTCCGCACCGCCTTTGGCGAGGATACGTACAAGCGTTCGGAGTTCGTGGTGGACATGGCGCGGCGCAACGACGCCATCGTCGCCATCAACGGGGATTATTTCACCGGCCGGGAAAACGACGGCCCCGTGATCCGCAACGGCGAGCTCTACCGCAACAGCGTGGACAAGGCGCGCGACGCGTGCGTGCTCTATCGCGACGGCACGGTCAAAACCTACGCCCCGGACGAGATCGACGCGGCCGCCTTTCTTGCGGACGGCGCGTACCAGTGCTGGACGTTCGGGCCCAGCCTGCTGGATGAGAACGGCCAGCCAAAGACCGAGCGCAGCCAGTTCCGCAGCACCGTGCAGGGCGCCAACCCGCGCAGCGCGCTGGGCTATATCGAACCGGGGCATTATCTGTTCGTCACGGTGGACGGCCGCGGCCGCGGCGGTTCCGACGGCATGACGATGAAGGAGCTCTCGCAGCTGATGTACGAGCTGGGCTGCACCGTGGCCTACAACCTCGACGGCGGCGGCACCGCGATCATGGCGGATGCGTCCGGCGCGATCAGCCGCCAGTCCAACAGCGAGCGCCGCTGCAGCGACATCCTGTTCATCGTCGAGGACTATACCGCCTTCTGGACGCGGGCGGGGGAGGAGGACGGCGCATGAAACGGGTGCTCGGCTGCATCCGCCGCGCGGACGAGCGCTACCGCATGATCGAGGATGGCGACCGCGTCTGCGTGGGCGTGTCCGGCGGCAAGGATTCGCTGCTGCTGATGGAGGGCATGAAGCTCTATCAGCGCTTTTCGTATACGAAGTTCGACGTGTGCGCCGTCATGCTCGACCTCGGGCTCAAGCCGCTCGATACGTCGGCCGTCGAGGCGCACGCCGCGCGCATCGGCATGGATTTCTCCATCGTGCGCACGGATATCGGCCGGGTCGTGTTCGAGTACCGGCAGGAGCGCAGCCCCTGCGCGCTGTGCGCCAAACTCCGCCGCGGCGCGCTCAACACCGCGGCCGTGGCGCGCGGCTGCAACAAGGTCGCGCTCGGGCACAACCGCGAGGACGTGCTCGAAACGCTGTTCATGAGCATGATGTACGAGGGCCGCATCAATACCTTCGCGCCGGTGACGCACCTGTCGCGCCGGGATGTGACGATCATCCGGCCGCTGCTGTTTCTGCCGGAGCGGTACGCCCTTTCGCTGGCGCGGCAGCTGGCGCTGCCCATCCTGCCGCCGCAGTGCGATATCGCCGGCAGCACCAAGCGCGACGAGGCGCGCGCGCTGCTGCAGCACATCGCCCGCCTCGTGCCGGACATCGAGCAGAAGCTCATGCACGCGCTCATCCACACGGAGACGTACGGCCTGTGGGACCGCATGAAGCTGCCGCCCGGTCAGCAGGCCGTGGAGACGCGCGAGGGCGGGCGCGTGGTGCGCCGCGCGACGCAGGCGGAAAATGATTCACAGACTGTTTGCACAAATCCGGGCGCATCCTGTGGTATAATGGCCGAAGATGCTATGACGCCCGGGGAGGCCGGCCGCAGGGCCGGCGCAGAGGAGCCATGAAAAGGAGACTGCCGATCATCCTGTCGCTGTGCCTGCTGGCGGCGCTGCTGTTGCCGGCCTGTTCGCTCATGCCCGCGGAGGATGGCGGCGCGCTGGTGATCAACGAGGTCGTCTCGAGCAACCGGCGCTGCCTGGTGGACAGCGCCGTGGGCACGCCGGACTGGATCGAGCTGTACAACGGAACGGACGAGGACATCAACCTCGCCGGCTACGGCCTGTCCGACAACGTGCGCAAGCTGTACAAATTCACATTTCCGGACGTGACCATTCCGGCGGGCGGCTATCTCATCGTCTATGCGGCGGAGAACAACGGCGTGGAAAAGACGGACGTGATCTGCACGGGCTTTGGCGTATCCAAAAACGGCGATTCGCTCTACCTGTGCGACGCGTATTATGAGCTGGTGCAGGAGCTCAACGTCCCGGCCATGCTCACCGACGCCTCCTATGCGCGCCGCAGCGACGGCACCTACGGCTTTTGCGGCACCCCCACGCCCGGCGAGGCGAACACCACGGACATCGCCGCGAGCCTGGACGAGCTGTACGTCGAGCAGGACCTCACGGCGCTCTCCATCACCGAGGTGCAGCCCGACGGCAACGGCGAGACGTGGCTGGAGCTTTACAACGCGTCCGACGCGGACGTGCGGCTGGACAATTACTACGTGTCCGATTCCGCGTCCAACCTGCTGCGCAGCCAGCTGCCCGAGAGCACGCTGCCGGCGGGCGGGTATGCCGTCGTCTACCTCACGGGCGATACCGGCGCGGACCGGCTGGAGGCCTCGTTCCGCCTCGGGCGCGCGGATACGCACGTCTATCTGACCAACTATCAGGGCGTGCTGGTGTCGGAGCTTGCCTGGGAGGCGGACGTGCCCGCGGGGCTGACGGTCGTCGCGCAGCCGGACGGCACGGCCGCCTATACCGCCTACCCCACGCCCGGCGAGGAGAATTCCGGCGAGACGTTCGCCTCGTTCGCCGTCACGCCCATGGACGCGGCGGACCCGGTGCGCATCAGCGAGGCGCAGCGCACGAACAAATACAGCATCGTGGACGCCGACGGCGACCGCAGCGAATGGATGGAGCTGTACAACGGCTCGGACCAGGCGGTGCGCCTTGGCGGCTATTATGTGTCCGACGATCCGGAGGACCCGCTCAAATGGGTGCTGCCGGATGTGGAGCTGCCTGCCGGCGGCTATGCCGTGGTGTTTCTCTCCGGCAAGGACCGCGCCGACGGGGCCGAGATGCACGCCTCCTTCCGCCTGTCCGACGACGAGGAGTCCGTGTACCTGACGCGGCTGGACGGCATGCGGCAGGACAGCCTCGCGCTGCCGCTCACCCTGCCGGACAACGCCACCGCCGGGCGCGATGCGGACGGCGCGCTGCGATATTATGCGCAGCCGACGCCGGGATACGAAAACGCGTACGGGTATGAATCAGCCGAGTCGATCGGCTTTTTCAATGTGGACGGCGTATACGTCAGCGAGGTGTGCGCCGTCAGCGAGGCAAAGAGCGGCGACAACGACTGGATCGAGCTGTACAACGGCTCGGACCAGGCGGTGGACCTGACCGGCTGGTACCTGTCCGACAGCGACGCCGAGCCGCTGCGCTACCGCATCGAGGGCGTGACCATCGAGCCGGGCGGCTACGCCGTGATCGAGGCGTCCTCGCACCCGACGCGGCAGGCGCAGGGCGTGGCCACGTTCGGCGTCTCGCCCTCGGGCGAGACGATCGTCCTCTCCGATGAGAACGGTCTGCGCGTGGACACGTTTGAAACCGGCGCGCTCTCGCTCGGCGTGACGAGCGGCCGCATCGAGGGGGACGCGCACACGCAGCGCGTGTTTTTTTCAAAGGCCACGCGCGGCGCACAGAACGGCAGCGTCCATACGGCCGGCTATGCCGCGCAGCCCATCCTCTCCGAAACGGGCCTGTACCAGAGCGAGCCGTTCACGCTGACCATGACCACGGCCACGGCGGGCGCCGAGATCCGCTATACCACCGACGGTTCGGAACCCACCGCGGATTCCGCGCTCTACGAGGGGCCCGTCTCCATCTCCGGCAATACGGTCGTGCGCGCGGCCGCCTTTTGCGCGGGGCTCCAGCCCTCGCCCGTCACGACGTTCACCTACCTGTTCGAGCAGCCGCACACGCTCCCGGTCGTCTGCGTCAACGGCGACCCGGCCGACATCGCGCGCGTGTTCGCCGCCACGAAGCGCTCCGAAAAGGTGGAGCGCGAGGCGTTCATCCAGTATTACGAGCCGGACGGCACGCTCGGCGTCCAGTTCCCCTGCGGCATCAAGGCAAAGGGCGCGGGCACGCTGACCTACAAGCAGAAATCGCTCGCCATCCACCTGCGCGCCGCCTATGGGCAGACGGAGGTCACCTACCCGTTCTTTTCCGATACGGAACTGACCACGTTCGTCTCGCTTGCGCTGCGCAACAGCGGGCAGGACTGGGGCGACCATACGACCGACGCGCGCATCCGCGATTCGTTCGCCGCGCGCGCGGTGGTGGGCATGAACATCGACTATGCGCTCACCCGCCCGGTCATCATGTACCTCAACGGCGAGTATTACGGCATCTACGACTTCAACGAGGACCAGAACAAGGACTACCTCGTGAACCACTACGGCGTGGACGGCGACGCGGTGGATATCATCCAGCGCAACACCACGGTGCTCCAGGGCAGCAACGCGGACATCAAGCGCGTGTTCAGCTACGCCGTCAACCGCGACCTGTCCGACGACGCGGTGTTCGCGGAGTTTGCCGAGTGGGTGGACGTGGACGCCTTTACGGATTATTTCATCGCGCAGACGTATTTCATCAACTCCGACATGTTCAACCAGAAGTACTGGCGCTCGCACGATTATACCGTCAAATGGCGGCCCATCTTCTACGATCTGGACTGGTGCTTCTTTTCCGATAACGGGTATAAGCGCAGCATCATCGGCGCTTACTTCAGCAAGGACGGCGTGCCCTCCAACGACGGCTCGATCACGCAGATGAACATCTACGTCGGCCTGCGCAAGAACGCCGCCTGGCGGCAGGCGTGCGCCGAGCGGTATGTGGAGGTCGTGTGCACCTTCTTCAAGCCGGAGCGGCTGATCTCCATCCTCGACGAGCTGGCGGATCAGATGCGCCCGGAGATGGAGCGCCACATCGCCCGCTGGGGCCGCCCCAAGAGCATGGAGCTGTGGGAGAGCGCGCTGGAGCGCATGCGCGAGATCATCCGCAACCGGCCCGAATACGCGCTCGAGAGCGTGCAGTCCTATTTCGACATATCCGACGAGCAGATGGACGCCTGGATCAGCCAGTACAGCGCCTGAAGCGCGCGGCGCGGGGGGACGGCGCCCGCGCGCAAGGTTTTTTCGCATCGGCCGCGGCGGCGCATGCGCCGGTAAAACCGCAAAAACCGGCGGGCAAACCGCTGAAATTTCTCCGAAAAAAACGGCGGCCCGGCCGCCGTTTTCCACTTCTTGCGCGGCGGCGGCGCATATACTGTTTCGGGGGCGTCCCCCCAAGGAGGATATGCGTTATGGCAACGGCAGACGGCAACCGGCTCATCCTGTGCGGCACGGCCGCCGGCGCGCCCGCGTTCAGCCACGCCGCGCACGGGACGGCGTTTTTCTGCGTGCCGCTCATCGTACCGCGCCGCAGCGGCACGGCCGACCGCCTGCCCGTCATCGTGCCGGAGCGTCGGCTGCCGCCGGGTCTTATGGAGGGCGGGCGGCTGCGCGTGCAGGGGCAGCTGCGCGCCTACCGCTGGTTCGACGAGGCGGGCAGGCACCTGCGCCTGTTCGCCTACGCGAAGGAGGCGGCGCTGGCCGCGCCGGACGACGGCGCGCAGAACGAGGTGCAGCTCTCGGGCACGGTCTGCCGGCCGCCGGTCTATCGCGTCACGCCGCTCGGGCGTGAAATCGCGGACGTGCTGCTCTGCTGCGAGCAGCCGTTCGGGCGCAGGGACTTCCTGCCGGTCATCCTCTGGAGCGCGCTGGCGCGCAGCGCGGCCGCCTGGCCCGCCGGGCAGCGCGTGCGCCTGACCGGGCGGTTCCAGAGCCGTCCGTACGACAAGGCGCTGCCGGACGGCGCCGTGGAGCGCCGCACCGCCTACGAGGTGTCCGCCGCGTCCGCGTGCGTGCTGAACTGAGCCTTTGCAGACAGCAACACCCCCCGCATGGCCGCGTCCGCGCACGCTGAACTGAGCGGACAGGGAACGACCGACAACCCATGGCGCGGGCTGCGTCCGCATGTACTGAACCGACCGATCCCCATCCGCAGGGAGCCCGCCGCGCCGGGCCGCGTCCGCGTGCGCGCCGCGCCGCTTTTTGCCGCGCGGGCCGGCCGGCGCTTGTTTACACGCCCTCTGATCCATGCTATACTGTACGATAAGAATTACCATCGGGCTCTATGGGCCGCCGGTGGGAACGGGTGGTGCGCTGTGCGCATTTTGGGCATCGATCCCGGCTATGCGATCCTCGGCTACGGCGTGATCGACGCCGCCGGCACAAGGACCGCCGCCGTGGACTATGGCGTGATCGAAACGAAGGCGGGCGAGCCGTTCCCGGAGCGGCTGGAGCGCCTGTATGCGGGCGTGCGCCAGCTCATCGGGCAGTACAGGCCGGATGCGGCCGCGTTTGAGGAGCTGTTCTTCTACCGCAACACGACGACGGCGTTCGCCGTGGGCGCGGGGCGGGGCGTGGCGCTGCTGGCGGCGCAGCAGAGCGGCCTGCCGCTCTACGAGTATACGCCCATGCAGATCAAGCTGGCCGTGACGGGCGACGGGCACGCGGACAAGCACGCCGTGCAGCAGATGGTGCGCGTGCTGCTCTCGCTGCCGCGCGTGCCAAAGCCGGACGACGCGGCCGACGCGCTCGCCTGCGCGCTGTGCCGCGCGGGCACCAGCGGCCCGGCGGCCGAGGAATACCGCATCAGATAGGCGGGGAAAGCGGGGACGGGATGTACGCATACATTCGCGGCAATGTGGAGCAGGTTCTGGCCGACCGCGCCGTGGTCGAGGCCGCGGGCGTGGGCTATGAGCTGCTCTGCAGCGGCGAGACGCTCAAGCGCCTGACGGCCGGGCGGGAGGCGCGCCTGTACGCGCACCTGTACCTGGCCGAGGGCGTGATGGCCCTCTACGGGTTTTACGACACGGCCGAGCGGGATATGTTCCGCCGCCTCATCGGCGTCACGCGCGTGGGGCCGAAGGTGGCGCTGTCGGTGCTCTCGCTCCTCACGCCGGCGGATGTGGCGGCCGCCGTGGCCACGCAGAACGCTGCGGCGTTTGCGCGCGTGCCCGGCATGGGCAAAAAGACCGCCGAGCGCGTGCTGCTGGAGCTGCGCGAGAAGGTGGCCGAGGCCGCGCCCGCCGCGGCGGAGGGCGCGCCCGCCGGCGGGGACATCCGCGCCGAGGCGGTCGCCGCGCTCGTCTCGCTCGGCTACGACGGGCTTTCGGCCTCGCGCGCGGTCGCGGCGGTCGCGCAGGCGGAGAGCGTCGAGGCGCTCATCACGCAGGCGCTGCGCTCGCTGGCAAGGCTGTAGCGGAAGGGGAGGATCATGGAAGACAGGCTCATCAGCTCCTCCATGCGCGAGGACGAGGCGCGGGCGGAATACAGCCTGCGGCCGCACTTTCTCGCCGAATATATCGGGCAGGACGCGGTCAAGGAGCATATGCGCATCTACATCGCGGCGGCCAAAAACCGCGGCGAGCCGCTCGACCACGCGCTGCTGTACGGCCCGCCGGGCCTTGGCAAGACGACCCTCGCCGGCATCATCGCCAACGAGATGGGCGTCTCGCTGCGCGTCACGAGCGGCCCGGCCATCTCGCATGCGGGCGATCTTGCGGCGCTGCTGACCAACCTCGCCCCGGGCGACGTGCTGTTCATCGACGAGATCCACCGCCTCAACGCGAGCGTGGAGGAGGTGCTCTACCCGGCGATGGAGGATTTCGCGCTCGACATCATCATCGGCAAGGGGCCGTCCGCGCGCAGCATCCGGCTCGACCTGCCGCGCTTCACGCTCGTGGGCGCGACGACGCGCATGGGCATGCTCACCTCGCCGCTGCGCGACCGCTTCGGCATCAAGGAGCAGCTGGCGCTCTACGAGCCGCAGGCGCTCATGCAGATCGTGCTGCGCAGCGCTGAGATATTGAAGATCGACGTGGACGAGCAGGGCGCCATCGAGATCGCTTCGCGCTCGCGCGGCACGCCGCGCATCGCCAACCGCCTGCTGCGCCGCGTGCGCGACGTGGCCGAGGTGCGCGGCAGCGGCCGCATCGACCTGGCCGCCGCGCGCGAGGGGCTGGAGATGCTCGAGGTGGACGAGCTCGGGCTCGACGCGGTGGACCGCCGCGTGCTCGAGACGATGATCGTCAAGTTCCAGGGCCGCCCGGTGGGGCTGGACACCATCGCCGCCGCGACCGGCGAGGACGCGACGACCATCGAGGACGTATACGAACCGTACCTGCTGCAGCTGGGGTTCCTTGCGCGCACGCCGCGCGGCCGCGTGGTCATGCCGGCCGGCTATGCGCACATGGGCTACCGCGCCCCGGACGGGCAGGCGGCCGAACAGATCAAGCTGGAGGTATAGGCCATGCGCAAGAAGGAACTCCTTTCCCGCCTTGCCGAGCGGGAGGCGCGCATCGCGCAGCTCGAGCAGCGCGTGGAGACGATGGACGACCTCATCGAGGGGTATCACTCCCGCGAGTCGGCCATCGTCCTGTCTCTTATACACATCTCCGAGCCCACGAGACTCGACGTCATCTCGT
>ENA-OZAF01000761-OZAF01000761.1-human-gut-metagenome-genome-assembly--contig:-NODE-761-length-11646-cov-4.598223_pt1 | contig 11646 bp, 9 predicted proteins | sample MGYA00244207_ERZ653498 | MGnify/ENA primary metagenome ERZ653498 (study PRJEB26926, sample SAMN06165156) | human gut metagenome | biome: ENVO:00009003; feature: ENVO:2100002; material: ENVO:00002003... | reverse complement strand
CTTCCTTTTCTTCGTCCGCGCCCGCCACGTCCGCAAACGTCGTGCGGCGCTTTTCGTCGTTTATTTGCTTGACTTTCGCTTTGCCGAAATTCATCTGGTTTCCGGCTCCGCCGCCGCCCATGCGCTTCATCATGAATACCCAGAACGCCACAAGCAGCGCGATCATCAGCAACGTCGGAATGAGGCTGACAAGCCAGCTCGTCTCCGCCGGGCGGATGACATCCTGCGTCATGCGGTTATTCGGATGTTCCTCGTTATACGACTTGATGTAGTCCGAAACGTCGTTATAGAACAGGTTCACGTTCGGCACCGTGTAGCGCACAACGGATTCCTTTTTGCTGCTGTCCTCTGTCACGGTCAGCTTCATCTCGCCCGTGCCCAGGTTCAGCGAGTATGCGCTCACCTTGCCGTCTTCAAAGTAAGACAGCACATCGGAGTATTTCAGCCCCGTCTGGTCTGCCCCGCGGTCAAACAGAAGCAAAAGCAGCACGACGAGCAAAATCGGAATGCCGAGGTAGATCAAAAGATTGCGAATGATTTTTTTGTTGTTGCTGTTCAAGTTCCGACCTCCCGGAAATCAAATTGGATACAAAGTGTATCCTTAAATAGAAACAGAAACTTTTTTTATCAAAACGGAAGCTTAGACTTCACCGTAGACTTCAGGTTTCAAAACGCCGACAAACGGCAGGTTTCTGTACTTCTCATCAAAATCGAGACCGTAGCCCACGATGAACGCATCGGGAATATCGCAGCCCTTGTATTTTGCGTAGACCTCCACCTCGCGGCGCTCCGGCTTATCGAACAGTGTGCAGATCTCAATGCTGTTCGGCTCGCGGCTTTTCAAAAGGTTTACAAGGTAGTGCAGCGTCTTGCCACTGTCGAGAATATCCTCAACAATCACGATATCATAGCCCTTCAGGTTGATGTCGAGGTCCTTGATGATCTTGACAACGCCGGAGGTCTTCGTGCCGGAGCCGTAGCTCGAAACGCACATGAAATCGATGCGGGCAGGAATCGTAATGGCGCGCATAAGGTCTGCCATAAAGACGACAGAACCCTTCAAAACGCTGACAAGCAGCAGGTTTTTATCGGCGTAATCGTGGGAAATTTCCGCACCCACGCGCTTGACCATGCTGTCGATGTACGCTTCGCTGTACAAAACTTCCTTGATATCGTTTAACATTGTGTTTTCCATTCGGATGACCCTTTCCTCAAAATTCTTTCCGCTTTATATGCGGGTTATGCCTGCCGTGTCCGTCACCGTAAGCTCCAGTGCCGGGAAATTCGGCTTTGCCGCATAGCCCTCCGCCGCGCCGACCGCTTCGATCCAGATGATCTCACCGTCTTTTTCAAGCAGCAGCAAACGGTCGCGCGCTGCCGCCGGAATGCGCAGTTCATTCAGGATTTTTTTGACCGATTTCGTCACGCCGCGCCCTGCGGGTCTGAAAACATCGCCCGCGCGCCGCGTCCGTACTCTCGGAACATTCGTAATTCTATCACAATCCGAAAAGTTTTGGAATAACAAATTATGAACTTTCCGGTTGATTTCTTCTTTTTCGGGAATTTTTTTCTCCACAAACAGCGTTTTTCCGTTCGGAAGCACGTTTTCGCCCGCTCTCAGCGGAACAGAAAACACATTCCGGTCTTTTATCTCCCGGTTTTTTCGCACCGTGAGCGTGTCCTGCTTCGCCTCCAGCACGATGTCCCCCGGCAAAGAGAGGCTGCCGCCCATGAAAACGCAGCTCGCCGCCCTGCAAATGTGCTCATAAGAAAGCCGTCCGTAAGACGATAACAGCAGTTCCAGTGCCGTGCGCAGCACCGCCTCGTGTGCGCTCCGCAAAATTTCCAAGTCATACCCGTAAGGCGTTTTCGCTTTACAGAGCAATTCATTCGCGCACGAAAACACAAATTCATTCTGCAACCGCATGCTCTCCGCAAAGCGGGACGTCGCCTGCGTCATCTGCGGGTTTACGTCCTTCAGCACCGGCAGCACGCTGTGGCGCAGCTTATTGCGCGTGTAGTCCACCGTCAAATTCGTGGAGTCCGTCACGTAGTCAAGTCGATATACTTTACAGAGATGTTCCACCTCTGCGCGGGAAATGTTCAAAATCGGGCGATAAATTCTGCCGCGCCGCGGCGGAATGCCCCCCGCGCCGTGCGGACCCATGCCGCGCGTCAGGTTCAAAAGCAGCGTTTCGGCATTATCGTCGGCGTTGTGCGCCGTGGCGATGCACCCGTTTTCCCCTGCTTCCTCCGCAAAGCACGCGTAACGCACGCGCCGCGCGCATTCCTCCACGCCCTCGCCGCTTACGGCCGCAAGCGCGGGAATATCCTTATAGATCACCTTGCAGTGAAGTTCAAGTGCTTTACAGTAGTCCTGCACAAATTCCGCGTCGCGGTCGGCTTCCGCCCCCCGAATACCATGGTGCACATGCACCGCAAGCAAACGCTCCGCGCCGTACTTCTGTACAAGCAAATACGTCAGCAGCACGGAATCCGCCCCACCGGAAAGCCCCACGACAATTTTTCCCGTCTCCGGCAGATCATAACGCACGCGGGCGAGGATGTCCTCAGCTTTCATGACGCACAACTTCCTGCGATGTAAAGCGCATGAACTCACCCTGCCAGTGCAGCGGCACGCTGCGCAGATCGCCGTGACGGTTTTTCGCCACGATGACCTCGGCCTTGTTTTTGTCCACGTCTTCGGGCGAAGCCTTTTCGTTCGCGTAGTACGCGTCTCGGTACAGGAACAGCACGATGTCGGCGTCCTGCTCGATGGAGCCGGAATCTCGCAGGTCAGAAAGTACAGGACGGTGCTCCTGCCGCTTTTCACCTGCACGGGCAAGCTGCGCCAATGTCACAACCGGGATATTCAGCTCTTTCGCCATGATCTTGAGGCTTCGCGTGATCTCGGAAATTTCCTGCACGCGGTTATCAATGCGCTTTGCACTGTTCATCAGCTGTAAGTAGTCGATGATGACAAGATCAACGTCTTTTAAACGACGCACTTTTGCTTTCATCTCCGGCACCGTAATGCCCGGGGAATCATCGAGGTACAAATCAGCCTTAGAGAGAATATCGCCCGCCTCCACAAGGCGCGTCCATTCGCCCTCCGTCAAGTCGCCCGTGCGCAGCTTTGTGCCGCTGACGAGTGCCTCCGTGGAAATAATACGGGAAGCGAGCTGCTCCTTGCTCATTTCCAGCGAGAAAAACGCCACGCGCTTGCCCGCCGTGATGGCGGCATGGCGCGCAATGTTCAGCGCAAAGCTCGTTTTGCCCATGCCGGGTCGTGCGCCGATGATGATAAGGTCGGAGCGGTTCAGGCCCGTGATCGTGTTATCCAGTTCACGGATACCCGTAGGGATGCCGCGGTACAGGTCTTTGTCCGGCGAATTCAAGCGGTCAAGGCGTTCAAACGTCTCAAACAGCACTTCGTTCAGGCGCTCAAGACCCTTTAACGCCTTGCCCTGGCGGATGTCAAAAATGCGCTGCTCGGCGGAATCCAAGAGGAGCGAGGTTTCGCCGGTGTCCTCCATGGCGTCATCCAAAATGCCGCGTGCCGCCTGAATGAGCATACGCAAATCGTAACGGTCACGCACAATGGTGCAGTAACGCTCCACATTCGAGACGCTCGGCACAAGCTGCGCAAGCTGCATCAGATACACCTTTCCGCTGCCCTCATCGAAGTTTTCCTCTTCGCGCAGGTGCTCCAGCAGCGTGACGAGGTCCACCGGCTGGCCTGCCGTGAACATATCGAGCATCGCGCTGTAAATCGTGCGGTTATTGACCTGATAAAAATAGTCCGCGCGCGGCAGCATTTCCGCCACGGTCGAGAGACAGTCGGGCTCCAGCAACACCGCGCCCAGCACCGCCTGCTCGGCCTCTGCGCTGAACGGCATCACCGTTCCGGGCAGTGCCGGCGTATTCAGTTGAAAATTATCTTCCGGCATTTTTACCACCCTTTTTTGAGTGAAATTACTTCAAAGTGAAAACGATTTTCTAATCGTAAACGACTTTTAGTCATTGCAAAATTTAATGCTGCGCATCAAGGAAATCAGGCTTTTACTGTGCTTCGGTCACTGATACCGCCAGCTTCGCGGTAATGCCGTTATAGAGCTTCACCTCAATGTGATAGCCGCCGAACGCCTTGATGTCGGTGTCGAGGTGGATCTTGCGCTTGTCGATGTCGAAGCCGTACTGCTTTTTAATCTCCTGCGCAATCTCCTTTGCGGTGACGGAGCCGAACAGTCTGCCGCCCTGGCCCGCCTTTGCGGTGATGCGGACGGTCTTGTCCTTCAAAGCTTCCGCAATACGCTGCGCTTCTTCGGTCTCGGTTTTCACTTTATATGCCTTGGAGGCCTCGGCGTTTTTCAGCTCGTTCATCACCTGTGCGTTCGCTTCCTTTGCAAGCTTGCGCGGCAGCAGGAAATTGCGTGCGTAGCCTTCTGCTGCATTGATGAGCTCGCCTTTTTTGCCTACACCTTTTACATCTGCTAAAAGTACAACTTTCATGGTCGTATCTCCTATCGTTTAAATCTATCGCTAAAGCAGTCAAACGGCTTCGCGCCGCTTTGCCGCATTAGTTATTCTTTTTCGTCGCTTCGGAAAGCTTTTCGTCCAGCACGCGGATGAGTGCCTTGCGCACATCGTTCGTGGTGCTGTTTTTAATCTGCGCGCCCGCCATGTTGAGGTGACCGCCGCCGCCGAATTCCTCCAGCAAAATCTGCACGTTCACGTCGCCGAGGCTTCGTGCCGAAATGGCAATCTCATTGCCCACGCGGAAAATGACGAACGACGCGCGCACGCCCTGAATGGACAGCAGCTCGTCCGCCGCCTGCGCCGCCGCAATGCGCACGTTCGGGAATTCCCAGTTGGAACACGCAATGGCGCAACCCTTGTAAACCTCCGCACCTGCCACAAGCTGAGAGCGCTCTTTATAGGTATCGAGCGAATTTGCAAACATCTTCTTCACTTCCACCGTGTCGGCGCCGCGGCGCTTTAAGTAGGCGGAAGCTTCAAATGTGCGCACGCCCGTCTTCAAAACGAAGTTTTTTGTGTCCAGCATAATGCCGGAAAGCAGTGCCGTCGCTTCTTTTTTATTGAGCGCGGAGCTGTTGATATACTGCACGAGCTCCGCCACCATTTCGGAAGCCGAGCTGGCGTACGGCTCATGGTAAAAGATGATCGCGTTTTCAATGTGCGTCACCATCATGCGGTGGTGGTCGATGACGACCACGCGCGGAATGGCCTTTAAAACTTCTTGGCTCTCCACAAACGAGGTGGAATGTGTGTCCACCACAATGAGAAGCGAGCGCTGCGTGCAGCGGTCGAGCGCCTCCTGCGGGGTGATGAACATGTTTTCATACTCCGGCTGGTGCTCAAACGCGTTGATAAGCGTCGTCGCCATAGAGCGGCCCTTGTCGATCACAATGCTTGCACGGCGGTCAAGGCCTTTCGTCACAGCCGCCCACATGCCGACCGCCGCGCCCACGGCGTCAAGGTCGGAGTTCGTGTGCCCCATGATGAAAATATGGTCGCTCGATTTAATTTGGTCGGAAAGCGTCGCGGCAATAACGCGCGTGCGCACCTTGTCGCGCTTTTCAACACCCTTGGAGAGGCCGCCGAAGAACTCGTATGTACCGTCCTGCTGGTAGATGGCCACCTGGTCGCCGCCGCGGCCGAGCGCCATTTCCAGTGCCTGACGGGCATGCAGTTCGCTTTCCGTCGCCGTTACGCCCGCGCGGCCGATGCCGATGGAGATCGTGGCAGATATGTTATTTTCACCCTTCACGGCGCGCACGCTGTCCAAAACGGCAAAGCGCTTCGTTTTGGCTTCTTCAATGTGCTGGTCGTCCGTGATGAGCATATAACGCCCGTTCGTCATACGGCGCAGAAAGCCCTCCATGGTGTCAATCGCCCAGCTGCGCAGGACGGATTCCACCTCGGACGTGATGCGGGAATCCTCACTGCCGGAGGCATCGCGCGTCAGCTCCTCGCGGTTATCAAACGAGATGACCGCAATGACCGTGCGCTTTTCGCGATAATCGCGCTGAATTTGCTTATAATACGTGTCGTCCACAAAGTAAAGCACACTGCCGCTTTCGGTGCGCAGGCCGTAGGCCGTAAACTCGCGGTCGCCGTAGGAAACGGAGGTTCCGTTTTCGGATAAAATCTGACGCAAAGTCTTCGGGTAAATGTACGCCGCAATGTTATCGCCGCAGCCTTCGCCGTTTTCGGTGAATAAATCCTGAAAGCGCTCGTTCGTCCAGACGATGTCGCCCGCCGAGCCCAGCACCGCAAGGGGCAGCGCAAACTGCCCGAGGTTGCGCTGTTCATCGGCGGAAAGCACCTTTCTCGCAGCTCTGAGCGCCGTGTACACATGCACGCGGTAATGCAGGTCGGTCATGATAACCGCTGCCAAACACAGGCCGGAAACCGTGATCTCCACCGCAAACAGAATCTTATTCTGCGTATAGCTGAAGCACGCCATAATGAACATGACCGCTGCCATAACATAATAGACCGGCGAGGTCGCCCAGATGCGTCGCTTGTTCATTTCCCGTCTCTCCTTCTGAGGGGAACCCCCAAGAAACTAATCTAACTTAAACTGAATTTAAACTTCCATGATGATCGGCAGGATCATCGGGCTGCGCTTTGTGCGGTTATATAACAGTCTGGAAAGGTTGTCGCGCACGCGCAGCTTAATGGCGCTCCACTCGCGCACGTTTTCGTCCGCGCACTGCTCAATCGTGCTGTTGACAAGCCGTCTCGCCTCGTCCATCAGCGCCTCGCTCTCGCGCACATACACAAATCCACGGGATACGATATCCGGACCGGAAACAACTCTGCCGGAGCCTGCCTCAATCGTGCACACCGCAATGATGAGACCGTCCTCCGCAAGGTGCTTTCTGTCGCGCAGCACAATGCTGCCGACGTCGCCCACGCCGAGGCCGTCCACCATAACCGCGCCCGCCTGTACATCGGGCAGCTGTTTCATGTAGTCTTCATTGATCTCCACCACGCTGCCGACATCGCCGATGAAAATGTTCTCCGGCGGCATGCCCATGCTGACGGCCACGCCCGCATGCTTGCGCAGGTGCTTCTGCTCGCCGTGCACCGGGATGAAGTACTTCGGCTTCGTCAGCGCCTGAATAAGCTTCAGCTCTTCCTGACACGCGTGGCCGGAAACGTGCACCTCGTACATGGATTCGTACACCACATCGCAGCCGCGCTTTAAAAGCTCGTCTACAACGGTGCCGACCATCTTTTCGTTGCCCGGAATGGGGCGCGCGGAAATGATGATCATGTCGTCCTCACCGACCGCGACCTGACGGTGGTCGGCAAACGCCATGCGGGTAAGCGCAGACATCGGCTCTCCCTGACTGCCCGTCGTGATGAGCACAATCTGCTCCTTCGTGTAACGGGAGATCATGTTGAGGTCGATGAGCAGACCGTCCGGCACTTTGAGATAACCGAGCTCGCTCGCAATGGACATGACGTTCACCATGCTTCTGCCGGAAAGCGCCACTTTTCTGCCGTACTTTTCCGCGCAGTTGATAATCTGCTGCACGCGGCTGATGTTCGACGCAAACGTCGCGATGATGAGTCGCTTTTTATTCGCTTCCGCGCGGGCAAAGAGTGCGTCAAACGTCGCGTTCACCTTCTGCTCCGTCTGTGTGTAGCCGGGGCGCTCTGCGTTCGTAGAGTCCGCCATCAGCAGCAAAACGCCCTCCTGACCGAGCTGCGCAAAGCGCGCAAGGTCGATCATGCCGCCCTGCGTGGGGGTGAAATCGATCTTAAAGTCGCCCGTGTGGACAATGACGCCCGCAGGGGTGTGCAGCGCAAGACCCACAGCGTCGGAAATGGAGTGGTTTACGTGGATAAGCTCCACGTCGAAGCAGCCGAGCTGAATGTGCGAGCCCGCCGTTGTGACGTTCAGCTTCACATAGCCGAGGTTGTGCTCTTTGAGCTTATTCGCAATCAGCGCCACCGTCAGCGCCGTGCCATACACCGGCACATTGATCTTTTTGAGCAAATACGGCAGGGAACCGATGTGGTCCTCATGACCGTGCGTGATGACAATACCGCGGATGCGGTCCTTGTTTTTCTCAACAAATGTGAAATCCGGAATAACCGCGTCGATGCCGGGCATTTCCTCGTCCGGGAAGGCAAGGCCGCAGTCCACGATAATCATGTCGTTTTCGCACTCAAACAGCGTGAAGTTCTTGCCGATCTCATTTAAGCCGCCGAGGAAATACGCGCGCACAGAGGGCTTCTGCTTTGTGTGCCTGCCCCTGCCCTTGTTATTTTTCGTCTGCGTGCTTTTTGTTGTCTTAGCGGGTGCTTTTTCACCGTTTGGGGCCGATTTTACCGTTTTCGTCGTCTTTTTGTGTGCGTCCGTGTTTTGCGCGGTACGCGTGCGCTTCAGCTTTGTCTCTTTTGTTTCGCTCACGGTTTGCTGTGCCGCCTCTTCTTTTACCTGCGCGTTTTCCGTTCTGCGCGTTTTCTGGCGTCTCACCGGCTTTTCGATGGGGCCGGAAATCTTGCCGATGAAGCTTTCCCCTGCACCGCTGAGGGGCTGGTCCTGCTGCTTTGCAGGCGCGTCGCCGAGCGACGTTAATTTCGTCATTTTTCTGATTCTTTTTTCTGCCAAATTGACCTTCCTTTCAAATAACACAGGCGCACTGTCGCAATTCACGCAAGAATAAGGTATACAAAAGCACCAACCGATGCTCTACGCAGTGCCGCCTTTCGGCATGAGCAGAATAAAACGCACGCAAGTCCGCGCCGCCTTCTGCTTTTCTTTCTTCTGTTTTTTTCCGTTCAACACATGTAAATCAAAACACCGCAGCGTTTTTTTCATTATCCGTTACACGTACCGTTTACGTGCAAAGTGTCTGCCGTTCACGTATGCGAAAAATACCCGCACACAAAAAGATAATTCTATTTTACGCTATTCTCCCCGTGCTGTCAAGCCGCGTGCCGTTTCGCTCTGTACGGAGTTTGGGCACACCGCAGTGGTTCTATTCCCATATTCTCCCGATTTTTTGTGTTCTGTACGCCGGTTTTCAAAAAAACGGCCGCCGTTTTCTTCCATTTTGTACGGAAAACTCTCGTTCGGGGTCTTTATTTCCTGCTTTTTCAGAAAAATTTTGACTTTCTGGAATTTCCCTATTGAAAAGTATACCAATTTGGTGTATATTTATCTCGCTGAGGAAAGAATATGCGTATCCCGACCGATCGACTCCAAATGCGTTTTCTGTTCCCTCACAAAAAACACTATCCGAAAGGTACTGATAAAGCTATGGAAAACAACGGCAAGAAGATCATCTATGCGGACAACGCCGCTACCACTGCCGTCTCCCCTGCGGTGCTTGAGGCTATGCTGCCGTACTACACCGAATGCTACGGCAACCCGTCAAGCCTGTATGCGCTCGGCACGGCTGCAAAAAAGCCGCTTGAGGAAGCACGTGCAAAAGTAGCAAAATGTCTCGGTGCAGAGCCGAATGAGATCTACTTCACAAGCTGCGGCAGCGAAAGCGACAACTGGGCCATTAAGGGCGCAGCGCACAAGATGCTGAAAAAGGGCAAGAACCACATCATCACAAGCAAGTTTGAGCACCACGCGGTGCTGCACACCTGCGCAGCGCTCGAAAAAGAGGGCTTTGAGGTCACGTACCTCGACGTGCATGAAAACGGCATCGTCGTCCCGGAAGAGCTCGAGGCCGCCATTACCGATAAGACCGGCCTTGTCACCATCATGTATGCCAATAACGAGATCGGCACCATCCAGCCCATCCCGGAGATTGGTGAAATCTGCAAAAAGCATGGCGTTTGGTTCCATACCGACGCCGTACAGGCTGTCGGCAATGTGCCGATCAACGTAAAAGAGCAGAACATTGACATGCTGTCCCTCAGCGGTCACAAGTTCCACGGCCCGAAGGGCGTCGGCGTGCTGTATATCAAGAAGGGCATCATCCTGCCGAACCTCATCGATGGCGGTGCACAGGAGCGCGGCCGCCGCGCCGGCACCGAAAACGTTGCAAGCATTGTCGGCCTCAGCGTTGCGCTTGAGAACGCCATCAATACGATGGACGAAAAGAACGCAAAGCTGCGCCGCATGCAGAATAAGCTCATCACGGAGCTTTCGAAGATTGACCGCAGTCATTTGAACGGCGACCGCTACCACCGTCTGCCGGGCAACGTGAACTTCTCCTTCGAAGGCGTTGAGGGCGAATCCATGCTGCTGATGCTCGACCTTAAGGGTGTCTGCGCTTCTTCCGGCAGCGCCTGCACCAGCGGTTCTCTCGACCCGAGCCATGTGCTGCTTGCCATCGGCCTTAAGCACGAGGTTGCCCACGGTTCCCTGCGTCTCAGCTTCAGCGACGTGAACGACGAGAGCGACGCCGATTACATCATCGAGGTGCTCCCGAAGATCATCGACCGTCTGCGCGCCATGAGTCCGCTGTGGGATGCGATCATCCACGGCCGCACAATCTCTTAATTTTAAAATAATCCGGTACGAATATACGAAAGGAAATGAAACAATATGGCATACAGTGCAAAAGTAATGGAACACTTCTCCAACCCGCACAACGTTGGCGAAATCAAAGATGCAGACGGTGTCGGTGAAGTCGGCAACCCGAAGTGCGGCGACATCATGCGCATGTACATCAAGGTCGATAACGACGTCATCACGGACGTAAAGTTCATGACCTTCGGCTGCGGCGCGGCCATCGCGACAAGCAGCATGGCGACCGATCTTGTAAAAGGCAAGACGATCCCGGAAGCTCTGAAACTGACGAACAAGGCGGTCATGGAAGCGCTGGACGGTCTTCCGGCCATCAAGGTTCACTGCTCCGTTCTGGCCGAGCAGGCCATTAAGGCTGCGGTCTCCGATTACTACCGCCGCCGCGGCATTGACCCCACCCCCATCGTGGGCGAGATCAAGGATGCCGACGAAGCACACGAGCACGGCGTCTCCGAAGAAGACGAATAAGTTAAGATAACGAAATCTCCTGCCTCTTTCGGGAAGCAGGAGATTTTTTATGCTCTGTTCTTTTTATGCTTTGTTTTTCTGTTCCGGCTTTGCGCAAGAGCCGGCGCAGTGGGTGCAGTCCCCGCCGCAGCCGCCGGTCTTTCCTTTTTGAATTGCCCGCACAGCAAAAACCACCGCTATGACGAGCAAAAGAAACACAAGAGCCGTGCCTATGTTCAGCTTATCCATCATATAAACAGCGACCCCATGCCGTACACAAGTCCCGCCATCAACCACGCGATGACGCACTGACCGATGACGACGCCTGCCGCCCACTTACCGCCAAGCTCGCGCTTTACGGACGCAATGGCCGCCACACACGGCGTGTACAGCAGGCAGAACACAAGCAGGCTTGCGGCGGAAAGCGGCGTCAGCAGCGTTGCAAGCGCCGTGGAGGAGCCGAACAGCACCGTCAAGGTAGACACCACGCTTTCCTTCGCCATAAAGCCCGTGATGAGCGCCGTAGAGATGCGCCAGTCGCCAAAGCCGAGCGGCGCAAAAATCGGTGCAATCCACCCGGCGATGACCGCCAAAATGCTGTCTTTGGAATCGGAAACGATGTTAACTGTCTCTTATACACATCTCCGAGCCCACGAGACTCGACGTCA
>ENA-OZAF01000760-OZAF01000760.1-human-gut-metagenome-genome-assembly--contig:-NODE-760-length-11654-cov-4.912061_pt1 | contig 11654 bp, 8 predicted proteins | sample MGYA00244207_ERZ653498 | MGnify/ENA primary metagenome ERZ653498 (study PRJEB26926, sample SAMN06165156) | human gut metagenome | biome: ENVO:00009003; feature: ENVO:2100002; material: ENVO:00002003... | reverse complement strand
AGATGACGTCGAGTCTCGTGGGCTCGGAGATGTGTATAAGAGACAGGCGTAAGGGTCCTGCGTTTGCCGCCAGGGAAGGTCGCGTTTTTCCCTATCATACCATTTTAATAGAAGCTCCTGCATGCTCTTATTGTACCACGAAGCATAAAACGAAGAAATATTAAAATATTAAAAGAGAACAACCGAAATAAGAAGCTATTTTAAAAATTTGCGAAAATTTCGATGATAACCCTTTGATTTTCCCTTCGTTTCCTCTTGCGTCCTGGGGCGTTCTCTTGTAAACTAAGTCCTGCCGGTTAGCACTCACTTGGCAAGAGTGCTAACAGTCCGAAACAAACAAGGAGGTACATTCCATGAAGGTTAAGCCTCTCGGCGATCGCGTAGTGATTAAGAATGCCGAAATGAACGAAGTATCCAAGGGCGGCATCATCCTGGCCGGCACAGCCAAGGAAAAGCCGCAGATGGCGGAAGTCATCGCCGTGGGCCCCGGCGGCAACGTGGATGGCAAGGAAGTGACCATGCACGTCAAAGAGGGCCAGAAGGTCATCTATTCCAAGTACGCGGGTACGGAAGTGAAAATCGACGGCGAAGAGCTGATTATCGTTCGCCAGAGCGATATTCTCGCGGTGGTCGAATAACAAGCAGCGCATGTGAAAGGAGCAGGAACCATGGCGAAACAGTTGAAATATGGCATTGAGGCGCGCAAGGCGCTGGAAAGCGGCGTGAACGCGCTGGCCGATACGGTGAAGATTACCCTGGGCCCCAAGGGCCGCAACGTCGTGCTGGACAAGAAGTTCGGCGCGCCCCTGATTACCAACGACGGCGTGACCATCGCCAAGGAAATCGAGCTGCAGGATCCCTTTGAGAACATGGGCGCCCAGCTCGTCAAGGAAGTCGCCACCAAGACCAACGACGTCGCGGGCGACGGCACCACCACCGCCACGCTGCTGGCGCAGGCGATCGTGCGCGAGGGCATGAAGAACGTCGCCGCCGGCGCCAACCCGATGGTGCTGCGCCGCGGCATCGAGGCGGCCGTGGAGGAGACGGTCGAGGGCCTCAAGGAGATCTCCAAGCCCGTCAGCGGCAAGACGGCCATCGCGCAGGTCGCGTCCATCTCCGCAGGCGACGAGAAGGTCGGCCAGCTCATCTCCGACGCGATGGAGAAGGTCGGCAACGACGGCGTCATCACCGTCGAGGAGAGCAAGACCATGAAGACCGAGCTCAACGTGGTCGAGGGCATGCAGTTTGACCGCGGCTACGCCTCCGCCTACATGGCGACCGATATGGACAAGATGGAAGCGGTGCTGGACGATCCGGTCATCCTCATCACGGATAAGAAGATCAGCAACATCCAGGAGATCCTGCCCATCCTGCAGCAGGTCGCGCAGACGGGCAAGAAGATGCTCATCATCGCCGAGGACGTCGAGGGCGAGGCGCTGGCCACGCTGGTGGTCAACAAGCTGCGCGGCACGTTCACGTGCGTCGCGGTCAAGGCCCCGGGCTTTGGCGACCGCCGCAAGGCCATGCTGCAGGATATCGCCATCCTGACGGGCGGCCAGGTCATCTCCGAGGAGCTGGGCCTGGAGCTCAAGGACGCCACGATGGATATGCTCGGCCGTGCCCGCCAGGTCAAGGTGGACAAGGAGAACACCGTCATCGTCGAGGGCGCGGGCGACAGCAAGGACATCGCTGCCCGCATCTCCTCCATCCGCAAGCAGATCGAGGATACGACCTCCGATTACGACCGTGAGAAGCTCCAGGAGCGCCTGGCCAAGCTGGCCGGCGGCGTGGCGGTCATTGCCGTCGGCGCTGCGACCGAGGTCGAGATGAAGGAGATGAAGATGCGCATCGAGGACGCGCTCAACGCGACCCGCGCGGCCGTGGAGGAGGGCATCGTCCCGGGCGGCGGCGTGGCGCTGATCAACGCCATGGGCCGCGTGCAGAAGCTCGCCGAGAAGTCCACCGGCGACCTCAAGACCGGCGTGCAGATCGTGCTGCGCGCGCTTGAGGAGCCCGTCCGCCAGATCGCGGCCAACGCGGGCGTGGAGGGTTCCGTCGTCGTGGAGAACATCAAGCGCGAGAACAAGCCGGGCTACGGCTATGACGCCGCCACCGATACCTACGGCATGATGGTGGATAAGGGCATCGTGGACCCGACCAAGGTGTCCCGCAGCGCGCTTCAGAACGCCGCCTCCGTCGCCGCGATGGTGCTCACCACCGAGAGCCTCGTGGCCGACATCCCGACGCCGCCGGCGGCCCCGGCTGCCCCGGGCGGCATGGACGGCGCAGGCATGTATTGATCAACGGCCCGTCACACGGCGGGCGGACGCGGGCGCGGCAGCCATGCCGCGCCCGCTTTTTCCGTTCCGCGCCCGCCGCCGCGCCAACGTCCAAATGACGCCCGTGCCGAACGCCGTGCCCGTCACAGCCCGCCGCACATACACGCGCCCGGGCGGAATTGCGTTTTCCGGTTGCCACCGCGCAGGGAGTATGCTATGCTATCTGTGTAGGCGCCGGGCGCCGGTACGGCGCGCGCGGCGCGAGGGGAAAGAGGGGAAAGGGATATCGGGCTCCGCCTGCCATGATCGAGTTTACGATTCGCCAACTGGAGATCTTCGTCACGGTCGTCGAAAAGAACAGCTTTTCACGGGCCGCGGAGGCGCTTGCGCTTGCGCAGTCCACGGTCAGCGGCCACATCAGGGGGCTGGAGGAGGCGCTCTCGCTCGTGCTGTTCGTGCGCGATGCGAAAAAGCAGATCCGCCTGACGGAGCGTGGCCGGGAGGTCTATGCGCTGGCCAAGCCCATCGTGGACCAGTGCCGCGTGATGAGTGAGGAGCTGCTGGTCCAGCCGGATGCGCGCGAGCTGTCCATCGCCGCCTCGACGGACGCGTTTGAATATCTCCTGCCCGACCTGATGACCGCCTATCAGCGCACCCATGCGGGCTGCCGCTTCCTGCTGGTCAACGGCGACAGCGCGTTCGTGCACGAGCAGCTGCGCGCGCGCCATGCGCGCATCGGCTTTGTCGGCACGGCGCTCGATCGCGAAACGCTGACCTACCGGCCCGTCTGCCGGGACAAGCTCGTCATGATCACCCCGAACAACGAGCGCTACCGCGCCTTTCAGCGCGCGGGCGCCTATGGCCGGGATTTGCTCGGCGAGCCGATGATCGTGCGCGGCGGCGGCTCCGGCACGCGCAAGGAGTTCGACCGCTATCTGCGCTCGCTCGGCCGCGATCAGCAGTCGCTCCAGATCGTCGCCCGCATGAATCAGGCGGACGCGGTCGCCAGCTCCGTCGCGGGCGGGCTGGGCGTGGCCGTCATATCCGAAATGGCCGCCCGCCGCTACGCCAACAGCGGCGAGCTGCTCGTGTTCCACCTCGACGCGGAGGGCGCGTACCGCAACATCTATCTGGCCCACCGCAAGGATATCCTCTTTGGCCGGGCGGAGCGGGAGTTCATCGAGTTCGCCGTCGCCCACATCCGGAGCGTCCACGGCTGAGGCGCGCGCAGCGCCCGCCCGGTCGCGCCGCTGCCGGAGGTGCCGTGCGGCCGGCAAACGGCCGGCAAGGGGCGATCCCTCAAAAACCAAAGCGCGCCGCGGGTAATCCCGCGGCGCGCCTGTCTTTGGCCGCCTGCTCAGCTGAGCTCGAACATGCCCATGTAGAGCTGGTAGTATTTCCCCTTCTGCGCGAGCAGGTCGTCGTGGTCGCCGCGCTCGATGATCTGCCCGTGCTCGAGCACCATGATCGCGTTGGAGTTGCGCACGGTCGAGAGGCGGTGCGCGATGACGAACACCGTGCGCCCGGCCATCAGCCGGTCCATGCCCATTTCGATCAGGCGCTCGGTGCGCGTATCGATGGAGCTGGTCGCCTCGTCCAGGATGAGCACCGGCGCGTTGGCGACCGCCGCGCGCGCGATGGCCAGCAGCTGCCGCTGCCCCTGCGAGAGGTTGGCGCCGTCGCCCGTGAGCACGGTGTCGTACCCCTGCGGCAGGTGTGTGATGAAGAAGTGCGCGTTGGCCAGCTTGGCCGCGGCTTCGATCTCCTCGTCCGTGGCGTGCAGGTTGCCGTAGCGGATGTTGTCGCGCACGGTGCCGGTGAACAGGTGCGTATCCTGCAGCACCATGGACAGCGAGCGGCGCAGGTCGTCCTTGCGGATGTCCTTGACGTCGATGCCGTCGTAGGTGATGCGGCCGTGCTGCACGTCGTAGAAGCGGTTGATGAGGTTTGTGATGGTCGTCTTGCCCGCGCCGGTGGAGCCGACAAAGGCGATCTTCTGGCCCGGCTTTGCATAGAGCGAGACGTCGCGCAGCACGTCGTGGCCCTCCTCATACGCGAACGTCACATGGTCAAAGCGCACGTCGCCGCGCAGCTCGACCAGGCGGAAGCCATGCTCCGCCTCCGCGTCCGGCACCTTCCAGGCCCACGTGCCGGTGTAGGACGGCGATTCAGCGAGCGTCCCGTCCTCGCCGCGCGCGGCGTACACCATCGTCACATGGCCGTCGTCCACCTCCGGGACGCCGTCGATCAGCTCAAAGATGCGCTCCGCGCCCGCAAGCGCGTTGAGCAGGCTGTTGAACTGCTGCGAGATCTGCGTCAGGGGGTTTGTGAACTGGCGCGTGTACTGCAAAAACGCGGCGATGGTGCCGATGTCCATCAGTCCGGCGATGGCAAGCCCCGCGCCGGCGGCGGAGGAGACGGCGTAGAGCACATAGCTGAGGTTCCCCATGATCGGCATGAGGATCATCGCGAACGTCATGGCCGCGGTAGAGTCGCGCCGCAGGCCTTCGGACAGGACGGAGAAATCCGCCTGCACCTTTTCCTCATGGCAGAACACCTTGACCTCGCGCTGCCCCTCGATCATCTCCTCCACATACCCGTTGGCGGCGGCCAGCGCGGCCTGCCGGCGGGAGAAGAAATGGGCCGAGCGCTTGCCGATGAACTTCACGATGAACAGCATCAGCACGAACATCACCAGCACGATCAGCGTCAGCAGCGGCGTGAGGACGAACATCATCGTCAGCACGCCGATGACGGAGATCGTGGATACGATCAGCTGCGGCAGGCCCTGCCCGAGCATCTCGCGCATGGCGTCGGTGTCGTTGGTGAAGCGGCTCATGATCTCGCCGTGCGTGCGCGTGTCAAAGTATTTCAGCGGCAGCGACTGGAGCCGCTCGAACATCTCGCAGCGCACGGTCTTGAGGATGCCGGTGGCCACGTTGATCAGCAGCCGGTTGCCCACGAACGTGCCCAGCGCGCCCAGCACATAGATGCCCGCGAGCGCGAGCACCGTGCCCAGCACGGGCAGCATGGAGGAGCCGCCCTGCTCGAACAGCGCCGCGATCTGGTTGAACAGGGGCTTGAGCAGGTAGGTGCCCAGCACGCTGGCGGCCGAGGAGATGATCAGGCTCGGGATGATGATGGCCAGCAGCCCGCTGTACTTTTTGAGATAGCGCATCAGGCGCAGGAAGGTGTGCTTGGCGTTTTTCGGCTTTGCGTATGCGTTTCTCTGCGGACCGGGCATGTTACGCCACCCCCTTCTGCTGCGAATGGTAGACTTCCTGATAGATCTGGTTCGTGGCGAGCAGCTCCTCGTGCGTGCCCACCGCGTCGATCTCGCCGTCGTGCATGACGATGATGCGGTCGGCGTCCATGACGGAGGTGATCCGCTGCGCGATGATGAGCTTGGTCGTATCCGCCAGCTGCGTGCGGAACGCATGGCGGATGGCCGCGTCGGTCGCGGTATCCACGGCGGAGGTGGAGTCGTCCAGGATCAGGATCTTGGGGGACTTGAGCAGCGCGCGCGCGATGCACAGCCGCTGCTTCTGCCCGCCGGAGACGTTCACGCCGCCCTGGCCGAGCACGGTGTCGTACCCGTCGGGGAAGCCCATGATGAAGTCGTGCGCGGCCGCGGCGCGGCAGGCCGCCTCGATCTGCTCCTGCGTGGCGTTCTGGTCGCCCCAGCGCAGGTTGTCGCGGATCGTGCCGGAGAAGAGCACGTTCTTTTGCAGCACCATGCCGACGTCGCCGCGCAGCGATTCGATCTTATAGTCGCGCACGTCGCGGCCGCCGACGATCACCTCGCCGGAGAGCACGTCGTACAGCCGCGGGATCAGCTGCACCAGCGTGGTCTTGGACGAGCCGGAGCCGCCGATGATGCCGATGACCTCGCCGGAGCGGATGGACAGGTTGATGTGCGAGAGCACGAGGTTGTTCGGGTCGTCCGAATAGGAGAAACACACGTCGCGGAACTCGATGCTGCCGTCCGCGGGCACGACGTCCGCGCTCTCCGGCCCGTCCTTGATGACCGGCACCTCGGTGAGCACCTCATAGATGCGCTTGGCGGAGGCCGAGGAGAGCACGAAGTTGACAAACGCCATCGTGATCATCATCAGCGACATGAGGATCTGCGAGATGTACGCGATGAAGCTCATCAGGTCGCCCGCGGCCAGCTGCCCGTCGATCACGTGCCCGCCGCCGAGCCAGATGACCGCGATGATGCACGCGTACATGGTGATCTGCATCAGCGGCGAGGAGATGACCAGCAGCCGCTCGGCGCGCTTTTGCGCCTGCTTGACCGCTTCCGCGCTGCGGTTGAACTTGTCGATCTCGTAATCCTCGCGCACGAACGCCTTCACCACGCGGATGGCGATCAGGTTCTCCTGCGCGTCGGCGTTCATCTGGTCGTATTTTTTCAGCATATCGTTGAAGCGGGGATACGCCATGCGCGAGATCACCGCCATCGCGATGCCGAGGAACGGGATGGCCGCAAACATGATCAGCGACAGCCGCGGGCTGATGTGGAAGGCCATGATCGTCGCCAGCACCAGCATCAGCGGCGAGCGCGCCATCAGCCGGATCATCATCTGGAACGACTGCTGCACGTTGGTGATGTCGTTGGTCAGGCGCGTCACAAGCGAGGCGGTGGAGAACTTGTCGATGTTCTTGGCGGAGAAAGCCTCCACGCAGCCAAACAGCGCCAGGCGCAGGTTCTTGGCCGCGCCGTTGCTGGAATAGACCGCAAAGCGCGCGCCGAGCGCGCCAAAGAGCAGCGCGCCCATCGCCATGAGCACCATCAGAGCGCCGGTGCGCAGCACGTAGGGCAGATCCTTGTTCGGGATGCCGATGTTGATGATGTTGGCCATGAGCAGCGGGATGAACACCTCGAGGATGACCTCGCCGGCGACCATGATGGGGGTAAGGATCGTGGTGTGCCAGTACCCGCGTACATAGCCGAACAGCTTTTTAATCATGCTTTTTCTCCTTCCAGGGGGGATTGAGGGATACGCCGTCGTCGTTGATGTTGTCGATCATGCGCTCGAGCAGGGCGGCAAGCTCGCACAGCTCCGCCTCGGAAAATCCGCGCAGGGTCTCCTCGTTGAGCTGGTCGAAGCTCTCGCGGTGCTCGCGGGCAAGCGCCACGCCCTCAGCGGTGGCGTACAGGCGGTTGCAGCGCAGGTTTTCCTCGTCCACGCGCTTTTCGATCAGCCCGGCCCGCTGCAAACGCTTGGTGGACTGCGCGATGGACGCGGGCGTGACCATCAGCCGGCTTGCCAGCTGGTGCTGCGTGCACCCCGGCGACGCGATCACACACTCGAGCACGGGCAGCTGTCCCACATGCAGCGCGCAGCCGCTCGTGCGCTCGCGCAGGCGTTTGCCGCGCAGCACGTTGAGCAGCATCAGCCTGCCGATGACGTTCCAGCAGCCGTCCAAACCGGTTCCCTCCTTTCAAATGATAACCGCTTAACTATTAAACGCTAACGCTGTTCATCATAGCAGTATGGACGGGATCTGTCAAGCGGAATTTACTGCGCGCGCCGAAAGGAATTGTGAAAAGATTGCGGGCATGGTACAATACCGGTATGCCGCCGCGCGGGGGAACGGCGCGGCGCGAACGGGAATTGGAGTATGAAGAAAAAGATCAACGGCAACACCGGCGGCGTGCGCGAGGTGCTGCTTGCCGAAATGGAATCGCTCTATGCGATGGAGCAGGGGCAGGATACGTTCCTCTCCGACGAGCTGTGCGCCGCGCTGGCGCGCTATACGGGGCTGATCGGGCGGGAGATCCTCGTCTACATCAGCCGCAGCGGCAGCGTCGAGGAGGTGCGCATCGGCGACGACCACACCGTCTCCATGCCGGAGCTGCGCCTTGTGCGCAACGCCGACCGGCTCTGCGGCGTGCGCTGCATCCATACGCATCCGCGCGGCAGCGGCCTGCTCTCCGATGTGGACGCCGGCTCGCTCGCCTCGCTGCGGCTCGACGCGATGGCGGCCATCGGCGTGACGGAGGACGGGCGCGCCACGAGCGTATGCGCCGGCTTTCTGGGCGAGCAGGAGGGGGACCGGCGGCAGACCGTGCTCTTTGGCCCCATGCGCGCCTATCATCTGCCGCAAAAGCAGCTCATGGACGCCATCTGCGAGGCGGACGCGCGCTTTGCCGTCAGCGCCTTTTCCGTGTCCGCCGCCCGGCCGGACCGGGCGATCCTCGTGGGCATCGAGGGGACGGACGGGTACGATACGCTCGGCGAGCTCGCCGCCCTTGCGGAAACGGCCGGGGTGCAGGTCGTCGGCCGGTCGCTCCAGCGGCGGCGCGCCGTGGACAACGCGACCTACATCGGCACGGGCAAGGCGGACGAGCTCTCGCTCGACGTCAACGCGCTCGAGGCGGACCTGGTCATCTTTGACGACGAGCTCTCCGCCGTGCAGATGCGCAATCTGGAGCAGGCGCTCGGCGTGCCCATCATCGACCGCACCATGCTCATCCTCGACATCTTCGCCATGCGCGCCCAGTCGCGCGAGGGCAAGCTCCAGGTGGAGCTTGCGCAGCTCAAGTACCGCCTGCCGCGGCTGCTCGGCATGGGGCGCGTGCTCTCGCGCCAGGGCGCGTCCGGCGTCGGGATGCGCGGCCCGGGCGAGAAGAAGCTGGAGATCGACCGCCGCCGCATCCGCCGCCGCATCTTCGAGCTGGAGCAGGCGCTCGCGCAGATTGAAAAGCAGCGCGGCCTCAGGCGCGAGCGGCGCGTGCAGGGGGCCGTCCCGCTCGTCGCGCTGGTCGGGTACACCAACGCGGGCAAATCGACCCTGCTCAACCGCCTCTCCGGCAGCGACGTGCTGGCGGAGGACCGGCTCTTTGCCACGCTCGATCCGGTCGTGCGGCAGGTGGCGCTGCCGTCCGGCGGGGAATGCCTGCTCTCGGATACGGTCGGCTTTATCAACAAGCTCCCGCACGATCTGGTGCGCGCGTTCCACTCCACGCTCGAGGAGGTGCGCGACGCGGCGCTGATCCTGCATGTGATCGACAGCACGAGCCCCTATCAGGACGTGCAGGTGCGCGTGGTGGAGGACGTGCTCGCGCAGCTTGGCGCGGCCGATACGCCGCGCATCAACGTCTACAACAAGTGCGACGCCATGGCGGAGCCAATCCCCCTGCGCGGCGAGGCGGCGCGCATCAGCGCGCGCACGGGCGCGGGCGTGGACGGGCTGCTTCAGAGCGTGGAGCGCGCGCTCAGCCGCAGCCAGGTGCGCGTGGAGCTCGTCGTGCCGTACGAGCGGTATGAGGCCATGCGCCTGCTGCACGAGCTGGGCGCGGTGCAGCGCGAGGCGCACGAGGCCGACGGCACGCATGTGACCGCGCTGCTGGACGAGGCGCAGCTCTGGCGCGTGCAGAAGGCGCTGCGCTGAAGCCGCGCGCGGCCGTCCGGGGGCGCTGCGGGGCGTTTGCCAATGGCGCGCATACGGCGCGCATATAGTAAAATGCAGGCGGCGGGGCCTTTCCGCCGTTTCCAAGGCTTGTTCGATGAGGAGGCGCAGGATTCAATGATCGGTCTGCTGGCCAAATGGTTCATCCCCAACAGCGGCGCGCTGGACGCGCCCGGCGTGCGCGGCGCGTACGGCACGCTGTGCGGCGCGGTGGGCATCGCGCTCAACGCGCTGCTGTTCCTCGGCAAGCTCCTTGCCGGTTCGCTCTCCGGCTCCATCGCCGTGACGGCGGATGCGTTCAACAACCTTTCCGACGCCGGTTCCTCGCTCATCACGCTCATCGGCTTCCGCATGGCCGGCCGCAAGCCGGACCCGCAGCACCCGTTCGGCCATGGCCGCATCGAGTACATCTCGGGCTTCATCGTGGCGCTGGCCATCCTGCTGATGGGCTTTGAGCTGCTCACCGGCTCCATCGAGAAGATCGCCGCGCCGGAGCCGGTGGCGTTCAGCCCGCTGTCGGCCGGCATCCTCGTGGCGTCGATCCTTATCAAGCTCTACATGGCCTTTTACAACCGCCGCATCGGCGCGAAGATCGATTCCTCCGCCATGCGCGCCGCGGCGACGGACAGCCTGAGCGACTGCGTCGCCACGGCCGTGGTGCTCGCCTCCATGCTCATCGGGCACTGGACGCAGCTGCGGATTGACGGCTGGTGCGGCCTGCTCGTGGCGCTGTTCATCCTGTACGCGGGCTTCAGCGCCGCGCGCGAGACGGTGGGCCCCCTGCTGGGCGAGCCGCCGACGAAGGAATATGTGCAGCAGATCGAGGAGTACGTGCTCTCGCACGAGGGCGTGGTGGGCATCCACGACCTCATCGTGCACAACTACGGCCCCGGCCGCAGCATGATCTCGCTCCATGTGGAGGTGCCGGCCGGCGGCGACATCCTCGAGCTGCACGACATGATCGACAACATCGAACACGGCCTGCGCGAGCGCATGGGCTGCGAGGCGGTGATCCACATGGACCCGGTCGTGACGGACGACGCGCGCCTCAACGAGCTGCGCGAACAGGTCGCCGGCTTTGCCAGGGAGATCGACCCGGCCATCACGATCCACGATTTCCGTATGGTCAGCGGGCCGACGCATACGAACCTGATCTTTGACGCCGTGGTGCCCTACCGCTTCCGCCTGTCGGACGAGGAGGTGCGCCGCCGCCTGACGGAGCGGATACGGGCGCTCCCGGGCCGGTATTTCGCCGTGGTCGAGATCGACAAGTCGCACGTGCTCTGAGCGCGTGCGCCGCCGTACGAAAGAAAGGGGGAGCACGATGAACAAGCTGGGCGCGCGCACCTGGCTCTCGCTCGTGGTGATCGGCCTTGCGGGGCAGTTCGCCTGGACGATCGAGAACATGTATTTCAACGTCTTTCTGTACAACACCATCTCCACCGACCCGACCTACATCGCATCCATGGTCGCGGCAAGCGCGGCGGTGGCCACGCTGACCACGCTGTGCATGGGCGCGCTGTCGGACAGGCTGGGGCGGCGCAAGGCATTCATCTGCGCGGGGTACCTGCTCTGGGGCCTGTCCACGCTGTCGTTCGGCTTCATCACGGTGGAGAACGCCGCGCGCTGGTTCCCCGCCGCCAACGCCGCGCACGCGGCGGCGCTGCTCGTGGTGGTGATGGACTGCGTGATGACCTTCTTCGGTTCCACGGCAAACGACGCGGCCTTCAACGCCTATGTGACGGACGTCACCGTGCCGGAGAACCGCGGCCGCGTGGAATCGGTGCTTGCGGTGCTGCCGCTGCTGTCCATGCTCGTGATCTTCGGCGCGTTTGACGGCATGACGCAGCAGGGCCGCTGGCGGGAGTTCTTCCTGATCTTCGGGCTGCTCGTCATGGCGGTCGGGCTCTGTCTCTTATACACATCTCCGAGCCCACGAGACTCGACGTCATCTCG
>ENA-OZAF01000758-OZAF01000758.1-human-gut-metagenome-genome-assembly--contig:-NODE-758-length-11682-cov-5.649179_pt1 | contig 11682 bp, 7 predicted proteins | sample MGYA00244207_ERZ653498 | MGnify/ENA primary metagenome ERZ653498 (study PRJEB26926, sample SAMN06165156) | human gut metagenome | biome: ENVO:00009003; feature: ENVO:2100002; material: ENVO:00002003... | reverse complement strand
AGATGACGTCGAGTCTCGTGGGCTCGGAGATGTGTATAAGAGACAGGTATATGAACGCGTTGGCGTTAAGCCCGATAAAATATGCCGACAACGTCCACAATACGGCGTTGAGCGACTCCACAATCGGGTACCTTGCGGAGATTTTTTCCTTGCAATTCCTGCACTTTCCGCCAAGAAAAATCCAGCTGAAAACCGGCACCATGTCGTACCATTTCAGCGGCTGCCCGCACTTCGGACAATAACTGTGCTTTTCGGTGAAAAACGTGCCTTTGGGAATGCGGTAAATGCAAACGTTCAGAAAACTGCCGACCGCAAGCCCGAAAAATGCGGAAAATATCGTGAATAACAGATGGCCAAGTTCCATTTTATCAACCGCCTGTCACGGTTCGGAAATAAAAATTCTTGAACCCTTTGTCGTTGTTATTGTACGGCTTGTAGTTAGCGTCCAGCAGCATGTTTTTGTATTGACCGGCGGCTGCGTCGCCCGTGATTGCCCCGATATTGCCTTGCTCGAAACTGAAAATGCCTTTGAAACGTTTAGTTTCCGTCGATTGGCTGTAATCCGCCTCGATAAAGTCGATTTCAAGCCCCGGGGAGTCAAATTTTCTTTGCCCTTTGGCGTTATAGACGTCGCAGAACACCTTGACGGACGTAATCTCACCAAAGGTATTGACAATCGCACGGAAGTAAACCTTAATCGTGAAACTGCCGTAAAACGCGCGCTTTTCGGCTTCAGTTGATGTGAAGTATTCCTGCGCGTTCTGCGTGGTGTTGCCGCTGTCCGTCGAATACATAAGCCTGCCGTCTTCGGACGACGAGAACACCTTGTAATCGCCCGTCGGCGCGTTTTTCATCTGGTACGTGGTTTGAGTATCGCCGATTGTAATCATGTTGGTATCTCTCGGGAGCTCGCCGTCCTGCAAATATACCTCAACCGACGACCTTGCCGCCCGCTTGATTTCGTTCTGGACGATTGTGCCAAGGTCTTTTGCGGCGGCGTTTTCTTTCTGGCGCATATAAGCCGTCGTGCCTGCCGTGACAAGCCCGCCGATAACCGTTGCGAGAATACCCATAATGGCGACGACCGCGATCGCTTCGACCAAGGTGAAGCCTTTTTTATTTTTTAAGATTTTTGCGAGTTTTCTCATTTTAATCTTTAAAGTACCTATCTACTTCGTCAAGCGTAAGAACATTACTTTTGACTTCTTCCGGATTGTTCAGGTCGTAATCGATATCGTCGTCATAAACAAAAAGTATACGTTTTGTGCCCTTGTCCGACGTCACCTGATATTTTGTGATACTGTGGATATATGGCACTTTGGGGGCGCCTACTTTTTCGACCGCAACCGCAAACGGTACCGCGCCGTAATCGGTGTCGTAATTAAGCACCACTGAGTACTGCGGCACGTTGCCTTTTGACGTGCTGATGTACGACACCTGCAAAACGCGGCTCGGATAAATGATATATCCCTTAACCTCGTCGCCTTCCTTGTACTTGAACGTGTTCAAAAGAGCCTGCTCCTGCGCCTGCGACCTTTTGGCTTCTTCCTTTTTCGCCTTGGACATATAGCGCGTCGCCGTGTTGAACATGGTGAACGCCAGCGTGCCGACGATCGCAAACAACGCGATTGCAACGATACATTCGGCAAAGGTAAAGCCTTTTTTATTCAGTTTTAAGCGTTTCAAAACCTTTCTCATTTTAGCCGTAATAGTACCCGCCGAAATTCCATTTGGTATAAGTTATCTTTTCGTTTGATTCGATATAGTCGATATCGATATCGCTGCCCGCGCCGCCCGCGCTTGACGATACGTCAAACGCCTGGAAGACCAGGTTTCCGATATTACTGCCTTTGACCGAAATATCTTTTGCGACAATTGTTGCCTGGTTGTTGTTTGAATATGCGTTGGGCAGGATTCCCAAAAAGCCCGTGGAGTTGTTGACGTATTTACCGTTGGGAAGATACACAAACCCGTTGATATAACCGCCACGTCCCAGAAGCAGCTGGTTGCCCATCGTCCCGATAATGCACAGATTGCCGCTTTCGACTGTGCTGACTTCTTTCGCCGCAAGTTTAAGACTGCTTTCGTTTTCTTCGTTCATTGTATAAGAACCCGAATAGGTGGTGTAGAAGCCCGAATAGAAATGCGTGCCGAGCATCGAGTCACTTCTGTCCGCCGAGTTATCGAAAACACCGCCGCCCGTGTTGACGCTGAGTTTATATGCGTTTGCATTGATGGAAGTGTCGCCGACAAGCATAATATAGGCGTTGTGTTTTCCCTTAACGCGCCAGCTGCATTTTCTGAACTCAATGCCCGCCTGAAGTTCGTAATCGCCCTTACCTTCGCCGACAAGCGTGTACTCGTCGCCGTTTTTCACGTATGAACCTTTCCCGCTTTCGACTTTAGTATATTTCGAAGGCGCGTTGATATAAACGTAAACGTCTTTTTCGGTTGCGTCGATTGTAATATTCATACGTTTTGTATTGTTCAGTTGGTTAATCGAGTCGATTATGCCGTCATCTTTGCTCGCGCCGAAGATGACGGGATCTTGCAACTTGGTATTTATACCGCCTGTGCCTTCCCCGCCGAAGTTGAAATACGTGTCTTCGGATATGGTATAGTCAACCTGCGTACGTATTCCGGTCAGCGAGAGATTGACAAATACACCGCCCTGATTTCCGCCAACGGGATTCCCTTTGTCGTCATAAGTACAATACAGAGGATCCAATCCGAAAGTATTGTCACAAGTCAACGGCGTGACGTTTTTGCCTCCGTTTGTGAACCGTAAAACGCGCACGTTTTTGTCAACGCTATCGCTGTTGTAAATCGCATAGAAACGATTCTTTGAATTTAGCGCCGTTGCTTGATGCCTTGTATACGTCCATACATTGTTGGTGTTTTTGTCAATCCACCCAAGTATACCGACACTACCTTCTATGTTTGCAAGATTGTTAATGTCATAGAAGTTAGTTATACCCCTGGGATCGATTGGCTTTTTTTCTAACATTTTATTAAGATCATCGATCGTGTACGTGGCGGTTTTTTCGTTCAGTTTCTTCAAAATAAACTCGCTCTGTTTAAGCTCCCTTAACGGGTTCAGCGACGCGTCGTCCTGTACTTCGCTTACCTGGTTGTATTCGTTGACCGTGATTTTTCCTGTGTCGATTTGATCGCGCATAAACTCTGCGGTGAGTTTGGTTGTTTTAAGTATCGCGATTTTTACAAACCCTTCGTCGATAATTTCCCTGAAAACCGCTGAAACGCTTGAATTTTTGTCCGCGTTCGCATACCGCGCGTTGGATGAGCGCAGATACATCCCGTGGTCTTCGTCACTGAACGCACGCACGGATAAGAATGCGCTTTCGCCGACTTTGGTTGTCGTGTCGGCTTTTATCATATTATCAACGTCTTCTTTGCTCGTGATTGCCTTGAAACTGTTCTTGTCGCTATTGCTTAAAAGTGCCAGCTGTTTGACGTCTTCGACAAAATCTTTGAGCGTGTCTTTTACGCTGTCATATTTCAAAACGGTTTCAACGGTATCGTATTCCGAAGTCGTTTTGGTCATCCTATACGTTTTATATGTCTTTTTTTCGCTCTCTTTTTGTTGTGTTTGACCAATTTTGCCACGTTGTGTCTCATATGTGGTCGGAAAAACACTTGTGTCTTGTAATACGTAATCTTTAACGATTGTTTTAATACTGCTTTCAAATGTGACTTTGTTAAGGTCTAAAAACAGTCCGTCGCTAAATTTGGCAGCATTTGTTTTGAACCTTACAAGCGCGGCGTTATCCCATCCGAAAACTTCTTTTATCTTTTCGTCTTTGACCTCATCTCCGTTTCCGTCATAGAACTTCGTATCATACATAAAGTACTCTATCTCATAGGTAAATTTTATGTGAACGTTGCCGCTATCGCCTTCCTGATATCCGTATTCGGGCATAGCCGCTTTTTTAGTCCATGTTGCTTTTCTTGTCCAATCTCCCCAATCCCGTTCCTTAACATCTGTGCATTCATAATCCACCGTCATGGTATAATTCACCTTATAACTTAAAATTATGCCATCGTGCTTAACGTCCCCATACCATTTGTCCTTAAACTCATGATCTTTTACGCTTATCGATAAGTCGGCAACCGCATTATAATTATCGTCAACTTTCCAATAATCATTTTTCAGTTTTTCAAGCGCCTGTTCCTCGTCCAGATTATAAATTTTCATAATTATGTCAAGAAGGCTCTGCTCCTGATATTCGTTTGAAATCATCTCGCCGCCAAGGGTGTCGATTTTTTTCGCTCTAACTTCGGCGTCGCCTTCATAACCGAACGCGTCGATACCGACAGCCTCGATATTGCCGCTGCCTACGTAAATCTCGTTTACGTTGAGAGTCTGATATTTTACCGTGAGCGCGGCTTTGTAAGTTACGTCGTTTACCGTGCTGACCGAGGTATTATCGAGTGTATTGTCCACGCGCGACTCCTGCACCAGTGAAGTGCTGTTAAGTTGGCGCTGTATCTTTACTTTTTCTTCCGAGCCTTCTTTCTTTTCCGTATTTTCAATAAGCGACGCGTAATTCCAGTTATAAATATAAATGTTGGAAGTTTCGCTGAATTCTACGGGATGAAGCCTATAATGCTCGCCGTCTCCCGTTCCCATACCGGGCAAGTAGCCGTCCCCTTTTAAGATATAGTCGGAATTGTATAATTTCCAGCTATTATTGGCCTTTTCATTGTTAATTATGTCTTCGAAAAGGTTTTTTAAGTCGGTATAGGTTTGACCGTCCGTTCCTTTTAATTGCTCAATGAAAGGTTTCAAATTTTCATTCTTGAAATTTTCTGCGGTTTTGTAATATTCTCTGTTTTCAATATTTCCGTTATTGCTATATAACCTATACCCGCCGGTATAGTCATAGTTGTAGGTTTTGTTTAAGTTATAGTTCCATTTGTTGCCGTTGAAACCAAACACCTCTTTCAGGCGCGTAAAGAAATCATTGCCATTGCTGTAAATTTGATTATTTATGGTATCTTTATCAAGATAACGATTGAAGTTTGAACCGTTCATTCTTGTGAATACCATGGCTTCTTTATAGTTCTTAGTTTTATCCGGTTTTTCGGGTATAAGTTCACCAAGATTTTCGGGCGCGATAATCATACGTCCCATGCAGAATATGTCGCCTCTCATCTTGGTTTTGTTGTAAGACACGGTGGCGTTTTCAACTTTTTCACGATCCTCTTTGTTTGAAGCGTTTATTGTCCCTTTGTCGGTGCTGTCATAAATCGCCAGGTCGTGATATTTGTATTCGGTGCTGTGGCCTAATGCTGCCGGCGCATAAACCCAGTTATATCCATAGTTTACCCTGTCAAAGATAATGTCGCCGCTGCAATAAATATTGCCGCCCTTCGGATACTGCATTATCATGTCTTCGGGGTTGCATTCGGGCGTGGCATACATCGTCGCGCCGATATATTGCGCGTTATTGATGCCGCTTTTGTTATTGTATGTCGCGTCAACCGCCTGCAATTCGCCGTTAACTCTTACCCTGAGCGTTATTGTGACTTCTTCAATCGCGCCGCCGTTCTCCCAGTTTCTTGTCCAGAAAGTGTACGTTTCGGCGTTTTCGTCCGCAAGATCCATAAGGGTGTAGTGCGAGACTTCGTCATAAACCTGCAACGGCAAAAAGTCGTCGTCGCCGTTTTTCGTTTTGTATTTCAGATACATCGCCTCGTTCACTTTGCCCGAGAGTTCGCGCTCTATGTATGTGCCGGTGCCAAGGATATCGAAACCTGCAAAAGTCTTGTTGCCGATCGTGCTGTATTTGATATATTTTTTGTTGTACGTTTTTTTGTAAAGCGCGGGAAGATTTACGCCAAGGTCAAGCCCGCGTATTGTAAGGTTGCCGTCGCAATAGATATTGCCCTGAACTTTTATAACGTTGTCGGCAGCGCCGATAATAAGGTCGCCGTTGGCAAAGATACTGCCAGTAAGACCTTCAAGAATAATCGGGTTGAAGTATCGGGTGGTCATCTTCTTCACGGTTTGCCCGTTCACGACTTCTTCATCCCAACAGTTTATTGAAATATCGCCCTCGATTCTCTTGAAAACAAGGTCGTCGCGTTTTTGTTCTCCGCCCAAGTCGTTGTTGGTTACCAAGGCGTTGCCGAACGTGTCTTTGAGCGTAACGTTTTTGACTGTCGTTTCTTTGTTATAAGTGAAGCTCACCGTTCTTTCCTGCGAGCCTTTTACGCCCCTTACGTCGACAAGTACGCTGTCAAGCGACGTCTTTTCCTTTGACGCGTTGGTAAACGTGACGTAAACTTTCACACCGTTGATTATCGTGAAATCGTCAAGTTCTTCATCAAGGTCGCCGTTGTCGAATTGGAGTTTGACGGGATTATCTTGTTCAAGCTCAAAGGAATTGCTTTCGATAAGTTTGCCGAGATATGAGGAGCTTTTCAGCGTTTCGGTCATTACGAGCGCGGCGTTGTACGCGCGTTCCTGCTGGGTGTCCGCAATACTGTTCGAGAAGGAGGAAAGCGTCACAAAGAGCATAGAAGTGCCTACGACGATAATAATCGCCATAGTCATAAGTACCATAAGCATCGCGCTGCCGCGTTTTTTATTGTACCGCTTGTTAAACCTTTCTATATTTTTTAATAACGTCAGCATAATTGACCTCCTTCCGTCAATCGTACTTTTTTATTTTCCCGTCTTATCTTTGTGACTGCGCTTTCGCGCGTTTTTGTAACTTTTTGTTATATTTATATAATATAATATCCTTTATTTTAAGGTGCCGTTTCCGCACAAGTAATGTCGTGCTATTCGTTCAGAATGTACGTGATCGTCATCGAGAACGTGCCCGAAACATCGTTTCCGTCCGGCGTCATCGAAAGATACGTCAGATTGTACGACTTCACGCGCGCGATCGCGTCGGTCACCTTGTAAAGCGTCTGCATGTCCGTCTTGTATGCGCTCGATATGGTGTAAACCTTTTTGGTGGACGTCGTGACGGGCCTGCCAAGGCTTATCTCAACGTTGAAACCAAGGTCGCCAAAGAACTTGTACAGCGTTTCCGCAATCGCCACAGAGTCCTGATGTCCGGGCATATTGCTGGGTATAAGTTCTTCATTAAGGTTGTTGCTCGGACTGGTAAGTTGTTTCAACGCCGCCTCGTTTTGTCTGATTTCTTCAACGAGCTTGTTGTACCTTGCCGGGCTCACCGCGTCGATTTGCTTTTTGACCTTCGCGATGTCGCCTTCGACCGTCTGCAACTCTTCCTGAGCGGTTTTTTTGTCGTTGTTTTTCGGCATGATGCCAAGAGTGTACGTGCCGCCTACAAGCAGGAACAGGATAAGCACGAAAATCAATATTTTTTCTTTTCTGTTAATCGTCATTTTCCCGTCCTCCTTATTTGTCGCTGCCGCCGAAAAGTTTATCGTTCACGACGTCGAAACTTACCGAAAAATCGGTGGCGGTGTCCATCGACGGCTCAACGCTCTGAATATAGCCGCTGCCGTTTTCCTGAATCGCCGAAACATAGTTTCGCATCGACTGGGAACCCTTGCCCGTAAGTTTTAACGTGATCCTGCCGTTGGTGAAAGTGAACTGCGTCACCTTGCACTCCGTCTTGTTCGCGCTTGTGAAGATTATGTCGAAAATCGTGCCGGTAAGGTTTATCGCGGCGTCGGCTTCTTTCGACGTTGCCTGCGCGCCCGCAAGTGCGTTTGCAACGCGCGTCGCGACTTCCGTCAACGACTCGTATTGGTAAATCGTGTTGCCGTATTTGTCGGTGCCTTTCGTCACGGGGTTGCCGTTTTGGTCAAGCACCACCGTGAAGTTTTTGAACTTGTCTTCGTTCTTGGCAAGCGTGTTTTTCTGGTTGGTGAGTTCCGTCTTGGCAGATTCAAGGTCGGACACGGCAGTGTTGTACTGCGAACGCGCCACAAGATACCACCCGACCATCGCGCATGCCACCACGACGACCGTAACGACAAGAATAAACTCAAACGAGGTGCTTTGCCCCGATTTTCCAATCGCCTTTTGCGCGGCGATAAAATCTATGTTTCTCTTTCTCTTTGCCATAATCCACCTCGTTATTTGAGCATTGTGCCGATAAGCGGTGCAAGCGCGTTGAAATCAAGCTGCTCGACGCCCGATACGCTTTCGGGTACGGGAAGCATCTTGACGTTAAGCCCCATGAAACCGTAAAGGTCGCTTTCAACCGACTGGAACCTGTCAAGGTCGCCCGTGATAAACACGTCATCGAATTTGTAATCGGTATATTTCGAGCGGAAGAACTGAATCGCCTCGCTCACGATGCCGGAAAAGTCGTTGATGAAAAACGCCATTTCGTTCGCATAGTTTTCGTTGGGCATCGAATAAATGGGTTTCGACAGCGAGAAGACGTGCTTGTAATCCGCGAAAAGATACGATGTAATCGTCGTCATGCGATAGTCGACAAGCACGAAATATTGCGGCAGGTCTTCTTTCATAAAATCGACGAGTTTCGACAGCGCGCTTTGCGAAATATCGATTGCCGTAAGTTTCATGCCGACTTCGCGGCAGCACTTTTTCAGGTTTTCGATGACAAGGTTGTCTATGTACGTGATCATAAGACGCGCCTTTTTCGCTTTCTTTTTCTTTTCGCTCTTCTCTTCCTGTTCTTCCTCGCCCTCTTCGGGGGAGTTCAGCGCGGCTTCCTGCATCTCTTCGTCGGGATCTTCGATATTTCTGTCAATCTCGACAAAGTCGACGGTGTGACTTTCCGCAAGTTTTTTATCCGTGAAAAGTTCCGCCGAAATTATCGGATACAGAATCGACGGCTTTGCGTAAGGCAAAATCATCTCGCGGAACGGTATCTTGTTGTTTTCAAGGACGAATTTCGCCGCTTTCGACTTGATATCGTTTTTGCGGATCATATCGAGCATCGCTTCGGTAAGTTGAAGGTCGATATTGGTTGCGCTCGGGTCGTTCAGAAATTCACTGGGGAAATCCATATCGTAAAATTCTTTCACGGTAATTCTCTTTCCGCCCGCCGTCGCAAACATCGCTTTGAGTTTGTCGTTGTTCAAGTAGTAGTAAATCATAATTTTGCTCCAAATCTACCCTTTATTCGGTATCCGTGCCTATCGAGTCGTACATCGAGAACATAGGCATAAGTATTGCGATAAGTATTACGCCGATGACAACCGCCATTACAACCATAAGGGCGGGGTTTATCATTGCGGTAAGACTCTTGATTGCAGTGTCCGCTTCGTCTTCGAAATACGCGGCGGTCTGCCCGAGAACCTCGTCCAGAGAACCGGATTCTTCACCGACGAATATCATTGTCGTAAGCAGCGGATCGAACGCATCGACCGTCTGCAACGCGGCGGATATCGACTCGCCCCTGCGGATTGCTTCGACAGCGTCGTCGATCTGTCTTGATACGTAAGTGTTGTCCATCATCTCCGACACCATCGTCAGCGCGTCGAGAAGATGTACGCCCGAACTCGTCAGCGTGCAAAGCGAGCTTGCAAAACGCGACGTATAAATCATTTTTTGCAATTTTCCGATGCCCGGCATTTTGACTTTCATTTTGGAAACGAAAAGGTCAACCGCCTCGATTCGCTTAACGATCGGGATGAAAATAATAAGCGAGGCGACGATGCCGATAATCAGTATGTAGTCCTTCATGATGAAGTCCTTGATTTTCAGCAGGATTTTCGTGACCAGTGGCAACTTATCTTCGGACACCATCGAAATCATCTTCGGCATAATCCAGATAAGCAAAACCACAACGACAACAAGACAAATCGCCAGAACGATTTTCGGATATGACGTTGCCGATTTGATTTGCCCTTTTCTCTTTTTTTCCTTTTCGTAATAGTCCGCCATTCGGATAAGAGTCTCTTCCAGTTTACCGCTCATTTCGCCCGCCTTGACCATGCTCACGAGAAGGTTGGGGAATACGCCCGGAAGCGCACCCATCGACTCCGCAAGAGAGTTACCTTTCTGAACCTCTTCAAACAATGCGGCAAGCACGTTTTTGAGTTTCGGTTTCTCGGTGCGTTCGTAAAGCATTTCCAGCGACTTAATAAGAGGCAAGCCGGCGTTCAGCATCGACGCGAGCTGTCGGCAAAACTGCAACACCAGCGCGGTGTCGAGTTTTGAAAGTTTGCTTGCGTCGCCCTTTCCCGTGGCATGGACGTAATAGCATTTCAGACCGCGCGACGAAATGACCTGATTGAAGTCGTCTTCGCTCGTGGCGGTGATCGTGCCGCTTACGCGTTTTCCTTCCGGCGAAAGTGCCTTGTAAGAATACTTGTACATATTACCTCGCAATTATTTTGTCAAAACAAAAAATATTCTTTTGCTAATTTATTATAACATACGACTTGTTAAAATTCAAGATTAAAAAAAATTTCGGCGCAAAATATTGCAAAAACATAAAAAAATCAGGCGGAATTACGGCGGTTTAAGGTATTTTTCAAATTTTTCGGAAAATTATTTTGATTTTTTTGGCACGAGTTTTCAACACTTTCGTACGAAAATATACAGTCGTACAATAAAATTCCGCCGTGCGTTTGCTTTCCGAATTTTTCAAGAAATCGACGTTTTTTCGTAAAAATTCGCCAAAAATACGCAATTTTTTACACGCAAAATAATATACTTTATCGTTCAATTTTGCATTATAAAGTCGCTTTTATGTCAGTCAAAAAAAATTCCGCCGTGCAAATTCATAATTTTTTCCGACGCGACCGAAAAAGCATTGACAATATTTTTTTCCTTTATTATAATTTATGGTACAATATACAGTTTTTTGTTCAAAATTTTAAGGAGATATACTATGGCAACAAGAAAGAATGTCAATGTCGACGACGCTTTGGAAACGGCCGAAAACGTGACGGAAACCGTTACCGATAACGTGGCGGAAAATGCGGAAAACGTTACCGAAAACGTGGCAAACAGCACGACGGAAAATGCTGAAATCGCCGCGGACGAAACGCCTTCCGTAAGTCCCGAAACCGTTGACGAAACCGAAAAAGCAAAGCAGCCTTTGAGTCTCGAAGACGCCCTTGCCGCGGCTGAATTTGCGGCAGGTCAGTATGAGTCTTTCGCCGCCGAGGAAAAGGCGGAAAAAGAAAGCGTCAGCCTGTCCGAACCGGAACCTGCGGCGGACGAATTGCCCGAAATCGGCGCGGCAACCTTCGATCCTTCGATGTTCGACGAAGGCGAAATCACGATGCCGGAAACCCCTACGGAACCCGCCGAGGAACTCCCTGTCGAAGATGCCGAAACCCCCGTCAAAACAGCCGAAATACCCGTTGAAGAAAGCGCGCCAGAAGCGGCTGAAAACGTTGAATCCGAGGCAGTCCCCCTGCCCGATTTGTCAGAAGAACGCCCTGTTATGGGCGGCGAAACGCCGGTTGAAAAGGTTGAAAAAACCGAAAAACAAGCCGCGAAAAAACCGTCGAAACCGCGCGAAAAAAATGCCGCTACGGCAAAAAAAGCGGCGGAAAAATCCGAACCCGCAACCGAAGAAAAACAGGAAGAAACGCCCGCGGAAGAAACGCCCGCAGCCGTTACCGAAAATGAAGAACAGCCGGTGACGGAAGACAAAAAAGTCGTCGCGAAAAAAGGCAAACCCGACAAAAAATCGAAGGATAAAGCCGCCGACGCGGAAGCAGAAAAACCCAAAAAGGAAGAAC
>ENA-OZAF01000755-OZAF01000755.1-human-gut-metagenome-genome-assembly--contig:-NODE-755-length-11726-cov-3.828378_pt1 | contig 11726 bp, 10 predicted proteins | sample MGYA00244207_ERZ653498 | MGnify/ENA primary metagenome ERZ653498 (study PRJEB26926, sample SAMN06165156) | human gut metagenome | biome: ENVO:00009003; feature: ENVO:2100002; material: ENVO:00002003... | reverse complement strand
ATATTGGTGGAGTCGAGTTCCCAGCAGGTAATACTTGAGCATAATTCCGCAGCGTCTGTGGACGTGGCGGGTCTGTCGAGGCTGCCGTTGCTGATGGTTTTGTGCGAGGCTGTTGATAAAGGCGAGCTAAATCTTGATAGCACGGTAAGCGTGAGCGAGGAAGCGTCGCGGGTCAAAGGACCGACCTCGTTTATTGAGGGAGGGGAGCAGATTTCGGCCAGGGATTTGATGAAAAGCGCTATCATGATAGGCGCGGGAGATTCAATATATGCCCTTTGCGAGTTGTACAGCGGATCCGACAGTGCGTTTTGCGGCCGGGTGAACTCCAGGATGCAGGAGCTGGACATTAATGTAAACTATACTACGTGCGCGGAAACTGGAGTAGTTCTATCGGCCAGCGACCTCATGAAGGTGGGGTGCGAGCTGATAAAGAGCAGCTGTTTTAAGGAATACAGCTCCGTCTATCTTGATAAGCTGGTTCACGCAAATGGAACCGAAACGCAGCTTGCTAGCCCTAACAAGCTGTTAAAATCTTATAGCGGTTGTGATGGAATAGCCACAGGCTCATCAGAATCGGCGGGATACTGCGGCGTGTTTTCAGTTGAACGCGGCGGAACCAGGCTGGTGGGCGTCGTATTGGGAGCTGCGAGCGCCTCAGAGAGGTTTGAAACCGCAGGAAAGCTCTTTGACTATGGCTTTGGCTCTTTCAAAAGCGTTACTCTTGTAAAAAAGGATGAAGTTGTCGCATCCGATGTAGCTATAGCAGGAGGAGACGAAAAAAGCGTTAGCCTGATCTCATCAAAGGACATTACCTTGCTATTACAGCAAAACGAAGCCCCGCCACAAAAAGTCCTTGATGTACCGGAAACAATACCAGCGCCTTTTTCCCAGGGAGATGTGCTGGGTTATCTTAAAATAGTGGACTCCACTGGGACGGAGCTTTTAAAGGTTGAGCTTTTAGCGGATAAAACCGTGGATGAGGCGTCCTTTAAAGACTTTTTTATAAGAATATTGACCGAATGGCTTTCGTAAATAATTTAAGCTGAATTGACCGCAACATATTGGCTACAGCAGAGCCGCGTAATGGTATATGCGGCTCTGCCCAGAGTGTCACAAAAGCGGCTGCGCCACTTTTTTAAAGTTAAGGGTTTGCCTCTCATCCTTTGGTCTGCTGGACGGCAAAACCCGCAAAGAACGAAAACCGCACGGTTCTCCTCCATTGTGACGCGCATGCCGTCGAGCCGGATTTAAAATCAAGGGCTGCGGCCCTTGACGATGCTAAGGTTTTTGACAGTCTGAGCCGCTTAACGCTATATGTGGCGCCGGCTTTAATTAAGGATTTTATTTTACTGTGTTTTATCCCTAGGTGAGATCATATCCGTCTGGGATTTGTCCTGTATAAGCCAAGAGAATATGCGGTTCTGTACACACTGGGACTGCCATCATATCCTCTGTGTAAATATCGATTTATTTCCAACTTAATAATAACAAGAGGCTTTTATAATTACCATGTTTGCTTTTTAATGCCATGAAAATACCGAGCCGCACGTCTTTTCTTGTGCGCGGCTCTTATACGTGATATAATCGTTTCAAAAAGAGGTATGGTATTGATCATCTTAGGCATAGACCCAGGATACGCAATAATGGGGTATGGGATTATCGACGCAGATGGAAACAGGCTTCGAGTAATTGATTACGGCGTAACCGAGACACGCAGTAGCATGCCCTTTCCAGAACGGCTTGAGAGACTGTATCTTGGGGCCAGACAGCTTATACAGCTCTATCAGCCGGCGTGTATTGCATTTGAGGAGCTGTTCTTTTATAGAAATACCGCAACCGCTATGCTCGTCGGCGCAGGAAGGGGCGTGGCGCTGCTTGCGGCCCAGCAGGAGGGACTCCCCCTTTATGAGTATACGCCGATGCAGATAAAGTCCGCGGTTACGGGGGATGGACATGCCGATAAGAAGCAGATGCAGGAGATGGTGCGGCTGTTGCTGAACCTTAAATCTGTACCAAAACCGGATGACGCGGCCGACGCTCTCGGCGTTGCAATCTGTCACGCTAGCACGCCGGAACCTGCGGCAGAAGAATTTAAAATAAAATAAGGTAAGAAAACTATGTATGCATATATCAGGGGCGTCGTCGACAGTGTTGGAGCTGACAGGGCGATAATAGACGCTTTGGGAGTTGGATATGAGCTTATATGCAGCGCCAATACGCTAAAACGCGTTGGGGTTGGAAGCCAATGCAGATTGCTTGTGCATCTGCAGTTTTCTCAGGACGCGCAGACGCTGTATGGCTTTTTTGATGAGGAAGAGCGGGAGATGTTCAGAAAGCTAATAGCGGTGTCAAAGATAGGCCCCAAAACCGCCATAAGCATTCTCGGTTCGCTGACCCCGCAGGACATTACGACAGCTATATTAACTGAAAATGTAAGCGCCTTTGACGGCGTGTCCGGTATAGGTAAAAAGACTGCGGCAAGGCTGCTATTGGAGCTGAAGGGAAATATAGGAGCATTTGGAACGACTGCGCCGGAATCGGTGAAGGGAGGCCAAAGCGTAAATGAAATGCGAACGGAAGCCGTGGCCGCGCTAGTATCTCTAGGCTATGACGGCGTAACGGCGGGCCGAGCCGTAGCTGCCGCGTCCGACTGTGAACGCCTGGAGGATATGATAAGCGAGGCTCTCCGCGCCATACCGAGCGGTTTTTAGGAGGAGGCTTTAGATGGAAGACAGACTCATAACCTCATCGTGGCTTGCAGAGGACGATCAGGCCGAGTACAGCCTAAGACCACGCTTTTTGAATGAATATATAGGTCAGCATGGCGTCAAGGAGCACATGCGTATATATATTGAAGCGGCAAAACATAGGGGCGAACCCCTTGATCACGCGCTTCTATATGGCCCTCCAGGATTAGGAAAAACGACGCTGGCTTCAATAATTGCAAACGAGATGGGTTCGAATCTGCGCGTGACTTCCGGGCCGGCTATATCGCATGCCGGAGATCTTGCGGCCATATTGTCAAAGCTTGCGCCTGGCGACGTGTTGTTTATCGATGAAATACATAGGCTGAATTCAAGCGTTGAGGAGATACTATACCCGGCAATGGAGGATTTTGAGCTGGATATAGTTCTTGGAAAGGGTCCGGCGGCCAGGTCGCTCAGGCTTGAGCTGAAACCATTTACGCTAGTTGGAGCGACCACCCGAATGGGGCTTTTGACGTCGCCGCTAAGGGACAGGTTTGGCATAAAGGAGCAGCTTGAGCTTTACGCAAATGAGGATTTGAGGGAAATAATAGTACGCAGCGCATCCATACTGGGTGTTGAAATAGATGATGATGGCTCAACGGAAATAGCGTCCAGGTCGCGCGGCACTCCAAGGATCGCAAACAGGCTGCTTAAGCGTGTCAGGGATTACGCGCAGGTAAGGGGTGACGGCGTTATAGATAAAAAAACAGCTCAGGCTGGGCTTGATATGCTGTCGATTGATGAATTTGGCCTGGACGCAACGGACAGAAGGATTCTCTCAACCATGATTGAAAAGTTTGCGGGACGCCCTGTGGGCGTGGATACTATAGCCGCGTCTACAGGCGAAGATGCGGCTACGGTGGAGGACGTGTATGAGCCATATCTGATGCAGCTGGGGTTTATAGCGCGGACTCCGCGTGGGAGGATCGTACTTCCGAGAGGATATGCGCATATGGGATTTTTGCCGCCGATTCAGGAATGAAACTGAGCATAATAAACCGTATATAAAACAGGAGGTAACACCATGGCCAAAAGAGTACGCGATCTGGAACAGGAAATTGAACGATTAAACGAAGAGCTTGTAGCCGCAAGACAGGAACAGAGCAACCTACAAGCTGAACTCAACCTGTTCAGAACAAAGGAAAACGCCATTGTCGGAGCGCTTACGGAGGCGCAGGCGTCGGCCGCAAAAACCGTAGATGATGCCAAGGGCCGCGCGTGCATTATAATAAAAGACGCAGAGGATGAGGCGAAGGCGAGGCTTGCCGTGGCTGAGGAGAGCATCAACGAGGCCAACGAAAGGGCTGCCCTGATAATTGAAAACGCACAGGCTGAGGCCAGAAGAAGGATGGACGATGCGGAGCGTGCCGTAAGCGAATATAGAAACAATATTGACAGGCTTAACGGCTATTTGACGCAGGCGGCGGAGGCTGCAAAAACCTTTGCAGCTCAATTTGGCGACTTTATAGCAGGCATCAATCCTGAGACCGATGTGGATTACGCATTGGAAACGCTGCCCAAATACCACGAGGGCATGGACCAGGGCAGACTTCCGAAGGATTATAAGGATCCGGCAGAGCTTATGCAGAGCATATACGCTATTCAGGGGCGCGACATACCGGTGGAGGATAAAGAGAGCCGTGCTGAAGATGTCGAGGAGGACGATCGTGTATGGACCGTGGATGAAATAAAGGTTGATGAAAACGAAAAGGATCCTTTAATCTTTGAAACGGATGAAGAACTTGACGCGCTTATTGACGATATACTTAGTGACGATTGACACCGATGAGCAACCATGTTATAATTAACTTTACTAAGGCTGTGATAAGGGTTCAGTTTGATATGTCGACTAAAGAGAGCTTCCCATTTGCTGTGAGGGTTGCAGTCGGTTGCGAATGTCCCGCCCTTTGAGCCGCAGGGAGGAAATGCCCTGACGCATGCCCGCGTTAAAGGCGCAAGAGTACAAAGTAAGGTGGTACCGCGTGTATTATCCCGCCCTTATATTAGGGGGCGGGTTTTATTATTTAGGAGGTTAATATGGCAAAAAAGAATGAAGATTTTGTAACCCATATCGCATCGCGAAATGAAGATTTCCCTCAGTGGTATACCGATGTAGTTGTAAAGACAGATATGGTGGACTACTCTGAAGTTAAGGGCTGTATGGTTATAAAGCCGTACGGCTATGCGGTGTGGGAGCTAATACAGTCCGAGTTGGACGCAAGGTTTAAGGAAACCGGACATGTCAACGCGTATTTCCCGCTGTTCATACCCGAAAATCTGTTAAAGAAGGAAGCAGAGCACGTAGAAGGCTTTGCTCCCGAAGTAGCATGGGTTACCCACGGCGGAAGCGAGGAGCTTGCCGAGCGCCTGTGCGTACGGCCCACCAGCGAAACCATAATCTGCTCCATGTACAGCAAATGGATACAATCGTATAGGGATTTGCCTGTGCTTATAAACCAGTGGGCAAACGTGGTACGCTGGGAGAAGAGCACGCGTCCGTTTCTCAGGACCACAGAGTTCCTATGGCAGGAAGGGCATACCGCTCACGCAAACGCGGAGGAGGCGGAGGAAGAGACAAAGCGCATGCTGGGGGTATATTGCGACTTTATGGAGAACGTACTTGCCATACCTATTATATCTGGTCGCAAGAGCGAGAAGGAAAAGTTTGCCGGCGCGCTGGCAACCTATACCATGGAGGCCCTTATGCAGGATGGTAAGGCTCTTCAAATGGGAACCTCCCACAATCTGGGAGACCACTTTGCTAAAGCCTATGACATAACTTATCTCAGCCGTGAGGGTAAGCTGGAATACTGCCACACAACGTCGTGGGGAACCTCGACCAGGATGATTGGCGGGGTTATAATGGTGCATGGAGACGACAGGGGACTGGTACTGCCGCCAAGGGTCGCGCCGATACAGGTAGTAATCATTCCTATTGCGGCCCATAAACCGGGCGTTTTAGAAAAGGCCGACGAGCTTTTCAGGCAGCTTAAGGAAGCTGGAATACGCGTAAAGGTTGACGACAGCGACCAGAGCGCCGGATGGAAGTTCAATCAGTGGGAGATGAAGGGCGTGCCGGTCAGGCTTGAAATCGGACCGAAGGACATAGAAAACTCGCAGGTCGTCATCGTACGCAGGGATGATCACGAAAAGTCAGTGCTGCCAATGGAGGGTTTAACTGCCGCTATAAAGGATACGCTCAATGCCGTTCACAAGGGACTCTATGAAAGGGCTTTGGCCATGAGGGAATCAAAGACCGTAGATGCGGCTACTTTTGAGCAGCTTAAAGAGGGCGTTAAAAATGGCTTTGTGAGGGCAATGTGGTGCCAGGAACGCGAATGTGAGGAGGCCATCAAGGAGAAAACGGGCGCCACCACACGGTGCATGCCCTTTGATCAAAGCGCCATAGGGGACGTGTGCGTTCACTGTGGTAAACCCGCAAAAGCGCTTACATATTTTGCAAAGGCATATTGATATAATAGATTTTGCGGCGCGTCCATTGCCCCTTTGGGCTGGGCGCGCTTGTTACATATAATCTTTGCGCTTGAGGAATATTTTAGATAGTTTTTCTCTTGTTCGATAAAACAGGCTATGCCTAGCATCCGCACTGGAAGTGGAATGTGGGCGCTGAATGCTGTTTTCCATAAACCATTTTTGGCAGTCCATACAGGTTTCGTCGGCAGCGGACTTCTTTTTGTATGAGCCGTCTGGATTGAGAACCCTGGATTTTACGTTATCGGCCAGCATTATATCCAGTATCTCCATCAGCTGGCGTTTAACGTCGGCGTCCAGCACAGGGCAGGCGACCTCTACCCGGCGGGTTGCGTTGCGCGTCATAAGATCCGCAGATGAGATATAAATCTTTGAGTTTTCACCCTGGCCAAAGCAATAAATCCGTGAATGCTCAAGAAACCGGCCTACTACGCTAGTTATGTTTATGTTTTCCGTTTTTCCCCTTACGCCTGGCAAAAGGCAGCAGATCCCGCGAAGTATCAGCTGAATCCGTACACCCGCGACGGACGCTTCAGAAAGCTTATCGATAATCTCGCGTTCGGTCAGGGAATTGGCCTTAATCGTAATCCTCCCATTTGAACCCTTGGCTATTTCTTCATCGATAAGTCTAAGTATTCCTGCTTTAAGGCCAAAAGGGGCTACAAGAAGCTTTTGATAGGAACCATCCAGGTTGGAGATAACTATATTTTGGAAAAATAAGGTAGCGTCCACGCCTATTTCATTATCCGAGGTGATTAAGCATAGGTCCGTATAGCTAGAAGCTGTTTTTTCATTGTAATTTCCGGTGCCTATCTGCGTAATATACCTTACTTTCCCGCGCGCCTTTCTCGTTATAAGGCATACCTTTGAGTGGCACTTATAAACATCGATTCCATAGGTTATGCGGCATCCTGCTCTCTCCAGCCTTTCCGCCCATTTTATATTATTCTCCTCATCAAACCTTGCTCGCAGTTCCATTAAAACGGTTACATCCTTCCCGTTTTGAGCAGCCTCGCATAATAGGTGAGCCACCATGGAATCTGGAGCAAGCCGGTACACGGTAATCTTTATTGAGATAACGCACGGATCAGAGCAGGATTCCTTTAAAAGTTGAATAAAGGGGGTCATCTGCTCAAAAGGATAAAATATAATTAGGTCTCGTTTAAGCACCTGCTTGGTCACGCTTTTATCCTCATCAAGGCATTCGGGATACCTTGGAATAAAGGGAGGATAGGTAAGCTCAGCGCGTAAAGCGGGATGTATGGCGTCTTTAATTCCAGATGTATATTTTAAATCAATAGGGCATTGAAAGCTATATGTCTGTCTCATATCAATATTCAAACGCATGCATAGCAGCTCTAATAGCGCGGCGTTCGGTTCGCCCTGGAGCTCTAAACGCACGGGGGCAAGATGATCGCGTTTTTTAAGCAACTTTTTCATATGATGCCGATAGTCGGTGTCCTCGTCGTCAAATTTTTCGTCATCAAAACTTAGATCCGCGTTCCTCGTTACGGAGATGGTATTGATACTTACGACGGTATACATATTGAATATTGAATCCATATATGCCTTTATAATATTCTCCACCCGAATAAAGCGGCTAGGGGTATCAAGCCATAACAGCGGCGGCAGCGGGGAGGGTACGGGAACAAGTCCCAGATGAATGCCGCCCTTTTTGCCAGTCAATAAAGAGGCTATATAAAGCTGTTTGTTGGCAAGATGGGGAAATGGATGCCATGGGTCTACAATCTGAGGTGAAAGTATCGGCATGATAAACCTGAGGAAATAATCATTGACATGCTTCCGTTCCTTTTTTGTGAGTTCGTCAAAGGAAAGGTCGTATATGCCCTTATCACGCAACGATATATCAATTCTATGCATCAGCCTGTCCCTCAGCTTCATTAACGGCGGGATCGCACTAAAGATATTGTCGAGCTGCTCGCGGGGGGTTTGGCCTGTCTTGTTATTTAACATGTCTGGAGCGATCACCGACAGGTCAAAAAGGCTGCCAACCCTAACCATGAAAAACTCGTCAAGATTACTGGTGAATATGGATATAAACTTTAACCTCTCAAGCAGAGGGACGGTGGCGTCAGAGGCCTCCTCCAGCACCCGCTTGTTGAAGCCAAGCCAGCTGAGCTCCCTGTTTTGGGTATATGTGGTATCAAGCGTAAAGGTCTTCAGGCGGTCTTTAGTATCCTGTGACACAGGTAACCCTCCCTGACTCCGTATTCGCTTACGATAATACTATTACCACCAAGCCTGTTGGTCAATATTTTTAAAATAAACAAGCCTGGAATTATGGTATGCACCCTGTCAGGACAGTTCTTAAGAATCAGGTTCCTGGCCGTCTCGTCATTAGCGCATAGAGTTTTATAAAGCTTGTCAAGCTGATCCGATGAAAAGCTTCGGTTGCTGGATTCGAAATCATATATGGAATTAATGAGCTTTAAAGTAGCGCGAGCCGTACCTCCAACGCCGCATATCATTGAGTTCTTGGCGAAAGCGTTTATATCGACGCTATTTATAGCACTATTTATCTCGCGAAGTATTTTTTTCTGTTCGCTTGGCTTGGGAAAGATTTTGGAAACATAACGTGAAAAAAGGTTAAGGGAACCCAGAGGGAAACTTAAAGTCTTTAGCGCGTTGTTGTGCGCGCCCATTGAAAAGGATACGACCTCCGTGCTTCCGCCGCCTATATCTATGAGGGAACCCGATTGCGCGTCTATTGAATGAAGCGCGCCATAGTAATCGAGCATGGCCTCCTCATTGCCGGATATCACCTCGACATTGTATCCTGTCGACTCGTATATGTGGTTTATTGCTTCATGAGTATTTATAATATTGCGAAGCGAGGCGGTCGCAAACACAGCAAACCTATCTATTTCAAAGTTTTCAAGCCGCTGTTTAAATTCGTTTAATGCCGAGCATATTTTCATAATACCCCGCTTTGACAGCGCGCCTTCGTTTACATAGCCGGCTATCCCAGCCATAACCTTTTCGGAAAAGAGTATTTTAAAGCTTGTGCCTTCGGCTTTATATACTGATAATCGTATAGTATTAGAGCCCACGTCTATTACGGCGCATTTCATTGCCATACCTCCATTATGCTTTCCGTCATTATTCTACCTCAAGGAACACCATAATAACAGTTAATGAATTAACATAATCTGTTATTTAAGTGTAAAGTTAACGCCGCGTGAAACCACATCAATACCATATTGCCTAGATTACTTGTATTAAAGTAAAGAGATGGCAAAGGCATACCATGTATAAAGAAGCAAATAAAAGGCTCCATGGCATAAAGGGAGCTCAGTGTGTCAAAAAAGCGGCGAAGCCGCTTTTTGAGGTTATGGGTTTTGCCTCTCGCCCTTCGGCGTCGTGACGCGCTTGTTGAGCGCATCGTGAAATCAACCCGCAAAATATGTCCTTCGGTTACAAGCAGCTGTCAGGCCATGTTTTGCTATAAAGGTATCAAAAATCACCGTACATGCCGCTGATATTTGATGGATTATAAAATTGAGGAGATGTTCCAAATCTTATACTATTCCCTCTGCGTTTTTTGGAGTGCTTAGAACCTTTTTTGCAAAAAAGGTTCTAAGCCGCCCGAGGCAAAACCCACTGAAGAACGAAACCCTCACGGTTTTCATCCGTTCCGACACGCATGTCGTCAGAGCCGGATTTAAAGCCAAGGGCTGCGGCCATTAACAATCCCGAAGTTTGGGCTCCCTTGTATAAAGGGAGCTGTCAAGGAAGCCGACAGAGGGGTATTGCAAAGAAACAGTTACAACCCCTATGTCATGGCTGTGCCGTACTGCCTCCCCTTGTACATGGAAGACTTTTCTACGCAAACCATGTAACCCATGGTCACGCTTTTAATCTCTATTGAAAGCGTCGCTGGAATTATCAGAGCCATCTTCAGCGGTTGCGGCAATCTCTTCGGGTTTCATTCGTACATAATTTACTCTAGTATTCGATCATAGGCTCTATCGTTAGGATCATAACCGTTTTTCGATCTTTTCAGGGCGTATTGCTGAACAAACTTAACCATAATGCGCTTTGATCATCTTCCTGGAATACGCCATATCCAAACCATGTCCGCTATCAATGAACTATTCTGAATTATACCAATTACAAACTGCGCTTTTAAAAGAGCGAATTCTTCCTTAATTATCTCCTTTCATAATGCCGCGCATCCTTGCTATGCTTAAATTACTCATCCATATCGGATATAACGAGCAATTCCTTTTCGGAAACAGCTTTGGAAATCAATTCGTCAAGGTCGGCTGACAATTCGCTTTTCCGTATGACCTCAATATCAGGCCTTGTTACGGGATGCTGGGGAACAAATATTGTACAGCAATCCTCATAAGGAAGTATGGAAGTTTCGAATGAGCCTATTTTTTTAGCTACATTTACTATGTGCTCCTTATCAAAGCCGATAAGAGGACGGAATACCGGCATGTTAACCGCATCGTCAGTAACGCGGAGGCCTTGGAGCGTTTGGCTTGCAACCTGCCCGAGCGCCTCCCCCGTAATCAAGGCCTGTGCTCCGTCCATTCGCGCAATAATCTCAGCAATCCGCATCATTGCTCTTCTCATAAGGATGGTTGTCTCTTTTGGTGGGCACTTATCGTATATTTTAAGCTGAATATCCGTAAACGGTACAAGATGGAGCCGTATTGCACCGGAATGTGTTGAAAGTATGCGCGTAAGCTCAACCACCTTATCGCGGGCGCGTTCGCTGGTGTACGGATAACTGTAAAAATGCACTGCGCTTAGTTCGAGTCCGCGGCGGGCCATCATATAGCCTGCGACGGGGCTGTCTATCCCGCCGGATATAAGCAGCGTACCACGTCCGGCTGTTCCTACGGGCATACCGCCCGCGCAGTATACTTCCTCGGTATAGATATATGCCATGTCCCTGATTTCAACACACAGCTGTATGTCAGGCGAATGAACGTCAACACTGAGTTTTGGAAACCTTGAGAGCAGGTATCCGCCCAGCTCCCTGCAGATGGCGACAGAATTAAGCTCAAACTGCTTGTCAGAACGTTTTGAGTATACCTTGAATGTGCTTGAAGCATTCGCAGCCAACGCGCGTTCCATGAGTGAACAGGCGGCTTGTTTTATTGTATTCCAGTCCTTATTAACGCCAACGGAAGGACTGACAGAGTGTATGCCAAAAACCCGTTTGAGGTTTGAAACCGCCTGTTCATTCATGGACGGGTCAATGCCAAAGACGAATATCCTTCCCTGCTCCCGGCGCACTTGCGCGTTCATTCCCGAAAGCGCTGATTTTATGCGTTCTATGAGTTTGCGCTCAAAAAAAGGACGGTTCAATCCCTTTAGATGCAATTCCCCATATCTGATCAATAGTACGTTTTCCATCATTTGTTCTCCTTAAATCATTTTTTCACGGCTGTATGCGCTAGAATTCCAGCTATCTACGGCCTGTCTCTTATACACATCTGACGCTGCCGACGA
>ENA-OZAF01000739-OZAF01000739.1-human-gut-metagenome-genome-assembly--contig:-NODE-739-length-11992-cov-7.118707_pt1 | contig 11992 bp, 9 predicted proteins | sample MGYA00244207_ERZ653498 | MGnify/ENA primary metagenome ERZ653498 (study PRJEB26926, sample SAMN06165156) | human gut metagenome | biome: ENVO:00009003; feature: ENVO:2100002; material: ENVO:00002003... | reverse complement strand
GCGTAAGATCGTCGGCAGCGTCAGATGTGTATAAGAGACAGCCATAATAAATATGGATGGAGAGAAGAGTGGAGAGGGTTCTTTCAATTTTAAAGTTTTGGAAAAAGCTGTTAAAATATTGGTGCCAAGAAAGGGAAAGTAATGGAATTAGTTGAAAGCGAAGTAAAATTATCAAGGAAAGAGAAAAGAAAAATAAAAAAGCAGCAAGAATTAAAAGAGCAGGCTGAAAACGAAAATGAAATTAGAATTAGTCATATTATAAAGCCTGTTTATTTTCTCGCTTTGGCTATTTTTCTAGAAATGCTCAATTTTCTATGGATTGGCTTTAAGGTTACGGGAAACCCAGAGAAGCTTCAGGTGCTTCCAAAATATTTTTTCTTAGACCTTGGCTTTTTATTGTTTTTTGCGGCGGTTATATTTCTTTGCAGAAAGCGAAAGCTTGCAAACTTTTTCATGTATTTTATAATTGGACTTCAAGTTTTAATAAACATTATAAACGCAACCTTATATAAGGTTTTTGGCGATATTTTTAGTTTCGATATGATGAAACTAGGCGAAGAGGCGGTGTCGGCTTTCAAATTTGAGTTTATTGATTTTTGGAGTATTATTGTTAACCTAGCATTGCTTGGGCTGTTAATAACTGCCCAGATGCTTCTTGATAGAAAATTTAAAAAGACTGTTCCTTTAACATCATTAAACAAGAAAGCAATTTTACTTTTAGTTTTCTTTGGAACATGGGTTGTTTCGCTCACTTGTTTTTTCAGCCAAACCTTAAATTTTTATGACACTGATAGCAGTGTTAAAGTGAGTGAAAGCGACCAGTATTTGTGGGACAATATGCATTTCAAGCTAGAGGCATATAAAAAGTTTGGAACCTGGGGTTTTTATATTAAAAGTTTATCAAACCTTATCTATAAACCTGATAATTTTGATGAAAATATTGAAAATGATATTATGATAAGTTTAGAAGAGGGCCAGCAGGAAGTAGATGTTACCGCGCCTCTTTATGGCGACAACTTGATAGTTATTATGCTAGAGAGTTTTGAGTGGTTTGCTATAGACCCATTTAACACCCCAACTCTTTGGGAAATAAGAACGCAAACTGGCGTTAGCATGGAAAACTACTATAGTAAAAACAAAACCAATGTTAGTGAAGATATTGCAATACTTGGCAACATGCCAAAAGACACATCAATGCAAAGTTTAGCTAAAAATGGTTATTTAAACACACTATATTCGTTACCAAACCTGTTTAATCAGCTTGGATACACCTCAAACTATTTCCACAGCTGGAAAAAAGGTTTTTACGACCGTGATATTATAAATGCTGGTATGGGTTTTGATAATGTTTATGGGCTAGAGGATGCTTCCTTAGAGAACAAGTCAACAAGGTTTGGCGATTGGAACCTAGACTCTCAATATATTGAGTATATGTTAGACGAGTTTATTCCAACAACTGGCAACTTCTTCTCATTTTTCACAACGGTTGCAACTCACGGGTCGTATGACACCACAAACCCAAGATTTAGTGAGTATTACCAAACTTATGATGCAAATCTTGACGCCTATAAACAGTGGCTTGCAAGCGAAACAACCTATGTTTACCCAACAGATAGCGATTTAGAGAGCTATTATCGCCAATATAAATGTGCAGCGATGGACACTGATAGACTAGTTGCCTTAGTGATTGAAAACTTAAAAGAAAAGGGGTTATATGAAAACACTACCTTAGTGCTTTATGCCGACCATAATTGCTATTATGAAGACATATATTTCAACATTAAGGGAACAAGCAAAGCCGACTATCATAATATCTACAACTACAATGTGCCTTTCATGATTTTAAGTTCTAAGCTTGCTCCTGAAATAAAAACAGATTTCGTTAACACATACGACATCTATCCAACCATATGTGAGCTTTTTGGGCTTCCTTATAACACAGCTTTAACCCAAGGCTATAATATCTATTCGGTTGAAATTAAAAATAGTGTTATGGTTTCATACTTGTCTGGTGCATTTAATGCAGATTTCTACACGCTAAACATTGTAGATATGTTTGCAAGTGAAAGCGCTACTCAAGAAGACCTTTTAAGATTTAAGAGAAATGCCTGCAAGTTTTATGAAAAACAATACTACATTGAACTTATTTATAAATATGGGTTGGCGGTTTAACTAAAGAAAAATAAATATATGCTATATTAAAAGCTATAAGGGTTGAAACGCCATCAAATATTATATCGCATATATCAACAACTCTGTTTATTGGAAGTATTGCTTGCAAGGTTTCAATAAGAGTGCCTAAAATTATACCAATTAAGAACACTTTTTTTGTAAAGGGAAAGCAGTAGGTATTATTAAGAGCATTGTTTATAGTTATAGCGCTAAAAACAATAAAACCAAGGGGCAAGCATAGGGCAAAGTTTATAATGAAATTATAAGGAGTGAATGCAAAGCTATAGCTAGCAAAAAAATAACTAGCACTATTTGGCAGGGAAAAACTTATATAATTATCCACAATTTGAACGCTTGTTAGCGTTAGCATAAAAACAAAAAGCGAATAAATAAAGCTCCAAACAATAATAATATATTTAGTATAAAAAATGTGTTTTTTGGCACTTTTCAAACAAAAAACCACAAGCAAAAAAGGTAAAAAACATAATAAACACACATAAACTAATATAAATAAAGGCAGACTTATTAACATTTTGCTCCAAAAATTATTTATAATAAAGGTTGACAAATTTGAATTGTTTTATTATACTTAGCAATGTAAAGGGGACGAAAATGAGATTTTCTTTGAATAATGACAATAATAACGCTATTTTAAACACATAAAAAATGGGTTTTTATTGTCATATTCTATAATATTAAGAAAAAGAACTTTTTGGCAAAGAAACCAAAAAGTTCTTTTTTTATATCTTAAGGAGGAAAATATGGAAGCAAAAAGCATTAAAGACTTGAAAATAGGGGAAGTTAAGGTGGTAGGGTTTGTAGACAGGGTTCGCGACCAAAAGAGCATGCAGTTTGTTTTAATTAAAGATAGGTCGGGGTGTTTGCAAATTACAATAGAAAAAGAAAAACAGCCAGAAATTGCACAAATATTCTCTAAGTTGCAAACTGGTTCTGTTGTTCTTGCCGAGGGCAGACTAATTGAAAACCCAAGTGTAAAGCAAGATGGCAGAGAACTTTTGGTAGACCATGTAACAGTTTTAAGCGAGGCGGAAGTTAGTAAAATAGATGAAAAAAGCAGTATCGACCAAAGGCTAGACTATAGGTGGCTTGACCTTCGTGACCCTAAAAAAAGGCTTATATTTGAGGTTCAAACTGAATTTGTTTATGGCATGAGGGAATATTTAGAGGAAAAGCAGTTTATAGAAGTGCATTGCCCAACTATTTCAGGTAATGAGAGCGAGTCGGGAGCAGGAGTGTTTGAGGTTAAATACTTTAATGAAAAAGCATATCTTATTCAAAGCCCGCAGTTTTATAAGCAAATGGCAATAGCTGCTGGCTTTGAGAAAGTGTTTATTCAAACCCCAATTTATCGTGCAGAAAACTCTCACACAAAACAACACGCAACTGAATTTTCAGGGTTTGACCTTGAGTTTGGCCCAGTTTTTGATGTTGAAGATGTGATGAGGGTTGAAGAAGAACTTTTGCTTGCGGGAATTAAGCGGGTTAAAGAAAAACTTGGGGAAAAGGTGGAAAAGCTTTTAAATGTTAAAATTGTTGTTCCTTCCTTGCCTTTCCCAAGAATAACTATGAAAGAAGCTTATAAAATTTTAGATGAAGAGCTAGATTATCCGCTAGACGAGGGGGAAGACTTTGACCGAGAAGCTGAAAAACTACTCACTAGCTACATGCAGGAAAAAACAGGGCATCAGTTCTTCTTTGTTAAAGAATATCCATCGGGAGTGCGTCCATTCTACTCAATGAAAAAGGAAGATGATTTAGACTATTCTAAAACCTACGACCTATATTTTAAAGATGTTGAGATAACGAGCGGAGCAGTTCGTGAACACCGACTAGATGTTTTAGAGAAGCAGATAAAAGAGAAAGGCTTAAACCCAGAAAGCATGCGAAGCACCTACTTAGATTTCTTTAAGTATGGCTGCCCACCTCATGGTGGGTTTGGTATGGGGCTAGACAGAATAACAATGCTACTTCTAGACCTACCATCTTTAAAAGAAGCCATGTTTATATTTAGAGGGCCAGACAGGCTACGCCCTTAAAAAGTATTTATTTTTAAAAAGGAGTAAAGCAATGAAAGAAATATCAAGCGAAGAGATAATGCACCTTGCCTCTCTATCTGCATTAGAGTTTTCAGAAAAGGAGGCAAAAGAGTTTTCTAAAGAATTTAACAACATTTTAAAGTTTGTAGACAAAATTGCAAGCGCAAAACTTGAAAAAGACGATATATTCGCTAGCGCCGTTTTAATAAGTGAGCTTAGAGAAGACGAAGTGAAAGAAAGCTATACGAGGGAAGAAATTTTAAAGAATGCACCAAAGCAAAGAAAGGGATATTTTGTGGTGCCAAAGGTGGTAGAGTGATGGATAAGGAACTTAAAGAGCTAAGCGTTTCTAGCCTAGCAGAAAAGATAAAGCAAAGAGAATTAACCAGCCAGCAGGTTACAGAGTATTACCTTTCAAACATAAAGAGGTATGCGCATAAAAATGCCGTGCTTGAAGTTTTTGATGATGCTCTAGAAAACGCAAAACTAATAGATAAAAGGCTTGAGAATAAAGAGGATGTTGGGAAGCTTGCAGGTGTTCCAGTTATTATTAAGGATAACATGCTCTACAAGGGGCATAAATGCACTTGTGCTTCGCATTTTTTAGAAAACTATGTTTCGCAGTACACGGCAACAGCTGTGAAAAAGCTTTTAGATGAGGGGGCTGTTATTCTAGGTAGGGCAAATATGGATGAGTTTGCAATGGGGGCTTCGTGCGAGCATTCAGCTTATGGAACATGTTTAAATGCTTATAACGATGAATATGTTTCGGGAGGTTCTAGTGGCGGAAGCGCGGTTGCGGTTGCGCTTGATATGTGCGCCTTTGCCCTTGGGTCGGACACGGGGGGCAGTATTCGCCAGCCATCAAGTTTCAATGGCGTGGTTGGGTTAAAACCATCATATGGTGCTGTTTCAAGGTATGGCTTAGTTGCTTTTGCCTCAAGCCTAGACCAGATAGGGCCAATAACTAAGTCGGTTGAAGATGCTGCTTTTGTTTTAAATATTATTGCTGGTAAAGACGAGAACGACCAAACTTCTAAAAGCACTTTAAAAAATTTATCAAAAAGTGAAATAACTTCACTAGAGGGCATAACAATAGGCTTAATAAAACAGGTTGAAGAAATTAACAAAAACTCAAAATACTTAAAGGAATATGAGCAGGCGAAGAAAAAAATTGAGGATGCTAAAGCAAAGTTTGTGCAAATAGATATGCCAAAGTTTGAATTGTCGCTTCCAGCCTACTATATTATTGCCCCTGCAGAAGCAACATCAAACCTTGGCAGATTTGATGGCGTTAAGTATACAACTAGGGCAGAGGATACAATAAACATAACCGAGCTTTACAAAAAATCAAGAACAAGGGGCTTTGGGGGTGAAGTAAAACGCAGAATTATGCTTGGGAACTTTGCCCTTTCAAGTGGCTACTTTGATGCGTACTATAAAAACGCAAAAAGAGTTCAAAAACTTATAAAAACTGAGTTTGAAAAGGCGTTTTCGAAGGTAGATGCAATTTTGCTTCCAACAAGTTTTAATGGAGCGTTTAAAATAGGCGAGAAAGTTCAAGACCCAGTGGCTATGTATAACGAAGATATGTTTACAATTTTCGCAAACCTTGCAAGTGTGCCTGCAATAAGTATTCCGTTTGGCAAAACCGAGAAAGACTTGCCACTTGGGCTTCAGGTGGTTGGTGGGTATTTTAAGGATGAAAGCTTGCTTAAAATTGCTAAACTTGTGGAAAAGGAGCTAAAAAAATGATTGAAGATTATGATATTGTTATAGGTTTAGAAGTTCATGCAGAACTTAAAACAAAAACCAAGGTTTTTTGCTCTTGTAGAAATGAGTTTGGGGATGAACCAAACTCAAACTGTTGCCCTGTTTGCGTTGGGCTTCCTGGGGCTTTGCCTATAATAAACAAAAAGGCGGTAGAGCTCACTATTATGGCGGGGCTAACCATTGGGTCTAGTTTTTCTGAAGTTGCCGTGTTTGAAAGAAAGAACTATTTTTATCCAGACCTTGCAAAGTCGTATCAAATTAGTCAGCTAGAAAAGCCCATATGCGTTGGTGGGCAAATAACTCTTGATAGTGGCAAAAACATAAGAATAAACAGAATTCATCTTGAAGAAGACGCGGGCAAACTTATCCACAAAAATGATAGGATAGGCACACTTATTGATTATAACCGTGGCGGAGTTCCTCTGATTGAAATGGTAACAGAGCCAGATATTTCTAGCGGAGCGGAAGCTGTTGAGTTTTTAACGAAGTATAGAAGTTTACTGATGTTTGCGGGCGTTGCCGATTGCAAAATGGAGCAGGGTGGGCTTAGGTGCGATGTTAACCTTTCTGTAAAAAGAAAGGGGCAGAAAGAGCTTGGCACAAGAACTGAAATGAAAAACCTAAACTCATTTAAAATGGTTCAAAGGGCAATAGAGTATGAGGCAAAAAGGCAGATAGAAGAGCTAGAGGCTGGTAAACAAATTGTACAAGAAACTCGAAAATGGGACGACAACCGTGGCAAAAGCTTTGCTATGAGAAGCAAGGAAGAGTCGCAAGATTATAGGTATTTCCCCGACCCAGACATACTAGCTGTTAAAATAACTCAGCAAGATATTGATAGAGCAAAAAGCCAAATGCCTGAAAGTGCAATGTCTAAAAAAGAAAGATATGTTCATGAGTTAAAACTACCCGAGTATGACGCTAAAATACTAACTTCTGACAAACAAACAGCTCTATTTTTTGAAAGCGTTTTAGCGCTAACTGGCGAGGCGAAAGAAACTTCAAACTGGATAATGACAGATGTTTTAAAAAAATGTAAAGAAAAAGATGTGGAGTCAAAGGAAGAAGTTATTAGCAGTAAAAACCTAGCGTATATTATAAACGCAACTAAAAGCAAACAGCTAACAAGAGTTAATGCAAAAGAGCTTTTTGAAAGGGTTTGTTTTACAAAGCTTGATGCAAAAGAAGAAGCGGAAAAACTTGGCTTTTTAAGCACGATTAGTAGTCTAGAACTTGATAAGCTTATAAACGATGTGTTTTTAGAAAATCAAAAAGCTATTTTAGATTATGAAAAAGAGCCTATTAAAGTAGAAAACTACTTTATAGGGCAGCTAATGAAAAAAACTGCTGGAAAAGCCGATGTTGCTGTTGCCAGGATGAAAATTCATGAAAAACTTGAAAAAAAATAATGCAAAAAAGAAATATTTTATACAATATTGTTTGTTTTTTTCATAAAAAAGTGCAATAATGAATATAGAATTATCATGGAGGTAAAATAGATGGCAAAAAGATTTAAATCAGATTACTTTGGCCTTGGATACATTGTAAGTATTATTCTTGCAATCATTCCTGTAACTTCTTGGCTTTGTGGTGCTATAACAAGATTTATGGAAGGTAAAATTCTTGCTGGTATTATTAGACTTATCTTCGGTTTCACAATTGTTTGGCTTATCGACTTGATTATGATGATTGTTTCTAAGCACATTTTAAGACTAATTAACATTTAATAGGATTTTAAAACTAAAAGGCAACCACGATTTGTGGTTGTTTTTTTAATGCGTTTTAAATATTTTATTTCGTATAAAAACAAGCATATATCCTCAAACTAAGGGTAAATAAGGAAATGAGGCATATGCAAGAAAAACAAAGCAAGGTAGAGAAAAAAATACTATCACTTTTTAGCAAAGATGCAGACATACAATCTCGCGCCTTTAAAGCTGGGGGTAAAAGCATCTATCTTTTTTATATCGACTGTTTGGTTGATAGCAACCTTGTTGCAAACGGAATTTTTGGTGCACTAAATAAACTAAATTCAAGCGATGTTTGCAAAGGGAAAAACATAATAAATTGCTTGGAAAAAGAAGTTATAGCTGTTGCTTCAGTTAAAAAAATTAGTGAAGATAAAGATGTTCAAGAAGAAATTTTTAATGGCTCAGTTATTATCTGCGAGGAAAACAATAAAGAATACTTGGCGGTTAATGTTGCGGGGTTTTCTAAAAGAAGCATAACTGAGCCCCCAACCTCATCTGTTGTTAGGGGGCCTAGAGAGGGGTTTATTGAAGATATAAATGTGAACCTTAGCATGGTTATAAGAAGGCTTAAAACCCCCGCACTTGCCGTTAAAACCCTTAAAGTGGGTGCAAGAACCCACACAAAGATAGCTTTGGTTTATATAGACGGAATAGTAAACCCAAAGGTTGTAAAAAGTTTAGAAGAAAAACTAGAAAAAATAGATATAGACGGCATAATTGATTCTTACTATATTGAAGAACTTTTATCTTCTTCAACTGATAAATTTTTTAAACGACTTGGAAATTCAGAAAAGCCAGATGTTATTGCCTCAAGGGTGTTAGAGGGCAGAATTGCCATTATGGTGGATGGCTCACCTATAGTTTTAACTGCGCCGTTTATTTTGTTTGAAGATATTCAATCTCCTGGCGACTACTACGACATACCTCAAAGGAGTAGCCTTGCTAGAATCGTTCGATTTGTGGGACTTTTGCTTGCTATACTGCTTCCAGGGGTATATGTGGCTCTTCAAAGCTATCAGTATAGGGTGCTGCCTATAAATTTCCTCATAACTCTTTTAAGCAGTATTGAGGGGATAAGTTTTCCTCCAATACTTGAAATATTATTTGTTTTGTTCTTGTTTGAAATATTAAACGAGGCAAGTGTTAGAATGCCAAAACAGCTGGGAATGGCGCTTTCTATTATTGGTGCTTTGGTTTTGGGTGACACCGCCGTTCAAGCAGGCATTATCACGCCACCAAGCATAGTTGTTGTGGCTATTTCTGGCATAACGCTATATATAATCCCAAACCAGGCAAGCGAGGCCAGTATGCTTAGAACAGTTTTCACCGTTATTGGTGGGTTTACTGGTATTTATGGAATATTTCTGGGCTTTATCATTCTAACAACTTATCTTGTAACCATTCAATCATATAATGTTCCATATATGGCACCATTTGCCCCTAGCGTTTCTACAGATAAAAAGGATGGCTTTATTAAAAAACCTGTTAGCAGTATGATTTATAGGCCAAGAAGTTTTAAAACCAAAGATGATGTTAGGCAAGTGCCAACTAATAGCGATAATTATACTATAAACAATAAAAAGGGCGGCCGCTTAACCAGAAAGTCAACTTTAGCAAAGCAGGAGGGCAAAGATGGAGCTAACTAAAAAGCAAGCACTATTTTTAATTATTCTTTGCACGCTCTCAAACAAGGTTCAGCGTCTTCCTAGCCTGCTAGCAACAAACCTTGGTAGACATGGGTGGCTAGTGTTTCTTATAATGGGCGGAATTGATTTGCTATTTTTAATAATAGCGCTTTGGTTTAATTATTTAGCAAAAAACAAAACCACCTATGAAATATGCAAAAACGCAGGCGGCAACTTTTTTGCTAAAGCTATATTTGTTTTGTTTGCAATTTACTTTTTTGTTGTGAGTTTGCTTCCTTTTGAGGCGGTACACGATCTTTTTGCAAATATATTGTTCGACCACCTTTCTTGGTCGGTTTATAGTTTAATATTAGTAGCGACTGTTTTGTTCTTGGCAAGCCGTGGGTTAAGAAATATTGGTAGAACCTCGGAAATTTTTTTCTATATTATAGTGCTTAGTTTTATAGTGCTTATTGGCCTTGGTACAAATACCACAAATTTAAACAGGATTCTACCATTTGCGGATGTTAACTTAAGCCTAACTTTAAAAAGCTGTTTTGATTATAATCTATGGTTTGGCGATTTTCTAGTGATCTATATTTTTGTTGGCAAAATCAAAAACTGCGATAAAAAGTTTAATATATTGGTTATTATTAGCTTTGCGGTTTACGTTTTAGTTGTTAGTTTTACCTATATGGTGTTCTATGGACTATATGAACATTTAAGCCCCGATAGAAACAGCCTTATAAGTTCTATATCGCAATTTGCACTACTAGATTTAGATATTGGCAGGGTAGACTGGTTTTTAGTTTTGTTTTTCCAAATAGACACAATAATTGCAAGTGCCTTCTATTTGTATGCTTCGGGTTATGCAATAGCAAAGGTGTTTAATATTAAAAAATACATCTATGTGCTAGTGCCTCTTGTTGGTGCGCTTTATTTTGTTGATATATTTTTGTTTAGTAGCATACAAGTGGTTGCAAAAAATATAGCACTTGTTACAAGGTTTTTGGGACTATTTATGATATTTATTTTGCCTTTTATACTTTTAATTGTATGTTTTGTATCAAAAAAGAAAGAAAAACTACATTTAAAGAAATATAATTTAGAAAAATATAGTTTTTTGGTTTCTAAACGGCAGTTTGAAGAGGCTAGCGCTAAGGTGCAGGGCAGTGTTGCTAGAACTTTAGTGAAAAAAGATAACAAAAAACGCAAAGCAAAGGTGGAAAAATGAAAAAAGTGATGAATTTTTTTAAAAAACACTCTTGGATTTGGATTTTAATTGCATGCCTTGTGTTTATTCCGCAAAGTTTTACTTATCAGGCAAAGCTTAATATGCGTGTTCTTGTAACGGGAATTGCAATTGATAAAAGCGGAGAAGAGTATGAGATAACAGCGCAAGTTATAATGCCAACCCCTGGAAGCGAGGCAGGCGGAATGGGGGCTAGGCTAGACTTCATTTCTGAAAAGGGAGATAGCGTGGCAGAGGGGCTTCAAAAAATTGCCTATAAAATTGGTAAAACGGCGGGGCTTTCACACACAAACTTTGTGATGGTTGGCGAAAGTATGCTTGAAGAAAATTTGGCATCGGCGCTCGACTATTTTGCAAGAAACGCCAAGGTTACCCCATCTGTCATGCTTTTAGTTTGTGCTGGGTCTGCTAAAGACATGATTCAGCAAACGCAAAACCTAGAGCTTTCTGTTGGAGTTGGTCTTCAAAAAGTGTTTATATTTAAGCAAAGTTCGCTTAATGGACTTATTATGCCATTAGATGAATTTATAAATAGGTCGTTTACCCTTGCTAAAAGTGCTTTTATAAGCGGAATTTTAATTGCTCCCGAGGGCGAGGAAACTTTAGGAGAAACCACGGATGCAACAAATAAACTAACAACTGGCGGAGCAGGGGAAGGTGCAAGTGGAAACCAAGCAAGCCAAAGCCAGAGTCAAGAGTCTGGCGGAAGCGAAGATGGCGGTTCAAGTTCTTCAGGCACGGCTGGGCAACAAAGCGGTAAAAGTAGCACAGGGCAGAGCGATGAGAAGAAAGCAAGAATAAAGTTTTATAATGATGTTTATTATTTCAAAAACGGCGTTTATGTTAACAAACTTGATAAAGAAGAAGAGATACTTGGCGTTTTCTGGGCAGATGTGATATCTAATAACGGCGATTTTAAGGTAAGCAATGTGAATGGCGGACTACTTGAAGACGCAACAATTGGCATACATTTCACTAGAAAAACTACCAAAACAAGTGTGAAGTTTAAAAATGGTAATCCTGTTTTAGTGTTTGATATAAGTATTCGTGATGCACAAATTGTGGAAATATTAAACCATGATAAACCAAATGTTAACATTTATAACAAACACGATGAAGAAATGATAGAACTTGTTAAAAGAAGCATAGAAGAAGAGGTGGAAAAGTGCATTTTAGCAGCCTTTAACAAGGCAAAAAACGATAATGTTGATATTTTTGACATTGGGGAACGAGCTTACCAAACCAAAACCAAAGAATGGAAGAAATACTATAGCGAAAATGGGGATAACTATCTTAAGAATTGCGATGTTGAGGCTGTCTCTTATACACATCTCCGAGCCCACGAGACTCGACGTCATCTCG